>Ga0209727_1002258_pt1 | contig 13952 bp, 24 predicted proteins | sample RifGroC1_FD_183995 | JGI IMG/M metagenome (GOLD analysis project Ga0209727, IMG submission 183995) | Groundwater microbial communities from Rifle, Colorado, USA - Groundwater C1 (SPAdes) (version 2) | ecosystem: Environmental > Aquatic > Deep subsurface > Groundwater | place: Rifle, Colorado...
GGTCGAGTTGTGCAGCGTGGCGTTCTATCAAGGCGTTGGTTTTCTGGTTGTACTCCCTGTCTATCTCGTCAATCAGCTTGACGGACTCCCCCACCCTCTCCAGCGCGGCGGCGAGCTCGGCCTTGTCCAGCCCTGCCATCTGCGCCACCATGAGCGCCTTTTCTTCGGCGTGGAGGGTGAGGGCGGATTCGTTCTCTTTTACGCGCTTAAACCAATGCAGCCTTTCTGCGCGTTCGGACTCTAGTTCCTTTTGTGTTCGTGCTACAGCATCCTCTGCAAACTCAACCCCTACCTCACTAGTTTCAGAAAATACCTTTTCAGCAACGAGTTTTCTCCCCTGCTCCTTGCAGAGTTGGGTGAGCCTCTGAACTTCGCTCGTCAGATCCGCAACCATGAAACGCAGCGTATCCGGTTCCAGCTTCATCAGGTGCTCTGCGATATATGCGTCCTTCTCCTGCAAATCCATGTTGCCTCCTTGGGGGGTTACTCTCTTGGTTTGACGCTTTTCCCTGCAGCACACATCAAATGGCCGGGGATATAGCAAAGCCCCTTTGCTGCAGGAATGCCAACGGAACTATACGCACCGTCATACTCGGGCGCTCTCTTCACTCTCAAACCCTTAAACACAGGGTTAAAGCCTGTTTCCTTTGCAACCCTGTAAACGGCCATCTTTGCCTTGCCCGCCGTGTCTTCTAAAACAATCGAGGAGATACCGAGTAAATCAACTTGGTAAGCTTTAGGCGCGAAAGATGCCTTGTGCGGCAATAGCGGACCAGCGTCAAGGCACGTTCTCACATTTTCACAACCGTCACATTTCATTTACCCCCCCTTGCCCCATTCCCGCCCTGTTATCCCTCGCCCCTAGTCACGGTATGCGCTTTAGCCTCTTTTGCCATTTAAACACTATCCTCGTTCGCAGGTTGCCCCTTCTTCTTCCTCGCCGCGTTCGCCTTCTCCAGATTCGCCGCCCGGGCAGCCTTCGCCGCAGGGGTCTGAGTTTTCCTCATGCTGCCCATGATCGCGGCAGGGTTGATGTCTGCCCCGCATTCGGGACATTTACAGGTAGCCATGTGTTTACTCCGTCAGATAGGATTTGATAATTTTAGCTTGGTCAGCACTCGCATCACTCGCAGCAGCCCACGCAGCATCACTCGCAGCAGCCAATTCCTCCTGTGTTGCGTTGCTGTCTGCAAACCTGCGGGCAACCTCTACCGCATAGCGAGGGCGGTTATCGTCAGGACGCTCCGTCTCATAAATATGAAGCACGGCTTCTGCGCAGTCGCAAGCGATATAAAGGGCAATCCGGTCACGCTCAACATGTTTTACCGCCCGAAGCGCCCACAGACAATCGTCAACGCCGTTGGACTCCAAAATGTGCAGCAGGTTGATCGGTCCTTTGTGCGCGTAGCGTATGTAGGTGTCACGGCCACAGTCAAACGGCTTGCCTTGAAGCGAGCATACCAACTTGTTGTATCCGCTCACGCACGCGCCCTCTTTACGGAGCTGTGCCAGTGTCACAGTGAAAACTTGCTTTTCCATGTCCCCTCCCTTGGGATTAAATCTCATCTACGTGGCCGCAGACGGTGCAGGTGTGTTTCATGGGGTCTCCTTTATATCGCCGTGGCGTTCTATTTGCTGTGCAAGTAACACAAGGCTGTTACGCTCTTCCTGAGTCCGGGACCTGTCGGCGAATTCCCTTGTCAGTGTCATGGCCCATTTTAAGCCGTCAAAATAAGTCTCGCCGCTACCAGGTTCGACTCGGGGTTGTGTCTCTAGCTCAAGCTGTGCGATACAGTCGCCGCAAGTGCTAGCCTCGCCGTGTATTCTGTCGGCCTCTTGCGCGGCCCTAGCCCTCATTTTCATCTGGCCGCGCTTGTAGCTACTGGCGGAGTATTCAAATAACTTTGCTATAGCCTTTTCGGCACGGCTTTTCCATATTACAACGTCGGCTTGCAGTTGAAGTACCTGAGCGTCTGCATTAATAGCCCTCCAATTGGTGCCCATAAATCCTCCTTATACCGGTACAATGCCCGGTGGTTGCATCGCAACCAGCTGTGCTGAAAGAATTAACTTTCTCTTTTAACACCCAAAATGGGCCTATCTGCGCGGTAGTCCTTTCTTCCACGATTAGTTTCTACAAGTTGACTCAATGGGTATTTCAGATTGTAAGGGAGTACACTCTCAACCGTAACATACCCATAGTTTATGCAAAAAACTTTGTCCCCAGGTTGCAGGTCTTTAGGATAAAGTGTCATGGCGTCCCCCTTGGTGTGTGCTGCATCTGGTTACAGAATACCGGAGCGTTCCGCACATGTCAACACCAAATTACGACATTTCGCATTTTTCTTGCGACAGGGCTAAAACAGCTCGTCCGCTAGCTCCACCACCTCATGCCGGTACATTGGATTTTTGCAGGAGGCCGCTTGTTCTAAAATGTTCGCCACCTCCGCAAACGCTGCCGCTATGCCCCTGCACTCTTGGGCGTCAAAATATGCTGTGCCGTCTTGTCCCCACTCTGCTGCTAACGTTCCTTTTATTTCGTCGCCCCGCACTGTGATGCTGAAGTTGCCCATAATCTTCAGCCAGTGATCCATATTGCCGTTGAATACTGCTTTCTCATTACCCGCCATATAACCCTCCTAGTCCCGCAGGTAGTCCCGCACGGTGATCTTCTGAGTTGCGCGGTCATAATCGGTCAGCAGGTCCACGTTGGGCGGTCCCTGCCGGTTCTTGTCTATCGTCAACACGTCCCTTTGTTTTTCATCCTGCCAGAAAATCAGCAGGGAATGGGCTTTCATGACGATCTTGAAGCAGCTAGCCAGCTCCGACTTCGTAGGCCGCCCTTTGCTATTTCCCTGCCGGTTAAGTTGCGCCATCACGATAATGTGAATCCCTAGTGACTTGGAACAGTCCACCAGCCTTTGAGCAAAACGCGCTAGCCTCGCCTCTTCTGTTTCCCGCGTGTCGGCGTCGGTCAATATTTCCCCAATGTAGTCAACAAAGACTATCTCCACACCATGTTGGACCACGTACCGGCTGATAGTCCCCACCACTTCATCAATGGTGCGCGGCGAGTTGTCGGACATGAACAGCGTGGACTTGTAAAGTTGCTCGGCAAAGGCGGAGGTCGGCCCCCAAATATCGTCTTTGCAGTCCTCAATGTCTTTCAGCTTTAGGCCGGACCTGATGCCGTGCAGCCGGTCAAGGTTATCGTCCACATCGTTCTCGTTACTCAGGAACAGCGCCTTATGGCCTAAACCCACCACATTAGATAGCAGGTTGAGCGCAAGGGTGGACTTCCCAAAACCGGTAGCCGCCGCAATCACCGTCATGCGCTTTGGCCTCATCCCCCGCAACACATGGTCAAGGCAGTGCCAGCCGGTCATTATACCCTCCATCTTGCCTTTGTTGCCGTGCCTGCGGTCCATCATGGTTGTGAGCCGGTTGGACAGTTCCCGTCCATCGTAAATATGTTTTGTCTGATTGTTGATTGCTACAGCTGCCGCCATATCGGATAGGCGTTTGGCTATCTCGGCGCTCGTAAGCGTTGGCATTTCTGCAACCAGCTTCCGGCAATGCTGGTACGTGTCGCGCTTGTGAGACAGCCCTATCACCTTCCGCGCTTTCATCTTGACGTTTGCACTCATCCACCCGTGTTCCATGCACTCGGCAAGCTCCGCTCCTTTTGCACCCGTCAAGTGTGACAGCGTGAGGAGGTCAGTTGGTTCCTTCTTCTGCACCTGTTGCCCGTAGGTCTGATAAACCTTGCCTAGAAGGTGGTCGCTGAAATGGGCAGGGTTGAGAATGTCGAACACTTCCATGTAGGCTGTGTGGTCATTCAAAATGTTACCGATAATTTCCTTCTCCGTGGTTATGTCCTCAAAGTTCATATCAGCCCCTTAGCCCTTAGTTCTTCTTCGGTTTGGCCGCAACTTGCGGCTTTAACTTGCGGCGGGTTCTTTGCCACCTCATCAACCACCCACGACCTAATCGCCCCGTAGTCGCTAGCGTATCGCTTCCCTTTGGCCTCTTTGTAGCTGTCCAGCTTTTCTATGCAAGCATCAACAAACTCTTGGCCATGTTTTTCGACCAGCTTTTGGTGATCAACTTCTTTAAGCAGGACGTTTGGCGCAAAGTGTTTTTTGCCTTCTGTGTTTGTTTCTTTGCCTTCTTCTTTCTTCTTATCCTTCTTTATTGTGCTTTTCTGCTGCACTTCTGTTGCACTTCTGCTGCATTCCGTGTGTTCTTTCTGTTGATTTTTTGTTTGATATAAATCGTAATTTACTATTGTAATCAAGCTATTTACGTTGTTTCTGTGCTGCACTATTTGCTGCTCTTTTTCGAGTAGTAAAAAGAAAGATTTTACTTTCGTTCTAGACCACCGCCATCTAAGCGAAAGTTGAAGTTCAGACATCCCCACTTGCCCGCGCTTAACGTCCACCCTTATTCCCCGATTGAAAAAAAAACCATCCGAAAAGTTCGCAAGCAGCAAAAGGTCAACCCATGCTTGCCCTTTGGTAAAAGGTTCGGACCGCCATAAATCGTTGACAAGAAGATTGCGGTGCAGCTTGACCCAGTCCTTATCTAAATCAACCATTGCGTTTTCCCCTGTGGACATTGATATGGCACTTACGGCAAAGCGTTAAACCGTTATTAACATCATATCTAAGAGAGGGAAACTGAAGAAATTTCTGGATATGGTGAGCTTCGATCTTGCCCCTGACTTGACCGCAATCCCGGCAAGTAAAATTGTCTCTGACAAACACATCAATACGCCATTTTTTGTACTCGAGGGATGCTCTGTGGTCTTTTGCGCTTTTCTCCCATGGCGCTTTTTTGCCAGTCCACCAATGTATTTCGCCTTCGTGTTTGCCTACATGCCAGTTATCAGGAAAATAACAACACCACCGCTTGTAAACCTCTGTGCTTACCTTATCCAAAAGATATGCACACTCGGCGCAAAGATCAGTATCACCCGAATATCGCGGGTCACCTTCAAACATCTCTGTGCCGCAATTGTCGCAGGTATACCAGTGTAACCAGATCATCAAACCGCCATTGTTGCATTTTTCCCGGCGTGAAATCATTTTGCCACTCCTAAAAATGCGCAAAGCCCCACCAGAAGGGACGAGCTTCCGATGGGGCCTTGCTAGACTGGTCCTCAAAGGTGAGGGCCAAAGTCATATGGTGATACTATGTCTCGTCCACATAGTTTCGATGCTGTATTAAATTGTGCCCCATACTATCACACCCGCTCAGACATTGCAAGCTATGAGGGGTTAGGGATACATCTCTGCTATCCTATCATTGACGATATCTACTAATTGAGCAGCGTTTGACATATCGTTGACAGAGAACACCGGCCCATCAAACACCTGCTGCGCTGCGAGCTCGGTTTTAATTAACTCTATGTAGCGGTTCACGGCGTCCACCATACCGTCTAGCCGGTTCCAGCGTGCTGACTTGGGGCGCTCTGTCTGCATAAGGGCATCTAAGCTGCCGAGCGCAACAGATGCGTGCAGGGCGGCGGCTTTTAGCTGGTTGGGGGTCATGTTAGCCAAAATTGAAACCCTCCTGCTCTTTGCGAATGTCGGCGGCGGCGGCCACGTTTTTGACGGCCTGCCGATAGTAAGACGGCTTAAGCTCAAAGCCTATACCTTTTCGTCCGTTTTCCACCGCCCCGTAAACCTCGCTTCCTACGCCCATGAACGGAGTCAAAACTACCTCGCCAGGATTGGACCGGAGGATAACGGCCCGCTCAATAACGTCCAGTTGCAGAGGGTGAACGTGCTTCTCGTCCTCGCTGTCTCTTGCCGCCTTAAAAGGAAGCACCCGCTCAATCCTGATATCATCCCAAAAGGAGGAAGCGTACTGTCTCCATATCCAGTGCGAAAACCTGTTCTCGGTTTGCTTGCCCTCGTACCCTCTGAACGATTGCAACTCCTGGGGCATTATCCGCTCACCGCAGTAGTCAAGAAGTCCAACGGGGTGAGTTACCGGAATGGGATTATCCCCGGCGTTTCTGAACAGCAACAGATAGTCCATAGACGCCACACCGCACAGGGTAGAGTCAAGGGTAAGGGTTTGGTGTGCTAGGTTCTTCTGCATGGTCCTGAGACGCACGGCAAGCGGTTCCTTCCATATGCCATGACGCCCGATGTATTGGAAGCCGTGTTTTTCGTGGAGTCGGATGATGTCACCGGGGAAATCCGAGTAACTATCGCGGCCGCTGTTGCTGTTGGGTATGTCGGTACAATGCACGCAGGACAACCGTCCAGGGAGTGTGACTCTTGCTATCTGGCTGACGAGAAAATCGTAGTGCTCAAAGAAATGCCCCCCGTTGTCACAGTTGGAAAAGTCGCGGGGGTCGGAACTGTACTGGTACAGGCACGCCCCGTTGCGAGTGGCAAAGGGGGGGCTGTAGATGGACAGGTGAACGCTATCCGTAGGCATAGCCTCGACGCCTGTAACACAGTCCCCATTTACGATGCTATACTTGTCAGTTGTCACTTGTTCTGCGATGGCCACGTGGATTCCTCCTTATGTTGTGTTTTTTCATGAAATTAAAAATTGTCATGGCGCAGGTGCCTTTGATCTCAGCAATCTTCTGTATTGTCATAGACTCGTATAGTTTGGCAATGTCGGTTGCATCTAAGAAATGGACTTGTTTGTACTGGTGGTATTCTCCATGTTGCTTGTGGATGGCTAAGTGTTCCTTTCGACTAACAACCTCCAAATTCTCTATCCGATTGTCAGACCTGTCACCGTTAATATGATGAACTATTTCAAGTGAGGATAGTTGCCGACCCAGATGTTGCTGCATAACATGACGGTGGGTCCGAACCTGTTTACCGTTAACCATTACAGAAGTGTAGTCTTTTTTCACGAGATAGCCCCCTTTTAGTTATTTTACAACGGGAGATTATCACACTAACCGCCATTATACAATGGCTATTTAAGCCATGACGGAATTTCCATGTTTTTGACATGTGTGTCAGCTTTGTCGTGAGATAAAGGCTGGTTCATGCTTTCCACAAGATTGGCAAACATCTGGTCCGCTTGCACGGCCTTATGCTGAAGGTTGCGGAGAACCCTTTGCTCTCCCTCGGTGGTGATTATATCCACCTTGACCGGCCTCTTTTGACCAAAGCGCCAGCAACGCCTTACCCCTTGGTAATACTGCTCAAAGGAGTGTGAAGGGAAAAAAGTCATGTGGTTGCAGTGCTGGAAGTTGAGGCCGAGTGCGCCGATCTTAGGCTTGATAACCATTACCCTCGCCCCACCATTGGCAAAGGACATGATCTTTTCTTCTTTTTGCTCGTCGCTGTCCTTCCCGCTAACCTGTATGGCGTCCGGTATCATCTTCTCTAAAAGATCGCCCTCGGGGTTTAGGTGACACCACACCAAGGCCGGTTCACCCGTATTATTGACCAACGACGCCACCTTCTCGCACCTCTCGGTAATCGACCGTTTCCTCTCTTCCCGTTGTTCCTTCATGCCAACTGCCGGAAGCGGAAACAGCATACCCTCTGCCAAGTGTCGAGCCTCAACCATAAATTCCTCTTCGACCAAAGGCGGAAGAATAAAACCACCGTCATCAAATCCAAGGTCGGAAGGGTTGCGTATGGCACGCGCCCATGAGCACACCCATTGCCAGAAAGGTTTTTCTGCGTGACCCTTTAGCCGCCACTTTATAACCTCCCCACAGTGACGCCCAACGGAAGAGTTGTTAAGGTCGTTCTTGAAATACTTGTTCAGCATGTCCATGTGTCCTAAACCGCCTAGCGCCTCGCTGGAGGTACCCAACTCTACAAAATCGTTGGGGCTAGGTGTAGCGGAAGCAAGCAACCGGTAAGGTATTTTCCGCATGAACTGGCTGATAAGGGAACGGTATTTGCCTTGAAAGTTCTTGAGAATCTGGCTCTCGTCCAAAACTATGGCCGAGAAGTCGGAAGGGTTAAACATGTGCAACCGCTCGTAGTTGGTCACGGTGATTCTGAACAGTTCCCCCTTGTGTGAGCGATGGCACTCTATGCCGAATTTTTCCCCTTCGTGTATGGTCTGAGCCGCAACAGCAATGGGGGCCAGAATTAACACGCGGCCCTTTGTATGTCTTGCCATGTTCTCCGCCCATACCAACTCTTGCAAAGTCTTGCCAAGGCCGCAGTCCTCAAAGAACGCGCTGCGTCCCTTGCGGATGCCCCAATCCAGAACATGCTTCTGGAAGTCAAAAAGACAGTCTGGCAAAAACTCTGGCGCAAAGCCAAAGTCATTGACGCTGTGTGTCTTCCTATCTAAGAAATCGAAATATTGTGTCATTGCCCCCCCTGAATAAAAACAGCGCCCAATGTATCCGGCCAGGGAAACAGAGGGCGCTGGTGCTGCAACTGAGAAATCCGTCTGGCCACGGAGTTTATGTCTGCGCGATACTGGCATAGCTGGCGCTATGAGTCAACAACTATCTCCTACTCTTGCCGGGACGGTAAGCTGAGTTGTCGCCCATCTTAGAACAGCACCGCCGCTGTATCTCCAGTATCGGCGTCACCTTAACGCTCTCCCTTTCCTTGGGGGTGAGTTTGCGGCCCTTGTCGAAGTGGTGGGGGGCGGGGATGGTTAGGAGCATGTTAGCGCCCCCATCATCCAGCTAGGCGCGTTCCTCGCCGCCAGCATCGCAGGGTTCAGCCGCTCCCGCACAGCCGCTAGGCGCTTCTCCTCTGCGCGGCATTCTCGGTCCACCTGGGCGGAAGTTTTGACGATCTTTGCGGGCCGGCGGTGTTCCGGCTTGGCGGGGATGGTGTAGATAGAATCCTCTGCCGCCGCCAATTCCTTCTTGGCCGCCTTATACCGCGCTTCCTGCTCACGCTTCATCTGTTTTTTTCTACCGGCTACGCTGTCTTTGCAGGCTTGGCAGACCATGTTTTTAGAAGTCACCACGGCCCCGCAGTTGTGGCGGCACCGGTAGGGATTCAGCGCACGGTACGCGGCCTTTTGCGCCTTCTGACGCGCGTTGTGGCGGTCTGTGCAGGCTTTCTCAGCAATGATGCGGCACGGTTCGCAGCGTTTGCGCTTGGCGGGGATTGGGACGTTGCAGTCTATGCAGGGCATGTGTGCCCCCTAAACCAGCCGCACTGGGTGTTCTTCGGCACGTCCATTCTGCACGTCTGCTGGTCCCGGCAGTCTATGCAGATTGACCCCAGCTCCGCCACCTCCCCCTCCGTCAGCTCCGCGTGGATCTCTTCGTAACGGGCGCTACCGGGGAGGGGGGCGGTTTTCATGTCCTCAACCGCGTGTTTTGCGCCGTGAATGTGGCTGCTGATGTAATGAAACTTGCTCATCTCAATGGCGGCGTTCATCATCACCCGCATCATCGGCTCTACGTACCCATTCCAGTGGGCTTCTGCGCGTTCTTTCTCGGTCATTTCCTCACCTCCTGGACTTTAATTCCATGTATCCACCACATGAGCCTTCTTTTCAGTTTGTAATCCGGTAGCGACTTTCCCCCCTTGGCGTCTAGTACGTGCTGCACCTCGCCAATGGAGTACACGAAATCGGCCTTATACCGTACCGGGGGCAGCTTCCGGCTGTCGAGCGTGGCAGAAGGTATCAGTTCAAACACTACCTGCCGCTGTAGCCCCTCTATCTCCCCTACCGCCTGCCGCGCTTTGAGCTGGCACCACACGGCGTATTCGTGCTTGCTGTCAAACGTCCCCTCGTCGGTTGTCACCTTCTGGTTGCGGTACTTGCTCTTCTTCGGGATCACGCCGGTGAATCCGTGCTTTGCAATCACCTTCTGCAAAGGATCCTTCCCGCGCTTGGCCTGGTAGTCGGCTAGCCACTCTTCGCTGCGGTTCATGACTTCATCTTCTCGGCAAGGGTTTTAGGCACATCGTCTTTTTCGATGGTCTTTTTAAAGCCAAAATTGCCAGCCACATGAAAGATGACAATCCCTTCGGGGCGCATAAAGCCGGGGGCGGCTTGGCTCCCGTGTGTGCTCAGGATTTCCAGACAACCAGATGCGGTATAGGTGTCAAACTTGCCTTGAAACAAGGTAGGCACGACATGGCAGCAATTGGGCCGAATAATGTCATCGGCCCACCTTCCCACGTTGAACAGGCTAAACCGCTTCTCTTTCAGCCCGTAGCCGCGCTGGATATCCTGCCCCCACCACTCGCCAAAGTGCCGCCCAACGCCAAGGTTAAGCAGTTCAGCGCCGTTTTCTTTGCACCACCGCGCAAAGCCGTAGTTGTCGCTATCAGGAGTGACCCAGCGGGTGCGGGAACCGGCAAAGAGCGCCAAGCCGTCAGCCTCGTAAATAGCGCCCTCCATCGGGTGACCTTCGCACTCCACAATGCAAACCTGCGCGTTGGTGCCGTCAATCTTCTCGGTAATGACCATCTCGCGGGACAGTCTCGGCATTTTAGGGAAAGCTGTAAACTCCATTGTCATTCTCCTTCTGCGGCCTCGCGCCACATCGGTTTAGGGTTGCTAGAGCATCCGAGCCGCAGGCACTCCGCACAGTCAGGGTGCCGCAGCGTGCGGAAGAGGGCGCAGGAGGCGCAGTTGCCGGCGATGAAGCGGGGGAGCTTAGCTTTGCTTTTCACGGGCGCGATATCGGTCATTTGCTCCCCGCCTCCTTTCTCAGTTTCCCCAGCGCCGATCCTACCCACCGTTGGAACTTCTCGTTGTCGTTCACCTTGGAAAGATCGGCAAGCTTCAGATACCTTTCGCCGTCCGTGCCTTGAAATGAGGAATACGTGTGCAGCGCGTCGGCCATCTGTGCCTCGTCGCCAGTGTACAACTGAGCCAGTTCGTTAAGCAACTCGGTCTGTGCCTTGGACACGGCCTTTGCTTGCCCCTGTGCAGCAGATTTGGCGGGTTGCGGTGCGGAGCTTGCCCCCGCGCTGTACTTGCTGCCGTCGAACCTGTCCCCTGAGTAGATGTTGGCGGCTACACCCAATGCCTTGAACGCCACAGACAGCGCGTCCGTTACCGCCATTTTGTAGCCCTCGTCGGATGTGTAAAGCCCCCGCGTCTCCTTCTCCACCAGCATTGACCCGCCAATCCCCGGCACTGGCTCCGACCACCCCGTTTCTGTGCGGGTGTAGACGGACACCAGCGCAAAGCCCATTACCTGCTCGTCGCTCCCCGGCTCGTTCCAGAGTTTGTCGATGGTGTATTTCCACCCTTCGCCGCAAGGTCCGAAAGCCTCCGTCATAGCCATCATGCGCCATTGAGGATTTATATCAGACTTCCCCTTGAGCCGCCCCGCCTGTATGGGTTTAATCGCCCATGCCGGTGGAGCACACAACTTTTGCCAGTGCCTCATGTTGCTCATTTCTTCCCCTCCTTCCACTTGCGGCTATTTGGTTACTGGCATAAAATGCCGGTGCTTTCCCTCATGGTTTCAACGTACTTGTCTGAATCTAAGACTAGAAAACAATCCTGCCCGTGGAGCTGCATTTTGGTAAGTAACCCGTCTGCGATAAAAGGCTTTACATCTTTTGCTTTTTTGTAGCTGATAAGCCCTGTGTCTGTCTTGGATGCGGAGCCGATTACCTCGCTGTAGCCTCTCCGCAAAGTTGGCGGCAGTGACCTAACTTTTATTGAGGACATAAGGGCGGCTATGATTCTAGTGAAGTTGGGGATGGTGTAGCAGTCCCCGTAATCATCATCGTCATGGTCCACATGCTTCACGGTTACAACGTGGTGTCCACCTTCCGTTATGTTAGTGAGACGCGCCCCAGCCGCTTTGTAATGTGCAATCCAACGCTTTTCTGCTTCCGGCCAATCTTGGTCCGTCAGGTTTTCTTGAATCACCAGCATTTCAGGTTTTAACCCCCGCCGCTTCAACCTGTGTACCCATCTGGAAGAATGGGTGTCATACTTGGAATTGCAATGCATAGCAAGCCGCCGTTTCGGGTTGTTGGTTTTACCTACGTATCTAACTTCTCCGTCAACCGGATCAATTAACACATAGATGCAATTCACTTGTCTCTCTCCTTTTGCCATGTCCGACAGTGACAATTCGGGCAAGCCAGCGGCTTCTCTGTTCGGGGTATCCATTCGTGGCTGCACTTCTCACACTTGCACTTGTTCATACAGTCCTCCTTTCTTTTGATGCTGGTACTTTATCATGATGATAAACTCTGTGTCAACAAAAAAGAGGGGCTAATAGTCAACCCCTGCATTTTATGCCGTCTCCTTTGCTCCCTCTCCCCTAAAGGTTGCGTCTGGTCGTTTATTCCACCGGCAAAGCGGCCCGGAAGGGAAAGTCTATTGCGACTCCAGCCACTCACGTGGGTCATCATCGCCAGTTTCCTCGTCGTACCAATCCACCCAACCGGGATTGCCCTCGCCGTCCATGTCCTCTTCCCAAACACAGAGCCCCCCCGCGTTGCAGTAGTCGGGCTTTATCCTGTTCTCAAACTGGAAAGCGTCATATTGCGCCAGCACGTCCATGACCTTGACACCCTCGGCTACAGTAGCAACCGGCACATCAAATGCTTTCATTGGCACCTGCGGCACCCACCACACTTTCAAATCTCCCTTTTCCATCCCCTTCCCCCTTATGCCGCCCTCAAGGGCGGGTTAGATTATTTGTCGGATATAAAAGTTAGCTCGGATGCAATGCCCCCATCCCATTTCCATGACTTTCGCCCCTTGGTCATGGGCGTCAATTCAAACTCGCGGGAACCTCTAAACACACGCTCTCCAGTTAATTTGACCTCATTGCCATTTGGACGTGCCCAAATTTGCCCGACTCTCACTCCTGCCGCTAATATTCTGCTCATTATCCCTCCCTCCTATTCCACCCCGCGAGCGACATCGCCTTAAACCCCCTCGCCCTAGCTGGCTCATACTCCCCCCTTACCAGTTGATTCTGAAATCAATATCTCGGCCTATCCACCATATAGCAAGAAGCGCCACACCTAACAGCATCAGCACCCCCGCAATAGTGCCGCCCACGGCCCACAATATCCACACCGGTATCACGATGCTCATTTCTTCCCCTCCTTCCACTTGCGGCTATTTGGATTCTATTTGCAGTTGACTTGCCGGAATCATGGTTTTACCAATGATTTCAGCAAAGGATTCAATTCGCACTTTTGCCAGCTTGTAAATCTCCTTGTAGTGCATTCCTTTGTCCATGCCGTCCCGTAATGCTTTGATAACTATCTGGTCGGCGCTCTTGACGGTGGAAAGCTGGTGGATGTTCAGCATGTCGCGCAGGTTCTTGTACTGTTGCTCCAGAAGGAAAAGAGCGCCGTTCTCCATCTTTGAGATGTTGGCGTAATACTTCTGGGCGTTCTGGCTCCCTTGGCCTTTGGCGTACTCGATGAACACCTTAACTGTGTCCGTGGTTAGCACTCGCGTTTCCTTGCCTGCCTTGCGTTGCTCCAACCATTCGGCGTTCTGACTTTGGGAGGCCAGACGGATCAACTCCGTTTTCATGCGGGTGAACTCTTGAGACAGCCGCACTTTGAAACCGACGACTACCTCTGAGTTCCGCATTAATGTGACAAGGAACATCGCTTGGGTTTCATCCAACATACAAAAAGTTGTCGGACGCCCCCCTGACTTCTGACTTTGAAAGTGGAAAGTCCTGAGAGATTGGAACTGCGGTTCGTACTTTTGGACAAGGCGAAGGATGGCAAAATGCTCTACCTCAAACCCTTTTGCTATGTCCAATGTCGACACTAGCGGGACACCTTTTACTACCTGCACAAATTCGGTCATAGACTTCTCCTTAAAGTTAACAACAACTGTAAGGTGACTTTACTTGTATATTGCGGCAAAGTCAACATAAAAGAGAGGCTAACTGTCAACCTCTCTTTTTATCCTATGCCTATGCCTGGCCGTTCATCCACCGGCAGTCAAAGCGGCCTGGAAGTGCTAGTAAATCCCCCCTTTCTCTAACTTCCGCTCTATCTCCTGCACCCTGTCTTCCATGT
>Ga0209727_1002260_pt1 | contig 13936 bp, 9 predicted proteins | sample RifGroC1_FD_183995 | JGI IMG/M metagenome (GOLD analysis project Ga0209727, IMG submission 183995) | Groundwater microbial communities from Rifle, Colorado, USA - Groundwater C1 (SPAdes) (version 2) | ecosystem: Environmental > Aquatic > Deep subsurface > Groundwater | place: Rifle, Colorado...
ATATAATTTATAATTTCTTTTCTATCCCTTATATTCCAGATATTCCAGATGAAAAAAGTTATATTACTCCTGATTTGTGGATAGGGGATACCTTAATTAATCCAATATTTTGTAGTCAATAAATATGCAACGTTTGGGGATGCTGATGTTGGTGAAGGAATTGAAGCTATTTCTGATATTGTAATGTTGCACGTTGATGGTAAATATTTTGATGTGTGGGATGGATAAGTTGGCAAATCGTAAGTCTCATAAACTTGAGAACGTGGGTTCAAACCCCACTCCCGCCCCATAGGATAGAATGAGTGAAAACTATAGAGGAAACCAAGAAATGCTCTATGGGAGTGCGGTTAGAGATTTAGGATGTTCAATTGAAGAATTTAAAAAACATTTGGAAAAACAATTTGTTAAAGGAATGATGTGGAGCAACTATGGGAAAGGTAAAGATAAATGGCAAATTGGCCATATTATCCCCTTTTGTGTTGTTGATCTAACCGATAGAAAACAATTCTTGGAAGTTTGTCATTATACCAATTTACGTCCATTATGGCATAGTGAAAACTGCGGAAGAAGATACGGAGAATTTAGATAAGATGAAATTTACGTTGTCAAATTTAAATCAAGCAAACTTTACCCCTGATAGTGAAGGTCATTTCCCCTATGAAGGAAAATGGTCTCAGCCTGTTAGTAAAATTCATATTGCAAAATCTGTTGGGACAGTACGTTCTCATGGTCTTTCAGCTAGATGGTATGCTAATGCAAATAAGTATAAAGTTAATGGGGTAATCCCATCTCTGTTAAATGCTGACGCCAAATATCTAGGCATTCTACCTATAGTTAAATTCTATTATGATGTTAATTATCCTCCAATGTTAGGAATAAATGATATTCTTAACGGATGGGGTCTTAAATTAACTGGATATTTTAGGGCGGAAACAACTGGGAATCACACTTTTTACTTTACCGGCGACGGAGAAATTCATCAATTTAGGATTGCTGGAGTCGCAAGAATTGGAGGAAAATTCGTATTAAGTGATCGGCTCCAATCTAGTGTTTCTCATAGTTGTATAACTGGGGTTTGGTATACATTTGAACTTATTTATCTAAGCAATAATGTTCCTGGGACCAGAGCTAGTCTTGCGGTATTATGGCATGATGGAGTTTTAGCAGAAAAAGTTCTTCTTTCTGCTGGTGTAACAGCCAGGGATAATGATTCAGTAGCAACTGGTGAGTTTCCAATTCCTTATTTAGAGTTACCAGATTGCGGGAGTATTTCTCTTCAAAAAAATAAAAATTCTATTTCTAAACTTTCCATAAAGTTGCCGTTGGTTAGCCCGGACTCAACTTATGAAAAGGGTTATGCTTATAGGAACTATGATAAATCATTCTATAGTTTAACAGATACTAGCATAGCATTTAAACAATTTAATATAATTAGATTTATGGATGGTTATGTTAATCCGTCTGGGACAAATGAACTAGTCACTCAATTTGTTGGCCAAATCAGAGAAATAAAAACCAATTTAAATTCTAAAGGAGACTCTATTGAAATTATAGCACATGATTTTTCGGTATTTCCCAGAGACCAGATTAACAAAGATTCTCCCACTTATATTGACTATTTAATAGCAGGACATACCTCTAATGTTTTAGGTCATGTTAATGGAGAAAAAAAGCCACAGACTTATGATGGATGGGAGGTACATAAAGCTATTGAAAGTTTAATGATAAACTCTTATATTGATCCATATTTATTTACTAAAAAAAAGTTGTTTACTAACAGGTCTGGAGCGGCGATTAATGGGGATTATTTAATAAGGGGAATAGGAATAACATCTTTAAATTATTTACCAGTACAGAAAAATTATAATAATTCAGATTTTGTAAGTGGAAATCAAGGGGTTCCAGATGATGAATATCTCTATAAGATATCAGTAGGGGAAAATTATTATGATACAATAAATAAATTTTTAGAACCTTATGCTATGAATTGGGGTTTTACTTCAAGTGGTTATCCTTATGTTTTATCTTATAATGTCCCAACGCAAATATTCGACGATAGAGAAACTTCTACTGTAATTTATTCAGCCGGATGGTCTGATGGTGCAGACATAAACTGTATAAAAGCAACTTATAAATATGCTAACACGAATTTAGCTTCATGTTCCGCCAATGTCACTGGGAGTAAATTTGCAGCAATATGCAGGTATTCCACACTAGCTGGACATCCAACCGATCAAGGGACCAAAAATGTTAAAGTTATAATTAGGAAAAACGGGGCAATAATAACATCTTCATCATATAACACATATTATTTGACATCTCATGCGTATTATAATGGAGTTGCCCAGGGTTATGATTCTAATTTGTCAATACTAGAGACGGGGAATAATTTAACATATGATACTTATAATATAAGTTTTGTTAATATTAATGGAAGTTATAGAGCAGAATTTGATGCTTTTTTTGCTTATGATGAGGACGTTTCAAATGCTTATGTCAAATTAAAAAGTGGCGACCTATCTACCCCAGCTTCAATATTATCAATGGATGTTGGAGATAATTCTTCATACTTAAGAAATGAAAGTGTGGTAATAGGTTCTAGGCTAGGTACTAAAGTTGCTCAGGGAGACTCAAAAATATTTGACACGATAAACCCTAACAATCCAGTTTATGAGCATATAGTTTCTAGGACCCTAGACTTAAATTCTATTTATAAATCAACTGCAAGTAATTTTGTTGGGAGACCGCTTACCACTCTAGTTTTTGATCCGGCTATAACAGATAGTGATCAGGCTGATTTTATTGGGTTTGGACTAGTAGATGAATATCGAAACCCACATAAAGAAATTTCTCTCTCTATAGTCAATAATCCATTAATAGATATTGGAGATTGTATTGCCGTAAAAGATGATGGCAAGGGGACCGTAAATTACGAAAAGGTTTGGGTTGAATCAATTGAAACTAATAGAGACGGTAATAAATCAACTGGAAAATTGACGACCACCCCAGTAAAACCAATTACCAGTTGGTTTTCTAAACCAGGGCCTAGACTTTCAGATTTTGGTAATCAGCCATTTCAAAATGTTGCAATTTATAATGGGGGAACAATTACCACATTATCTCAAACATTACCCCCCACTGAAACTGCTATAATGTATGTTTCTGGCAATTTGGCTAGTGCCCCTTCATCAGGTTATTTACAAATAGACGGAAGAGCCAGATATACTTCAAATTCTAATCTTAATATATTAGAAGATGGGTATATATTCCCAATAGCTCCACAAAATGAAATTATTAGATATGATTCTAGATCAACCGCAGGAGTTGTTCCAGGTAAATTATATGGTTTAACTAGGGGGTTACAATATACCTATAAAGGAGGCAACAAACAAGAGGTTTATGATTGGGGAATTGGTACAACTATTTGTATAGGGTCAGACCCATACGCCCAAGATGGATTTGGAATAGCACCTATTATTAAATTTGATCTTTTAACGTCTGGTGACGTACAGTGTTTTATAAGCGTTAATTCTCCAAATAGTGTTTCTGAGATTAAAACTAAAGTTGATAATTTAGCCTGGAATAGTAAGGATGAAATAGATAAGGCAACTAAATTTTTTACTTGGGGTGGAGATAGAACATTTACTTATGGTGGCATGGATAACTATGGAATTTGGAACCAGGCAAGTCTTGATCCACTATTAAAGGTTTATAAAAATACGTTTGTTGCGGAAAAATTTCTTATTAAGACATTTGGTCCATGGACTTATTATATGAAAGACCAACATACAAATGCTTTTATAACATTAGTTTTAAAAACAACTGATGGAAAATTATATAAATATAATTGTGGGACAATGAGGCTGCGAAGAGGAAATGTTGGTAGGGCAAATTTTTTAATAGATTATAATGATACATATTATTACGGCAATTTAAATATGTTTAACAATGATGTATCAAAAACTTCTGGTAATATTGGCCCATATAATAGAATAAATTCAAATTATAACTATAATCCGGTATTTTTTGATGAAACATCTAATAATTATCTTGGGATGAAATATAGAATCAAGGAAGATATTTTACCCCTTAAGGGATCATCATATTTAAGAGATGATAGTATAGAAGATAATAAATATATTAGATATTATGGCGGCATAATTACCGCAAATATAAGGACTGTAGTATTTGTATACGGTAATAATATTGTGACTAATGGTCCACATATGACTATAACGGAAACGATAGATATATATAAACAAGAAGAAATAAACCAACTTTTTAATGAAAATATAACCGGAATTATATCTAGGTATTTTAATCCTACTTTATTACAGGCAGATTTGTCTTGGATACCTAAAGAAGTCCTTTTGGAAATGCAGAGATATTATTCAGGACACCCATCTACACAAAGTCACGAATTTGTTATATATAAATTTATATTTTTTACTGGCTATTTTATTGATAAATCTGGCAGACACGCTTTTCAATGGCCAACTATTTTATATAATTACCCGATAATACCAGCATGGCCATTTGGTTCGATTAATATATATACTGTAGGTCAATATGGAGAATATGAAACCCAAGACTCAACAGATGGTTATGGAATTGATTATACTATTGTTAATGTAGCTAATAAAGGATTTTTCAATAGCAAGGAAGATATATTTGAAGAGGCCAGATTAAGGGGCAACTGGATAGGTTGGGAAGACACATCTGGAGTTGGTAATGGTAAAATTGTTTGGAATTTTGTTGATGAGGATGATTCATCTTCAATCCCACCAATGTTTACTTCCGTTAGAATATATACGTTGCAGGATATATAATGTTAAGTAGAAAAGTTTTAGATCAGATTACTAGATTTAACCGTAAAGATTTGGGGAATATAAAAACTCCTGCCCCCCTAGGGTTGGTATTCAAAGAATCTTCTATAGTTTCACCGTTTAGTAATAATACATTACAATGGGTTAAACGATCTTATGTTTTAGATAGAAATAATTTAGATACTTTAACAAGAGACTATTTTAATGACACTGAAAAATCTATAGGATATACAGTGCTTTCTCCAACTGTAGATGGGGCATTAAGAGACTCAAATATAAGTCCATTTACAAATATAGAATATGGCGTAGAAGTTTATACTGAGACTATAAAAAATTATCTATTTAATGTTTCTTGTAATCGTGAGGCAAGAATATCAATTTATATAAAACAGAAAACCGGAACAACTTATACAATAGGGACTTTAGTTAGCGGATTTTCAGGCGGAACTGTCTCAGTTGAATTCCCCTCTAATACTTGGATTACATTATTAATTTACTATTATACAAATGAATTGGGGAATATTTCAGCTTTTTCGCCACTAGTTCAAGTTGTCAATAGTTGGAGAATTCCAGATATTTCTCCACCTCCAGTCCCAGTATGGGATTCTATTGCCCTCACAACTGAAGTAAATTCTCTTACGGGTGTTGTGCAAAATACACTTCACTGGAAAACCCCGGACAATAAAGACTGGAATGGTAATGGTGTTTATTATCATGAAACTCAGACTACTCCTTATAGTGTTTTAGAGCAAAATCCAGATACTTCTTTAAACGCATTTTTCTTAGATTCTGGGACTTCAACTGCTTTAGCAGCTTTTCCTAGCGGATCGAGTATATATTTATAATGCCTATTTCATATACCCCAATAGCAACTAAATTAGCTAAAGCTAACTTCCTTTCTAATTCTATGTTTACCTCTAGAACTGGGAATAATTGGGATAACTGGACCTATACTAATCCTGCTGGTGGAATGTCTACTCCGGGTTATGAAAATTTCTATACCAGAGGCGTGTGTGTTAAATCTTCTTGTCCATCTTCAGGCACAAAAACTGATTCATATATAACTTATTCTAGTTTTGTTTTGATTCATACAGCAGAAACTTATCAATATCTAGTAAGATATATGCATTCTAGCCAATGTAAATCTTCCTATGCTGATTTACTTTATTATAATGTATCTCAAGTTGCTTGTTCTACGGCCTATCATAGAGCACCATTATCTAGTTCAGACTCATGGACAGAAAGTAGGTTTAGAATTTGGAATCATACTGCACCCTCAAGTATGAGATTAAGCGCCACTACTTCATTTAGTTTTAGACTCCCTTCAGATTGTAAATATGTTAAACCAAGAATTTATTATAGATATTCCACTACCCAATCTTCTATATTTCTCTTGGATTCTGTAAAATTATCTAATTATTACAAAGGAGATATATTTAGTTCAGCCTTAAGTGATCGTGTGGCAGTAATTCTTCAGGATAATTTAATGTTCCCTGATACTAATTATTGTGGGGCGCATATTAAATTTCTAGGGAATGTTAACGATACTCCTAGAGGCGTTACTGGGACAATGGTGGGAACAGCTAATTATTTTAGTAGCGCTTATTTTTCTAGATTTTCAACATCTATAATGTATGCCGGTCAGAGTAAAAACTTTATAAAAAATGGACATTTTAGCTCTTCATTAGCCAAAGGGACTGCAAATTGGGCTAAAAATACTTTAGCAATATTTGCCACTGCCAGAGGCGTTAATATTTTTGGGAATAGAAGTTTAAAAATTGGGGCTACTTCTACTTCACAGTATACTAGTCAGTCAGTTTCTATTTCGGGAGATTTACTTAAAACGTTTTCCTTTTATGCTAAAAATGGAATATCAGATGGGTTAAGTGTTGAAGGCTATTTATCAGGAGTTAGGCAATTTTACCAAAGTCAAAATTTTTCTACATCAAATTGGGAAAGAATGATTTTTATATGTTCAACTGTTGATTCAGTAAGAATATATCCTTATTCTAGTTTGTTATATTCAAATAATTATTGTTTTATTCAAGGGGTGCAATTTGAAAACTCACCACAGAGCGGGTCCGATATTACTCCTTATGACATTGAACACATTAATGGAAATCAAACTAGGACCAAAAGTTATACTCAATATAGTGCCTCGTTAATTGATAAAAATCATGGTACTATGGAGTTCTGGATTCGTCCCCAAAATTCATATATAACTAATTATTTCCAAATTTTAGACTGGAAATCCGTGGCGGACTTATGGATATTAGCCTATCGTTCTGTGAATGACCCAGATACAATTATTGCCGGTAAATTTGCTTGGTTGTATTGGGATCCTATTGTAGATCCTTTTATGTCTCAAATACTTTCTACTGTATTTTCATATAAACCAAATGAACAAATACATATAGCAATAACATGGGATAAAAATTATGGAGAACTTTATGTAAATGGAATAAAATCCCCAGATTATCAACCGTATGGTCTTAATCAAAGCAAAGAAATATCTTTTCCTTCAGATTCAGTTACCACTTTTAGAATTGGATCAACAAATTATAGTCAAGATTCTCTTAACGGATATATGGATGAATTCAGAATCGAGAAAACTAGATATAATCATGCTCAGATTTATCGTGATTATTTGGCGGCTAAAAGGAATGTAACTTAATGCCTATTTCAAAATCTAATTTTATTTTTGTTAAAGATATAAATAGAGTTTCTGGGACAGGGACTTCTCTTTCTTACACTCATGAACCAGTAAAACAAAATACAACTTACGAATATGCCCTAGATGCCTATGATTCATTTGGGAATAGAAGCCCACTATCAGAAGTAAAGTCTATTGTTGCTGGAGATTTTGTAGCCCCAGGGCCTATTACTGGGACTTCTTATGTGGCGGGATATAAGTCTATCGAGTATAGATGGATAAATCCCATAGACGTTGATTTTACTGGATGTTATATTTATTCTAACGCCAGTAAAACCCCGCCTAAATTACATGAAATAGGAGGGTTGACCCCTGGGTCAGTAATGAAAAAAGTTTTTACTACAGGGGCCGACCTAGAAGAAAAAGATATTTATATTACTACTTTTGATCATAATAGAAATGAAAGTATCACTCCAGTTAGAATTCACGGTCAAGCTCTAGCTGCTCCAAGCGGGGGTTGGAATGTAACTGATACTATTACTTTAAGTCTAGTTGGGAGTGACGGTAAACAATACAATGCAGATGCTAATTTATCTAAGGTAATAAGCCCGATGGTTCTTAATATTCAGACTAGTACTGTTTTAAACGTTACCGCCTCTGATTTGGGGATATGGGTATATATAGATGATTCTGGTGAATATTTAAGATACTATGGGGCTGGGAGTATAACTTTAGAGGAGAGTTATACTGGTTACAAAAGATATACCAGACTAATGAATTTTGGAGCATTGGGGGTTGGGGGAAAAGGCTATATAAAAATTCTAGCTAGAGATGCTAATGATGCTCAAATTCAACAGTCTATGCCAGTTTTTTTTGATATAGAAAAACCTACGATCACAAGTTTAATTATTGACAATGGTGGGGCAGTAACAAATGATAGAGCCATAGATATTAAATTAGTTCATTCAGATGGGAATCTAGGAATATCTCCAGAATATAGTTGTGGAATTTCATCTTATCAGATTTCTACCACTAATGTATTAGGGAATAATTGGGAAGCTGTAGCTGCTACATCTAGAGGAACTTTAAATATTTCCTACACATTGCCTAATGTTGAAAAAACTTATAATATTTATGGTTGGGTTAAAGATAATGCTGGGAATACCTCTAATGCTAAAGCTCCAGATTCAGGCCAAACAATTAAATACAATCAAGCCCAAGGAATAGATGGTATAGTATTAAGTGTTGTTGCAGCTAACGGTATGGAATGGCAGAAAAACGCCTACCTATCGGCGGTTACAGATGTTTCTCCGATTACAATTCATGTACAATGCTCTACAGCTTTAGATGTTACAGATAGCAACTATGGAGTATTTTGCTATGATAAGGATGGTAATAATTGGGCAACTGGAGACACTTTAACAACTATCACTAACGCTACTAGATATAAACTTTACTCAACAGCTTCTATATCTATTGCTCCAGTAGCTGGAAAACCGGTTGAAGGTAAAGGTTATATCAGATTGAGGGCTAAAGATTCTCTAGGCAGAGAACTTCAAGATTCAATGAGTATTTTTATTGACCGAACGATACCTAGGATTACTTCTATAGTAGTTGATGATGGGAGGACCCAGACAAATAACAGGACTATATATGCTTCTGCAAAATTTGATGATGGAACAACCGATATACTAGGTGTTAATGCTTCTGGGGTAGAAGCCTATCAATTAAGTACAACTAACTCAATAGGAAATAATTGGTTTTCGGTAGGAACTTCTGTTGGGCACTTTAAAGCCCCTTACTCATTACCAGAAGTTGAAAAAATCTATACTATTTATGGATGGGTTAAAGATAAAGCTGGGAACATTTCAGTATCAGTAACCTCTAACACAATTGAATATATTAAGTTAAAATATACACCTACTGGATCAGTTAACTTTTTTACCACTGGTGGAGTTCAACTCTCACCTAATCAAAATGGATGGTTTAACCAAAATGTTAGAATAACTTATAAGTCTAGCCTCCCAGCTGGTTATCCGACTGGGATGAGTATTACAAAAATATACTACAGAACAAGCACAAATGGGGCTTGGAATTCATGGATTTTAGTTTCTGGGCCGCCATTAAGTGGAGGGCCTAATGGTGAAGTAACTATTAATATTGATGTTTCTACCGAGGGAACAACAGACGTAGAATTTTACGCAATAAATAGTCAGAATGAATCTGGAGGGAATATATCTTGTACGGTTAAGATAGATAAAACTAATCCTTCAATGACTAAGGCTTCATTTTGGAATTTAACTAAAACCGAAAACATTAATAGAGAATCTTGTCTTTTTTGGAATATATCTGGTTCAGATTCAATATCTGGATTATGGAAAACTTATATCTATAGAGGAACAACAAATAATTGGTTAAATTCTTCTACTGTAGAATCAACAGATATAAATAGACAATGGGTTATAGATGATGATGATTCACTAGTAACTGGTAAAACTTATTATTATTGGGGGAGATTTAGTGACCGGGCTGGGAATCTTTCTAGTACTTCCGATCCTAAATCTTTGATGGCAACTTACGACTGGGAATATGAATATAGAAATTGGATAAGTAACGGGAGTTTTGAGCGAACTACAGTGGATGGAGCTAATATAAAAGTTTTGGACTGGAAATATCAAGATGGGATTGTATCTGGAAATACCCCATATGCAGTTGGGTATCAAGAGGGATATTATGGGACAAAATCTTTATATATTTTTTATTTTTCATATATTCCGATATATAACCTTCATATACCAGAAGATAAAAGAATATTTACAGCAAGTTATTGGATAAAATCTCAATCAAGTTGGACAACAAACGGGCATTTTGTTTTAAAGTATTATAAACCAGATAATACATTATTAAAATCAGTATCATTAACGATAACTCCACAGGCTTCTTGGACTCAACAATACTGGAATTTTATATCCTCCGCTTATTCTGGTTGGAGTTGGAATGCCAATTCAGCTATTCCAGTTAATGCCGGATATATGACTATTGGGTTTCTAGGTGATGATGCTGATGGTTATACTAATATGTGGTTAGTTGACGGTGTTCAATGGGAAGAAGGCCGAGTTCCTACTAAATTTATTGACAATCAAGCTATCAATACTCAAAGATTAAACGCAGGAATTATAGATGCTAATCACATAAGAGTAAATTCAATAACAGCTAATTTAATTAAAGCTAATACTATTACTGCTGCTCAAATAGCAGCTAATACTATTACCGCTTCTCAAATAGCAGCGGATACAATAACGGCATCACAAATAGCCGCTAACGCAATTACGGCTTCAGAAATAAATGCCCTTGCTGTAACGGCTGGCAAAATAGCTGCTAATGCAGTTACAGCTACAGAAATAGCTGCTAATGCAGTTACGGCTGATAAAATAATCTCTAACGCAATTACGTCTACAAAGATAGCCACTGAAGGTTTAATTATTAAATCTGGTGGCATGGCATCAATTTCTATAGGAGATCCTACTGGCGGAGTTAATTCTGAATTTATAGTTGGTGAGTACAATGGTACTCTAGGAAAAGCCGATCTTTATTTTAAACCTAGAGGATATACTGAACGCTGGCATTTCACAAAACATATTGAAAATCAAAAACACGATATAGCCCCAGGGTCTGTGCAAACTTGGGAAAGAAACTTTTTAGCAGAAGATGGCCTGGGATATTCTCCTAAAATCTTAACAACTCCAGTCTATATGTTAACATCTTCCCCATCTAGTGGTCAAATTATGAAATTTAGTTATGCGCAAGCCACATCACAAAGTTTTGTTATTAATGAGGCTGTATTATTGAGGGGAAATAATATAATAGGGGTTAATCATGTGTCAAATTTAACTTGTTTTTATACCACTCCAGCAACTTTTACTATGCTGGTGTCTAGTGGGGCACCGGTTTGGGTGACAATTAATGTCCCATGGAGTCAACCGACTGGTACTTTACAGAGAGTTAGTTATCAAATTTTAACTAGTAGAGATAATGTGACTTTTTATTCTAACGGTAATTTCCAACAAGTTTATAAAGGTGTCCCAGCTACAGTATCATATTATCATACATTAATACATCATATTAATCAGGGGGCAAAATATGTAAAAGTAAATTATTTCCAACGTACACCAAATAGTGCATTAGGGCCTGCTAGTATTAATTTATACGAAGTGTTTAATTGGGATATTGACCAGCCATTTACATGGTATACTAATTTAAAAGATAAAAATGGGGCAACCATTTCAGCCCCTTTAACTTTATTCCATAGTCATTTTGATGTTTTAGCAATAGATGGATTTCTGTCACATTAATATTTTATTTTAAATTCGGACTTATTTTATTTTTAAAATTTAATAAATAGAAATCACTTTTTTCAAGGCATCTATTAATCTCATCTATATTCTCGATAACAGCATGAGCCTCGTCTGGGAATAGATAAACCTTTCCATATTTATCATAATGAATTAAAATACATTTTAATCCAGAGTCTCCCCAGGTTGTAAGTTCAACCTTTGGTGTTTCTTTTTTTTTCATTTTCCCCCTATTTCTGTTAATATATTTTCTCCTAGTAGTTTAGAATTACATAATGGACATGGGTCTCCCCAGATAAAATCGAAATAAGAAAATTCATTTTTACAAGTTCCGCATGTGTTATTCATACTATCCACAGATAAATTCCGATAAAGCCTAGATAAATTCTGAGACCAAGTATGTTCTCCACAACTATCTTGATTACTTGTAGTTGGCCATAAATAGCCAGAGCTAACCGGCGCTCTTTTTCTACAAAGTCCATACTCGCCTTCAATTCTATGAGGCTTCCACCATCTACAATGTTTGCAAATTTTAAGTGCTTCCAATCTTCCCCTATATTCTTCAATTTCTATTTTAAGTTTATAATTCATGATTATTATTCTCCCTTATGTTGTTATTTTTTATTAATATTGTTTTAATTTTACATCATCTAGCCAGTTGCTACCAAAAAATCCATTTAATGTGTGAACAACCACGTCAATACACATTTTAATTACGTTATCCTCTAGCCATTCTGGGATGTAGGGGAGATTAATTAGATCATTAAGCAATTTAATTGCAACTTCTTTTTTTTCTTCAGCTTTAAATTCTGGAAATCTTTTAGCTACAAGTTCGACTGCTTTTAATATGTCGGGTAACAGGTTTAATATAACAACTTTAGCAGTTTCTTCCACAAAAGGAACCTGAGTAATTGTTAATCTCTGATACTTACCAGTAATAATAGCATACTGGGTTTTAACTTCCTCTAAAAATTTGTTCACATCATTCATTTTATTCTCCCTTTCTAGTTAGCGTCAATAAAATCATAATCAATTAAAGTTCTTTCAGCAATAACGTCATGATTATATTTTACTTTGTATTTTTCCTTATATTCCACTGTTACAGTATCGTTTAAGCAATTTTTTAACTTTTCATATATTTCTTTTCCATTAACAATAAATTTCCCATGTTGGCATTTAAAAATAACAGAAAACTTGGCAGGGACTTTATGATCACTTATTTGCATTCCATTACCAATTCCAACCCCTAATCCATTATCACTAATAGTTAGCCCAGAACCGAGATCTATATTAAGTCCGTTTGTTCCTATTGAAAATCCACCTCCAAGATCAACAAGTTTAAAATCAATGCCAGTCTCATGTGAAATGGGGGTGGCAATTAGTTCATATACAATAGCTTTTTCATATAACAATTCAGAAAATTCTTTTTTATAACTTACACATGACATTAAAAATAAAGAGAATATTAATATAAAATATTTCATTTTGATTCTCCTTTATTCTGAGTATGGCATATCCTGAAACTCTGGGAAAATTGATTTTGCTATTCCTACTGGTAATTTATCGCCTGATCTTAAAACTTCATGAAACTCTTGTCTATGTTCCCAACCTTCTACAGCATCGCAATAAGCAACCCAAGTTCCTTCTACTCTAGTAGTAGCTACTGCCAATACCCTACTAGCTAAAGCTCTATAGCGAATTGTTTCTTGGAATTCCATTTTATCTCCTACATTTTCACCGAACTTCTTTTTTTTTAATTCCATTAAGATACCAGTATTTTGTCCCATCTGAATATTCAATTGCTGGCCCGTCCGTCCGGTGCAATTGACCATTGAGATACCATTCTTTTGTTCCATCAACCCATTCAATCCGGTGCCTTTGATCTTTAAGATACCAGAATTTTGCTCCATCAGACCATTCAATTGCTGGGCCGTCCCTCCGATGTAATTGGTCATTAAGATACCATTTTTTTGTCCCATCAGGCCGTTCAATTGCTGGTCCGTCCGTCCGATGTAATTGACCATTAAGATACCAGTATTTTGCTCCATCTGAATATTCAATTGCTGGCCCGTCCATCCGATGCTTTTGACCTTTAAGATACCATT
>Ga0209727_1002265_pt1 | contig 13919 bp, 13 predicted proteins | sample RifGroC1_FD_183995 | JGI IMG/M metagenome (GOLD analysis project Ga0209727, IMG submission 183995) | Groundwater microbial communities from Rifle, Colorado, USA - Groundwater C1 (SPAdes) (version 2) | ecosystem: Environmental > Aquatic > Deep subsurface > Groundwater | place: Rifle, Colorado...
TTTTATTTGCAAAAGATAATCATCATTTTTGAGATATCAACCAGAGGCATTTGAAAGATATCTCCCTTCAACAATTCGAGGAAAGAGCACGAGAGAAATCAAGGGGTTCTCTCGTAATGATGATAAATTTTATTTGCAAAAGATAATCATCATTTTTGAGATATCAACCAGAGGCATTTGAAAGATATCTCCCTTCAACAATTCGAGGAAAGAGCACGAGAGAAATCAAGGGGTTCTCTCGTAATGATGATAAAATTTTTTGTAGATTTTCCAAAAACTTCATTGGTGAAGATGTTTCTGAGAAGTTTGCAAAAATAGTTTAATTTTCTGATTTTAATTTGAGTTTTCCGACGGAAAACCGAAAAATAGTTATACTCCAGTGTCGTTAAAATATTGAAAAAGATAAAATGGAATACTGACAAATTTTGCGTTGAAAGAAAAATATTTTAGAGTAAAAAAATTGCGTTCTCGTCTTGAAGAAATGAAAAATCTAATTTTTCTCTTCTCTTTCAATAAACCAAATAATTTCGTCCAATAATAATTCTTTTTCTTCTCCAGATTTCATGTCCCTAATTTTGTATTTTCCTTTTTTGATTTCATCTTCTCCAATAAAAATTATATAACGAACTCCGTCGGAGTTTGCCTGTTTCATAACCTTTGAAATTTTATCAGAATTGATTGCACAAATTTTATTCTTTTCTCTTAAAAAATTCGCAAGAGCAATTGCTTTTTTTTCATTCTCAAAGGGAATTATTACAATTGAATCTTTTTTTTCATAAACTTCTGTGAGCATGCAAATTCTGTCCAAACCCAGCGCGAGTCCTGTGCATTGAACATTGTTAAAATTATAATTTCCGCCACCGCAAATTGATTCTTTAATTTTTTTTGTGACAATTTCAAAAACAGTTCCGTTATAGTAAGATAGTCCTCTCGCCAGCGACGGAGAAAACTCAACTTCAACATTATATTGTTTGCAATATTCTTTTAATTTTTTAATCTCTTTAAACGAATTGTATTTTTCAAAAAATGAAATCGGCTTTTCCAAAATTCCCAAAACTTTTTCAGCATTAAATTTTTTCAATCTTTCAATTAATTGTTTTTTTGGAAGTTTTTCTTTCTTGTCAATTTCTCTTATCGCTTGTTTTAAATCTTTTTTAGCAACCCCCTGTTCTTCTAAAATTTCATTCAGTAATTTTCTATTATTTATTTTGATAATAAATTCAATTTTTAATTTATCTAAAATTTCTTTTGCAATTGCTAAAATTTCTGCTTCATCTCTTGGAACAGAACCAATCACGTCGACATCTGCTTGAGTAATCTGTCTTAATCTTGCTGAAGAAACAGGTTCGTCTCGAAAAACAGGTCCGATTGAATAGCGTCTGTAAGGAATTTTTTCTCCCTGCATTAATCTTTTTAATTGAAAGGTAAATTCATATCTCAAAGCAAGTTCTCTTTTTCCTTTATCAGTAAGAGAATAAATTTCTGAAATAGCGTCGTCGTTTTTATTTTCTCCCTTGACAAAATTTTTATCTTCAATAACTGGCGTCTCTGCAGGTTCAAATCCATATTTCTCGTAAACTTCGACGATAATTTTTCTTGCAAATTCTCTTTTTCTTGCTTCCTCGCCTGTGAAGTCTCTAAATCCTTTTATTGGAGCAAAATTTTTCTCTGTTCCCATATTTAAGAAAAGCAAAACCAACTTTTAAATTTATAGGAAACTGAAATATCAAAAAGTATTTCCTATTTATCTAACACATAAAGAATTATGAAAATAAATGGGTTATCTATATCCAAAAATTTAAGAACAAACTTAGATTAATACTATTATAAAAAAGTAAAATAAAAAGAACGGATTTCAAAATCTAAGATGAAAAAATCAGTAAGAATTTATATTGACGGAATAGTGCAGGGAGTTTTTTTTAGGGCATTTGTAAAAGAACATGCAGAAAAAAATAATGTAAAAGGATTTATCAGAAATCTCGTCGACGGAAAAGTTGAAGTTTTTTTAGAAGGCGACGCAGATTCTGTAAACAAAATGATTGAAATTTGCAAACAAGGACCAAAACACGCGATAATAAAAAATATTGAAATCAAACCAGAAAAATTTCAGGACTTCAAGGTTTTCAAAGTTTTGCATATTTAATCACTAAATAGTTTACCCTAATTTTTTTAAATAAGAAATATTCTTTTTAAAAATGATTATCACAAATTCTGACGGAGGTTCGCGCGGAAATCCTGGACCAGGGGCAGTCGGAATTCTTGTTCGCGATGGTGAAAAAATTTTAATAAAATACAAGGGGGGCATTGGAAATTTTGTAACAAATAATATTGTAGAATACGAAGCGCTAATCAAAGCGCTTGAACTCTCCATAAAAACTGGAGCAAAAGAAATTGAATGCTGTCTTGATTCAGAGCTCGTCGTAAAACAGCTCCTTGGGCAATACTCCATTAAAAATGAAAAACTTTTAGAATTATTTTTAAAAGTTCAGGAACTGCAAGAAAAATTTGAAAAAGTAAAATATAAGTATGTTTCGCGTTGGGATAAATTTCAACAAATCTGCGACGAGATGTTAAATGAAGAATTGGACAAAATTACCGGAAAGAAAAGATTTTATAAATAAGCAATTCTATTCTAATATATGTCACGCGAAGAACAAATAATTTCAGAAAGAATAAAAAAATTAAACGAACTAAAAAGTTTGGGAATAAATCCTTATCCTCACAAATTTGAAAAGAAAAATAATTGCGCAGAGTTAAAAGAAAAATACAAAAAATTAAAAAACAACGAGAAGACAAAAGACAAAGTTAAAATTGCTGGGAGAATAATTTTGAAAAGGGACTTAGGAAAACTCGCGTTTGTAAAAATTCGCGATGGTTCGGGAGAGATTCAATTAATTTTGCAGGAAAAAGAAACTCCGGAAGAAGCCCGAAACTTTTTAAAAAAATATTTAGACGCAGGAGATTTTGTCGGAGCAGACGGAATTGTAATGAAAAGCAAAACAGGAGAAATTTCTGTTTTAGTAAAAAAAATTGAAATCTTGAGCAAAGCAATTTTGCCTCTGCCAGAAAAATTTCACGGCTTGCAGGACAAAGAAGAACGATACAGAAAAAGATATTTGGATTTGATAATGAATCCAGAAGTAAAACAGGTCTTTGAAAAAAGAGAGCAAATCATCGACGCTGTTCGCGAATTTTTGAAAAGTAAAAATTATAACGAGGTTGATACTCCTTATCTTCAAACAATTTACGGCGGAGCAGAAGCCCGTCCATTTAAAACTCATCTGAATGCATTAGACATGGATTTATTTTTAGCAATTTCTCCAGAATTATATTTGAAAAGATTAATTGTCGGCGGTTTTGAAAAAGTTTTTACAATCGCGCGAAATTTCAGAAACGAAGGAATTGACAAATGGCACAATCCAGAATTTACAATGATGGAAATTTATCAGGCCTATGCCGACTACAATGATATGATGGATTTGTTCGAAGAAATTTACGAATATGTTTGCAAAAAAGTAAACGGCACAACAAAAATAAAAGTTCAGGGACAAGAAATTGATTTTAAGCGACCTTGGAAAAAAATGACAATGGCGCAAGCAATAAAAAAATTCGCAGATATCAACGTGGAAAAAAGTTCTGTAACTGAATTAAAAAAAATTTGCGACAAAGAAAAAATAAATTACAAAGAAAATAATTGGGGAAGTTATGTCTGCGTGATTTTCGAACATTTTTGCGAGGACAAATTAATTCAGCCAACTTTTATAATTGATCATCCATGCGAATCAACTCCGCTTTGCAAAATTCACAGAAACGACAAGTCCTGCAGATTAATTGAAAGATTTGAACCATTTTGTCTTGGCGCAGAATTAGGAAACGCATATTCAGAATTAAACGATCCGATAAAACAAAAACAACTTTTAGAAGAACAGCAAAAAAAATTAGTGTCGGGAAATGAAGAAGCAAATCCTTATGACAAAGATTTTGTCGACGCGCTTGAACACGGAATGCCTCCGACAGGCGGGGTGGGAATTGGAATTGACAGAATGGTAATTCTTTTAACAGGACAAGAATCTATCAGAGATGTTTTGCTTTTTCCGTTTATGAAAAGGGAAGAGAAGAAAAATGAATTGGAAAAAGACAATTGAAAATTTTATATTTTTGCATATTTTATTAAGGATAAGATTATATAAATATCTTTCTAATACCCTATTTTAGTATGTTATCAATAATAATCTATTGATAATCTTATGTTATCTGTAATTAATTTTGACTGCCACTAAATTTATATAGATTAGTTCCAACTCCCATTATTATGATAGAAGAAATAGCAAAAATCGTTGAAGATGCTTGCAAAAAAGAAACCAATTATTTTGGATATGGAATATGGACGCATCATATCCTCAATGTTGTTAAATATGCAAAATTAATGGCTAAAAAACTCAACGCAGATATTGAAATTGTAGAAATCGCTTCTTTGCTTCACGATTATGCAAGTATAATAAATTACGATTTTTACGAAGACCACCATATTCATGGTGCTGATGAAGCTGAAAAATTATTAAAAAAATTTGATTATTCTCAAGAAAAAATCGAATTAGTGAAAAATTGCATAATCTCCCATAGGGGTAGTAAGATAAAATCAAAAGAAAGCAAAGAAGCTTTATGTCTTGCTGACGCAGATTCAATGGCGCATTTCGACTCAATTTCTTCCTTGTTTTATTTGGCGTTTTTTAGCCATAAAATGAATATCGATGAAGCAAATAATTGGTTAATGCAAAAATTAGAACGGAGTTGGAACAAACTAAGTCCTGAAGCTAAAGAAATAATCGATGACAAATATCGTGCATGTAAATTGATACTTGGCAGTCAAAATTAACTCACTCCGCTACGCTTCGTGCCACGCTGCGCTCTCCTCCTTTCAGTCGTCGGGACAGATAACAGCGATTAAGAGGAATTTTACTCGGCTCGTAAAATTCCCAAATTGATTTTTCGAGGTCGTTCGCCCTCGGCTCATTCTTCGCCAGGAGTGACTCACTCCAGCTCTGAAAAATCAACTTCTCTTAATCGCGATGTTAAGTTAGTTTCAATTTGAGGTTCGGGCTAAAATATAGTCAAATCAAAGATTTGAAGAAATAATAAAAAGAGGTTGGCGTCTAGATTAATTGCTTGTAGGAGCCCTTACTCCCACATATCTTCCTTCATCGTTGGGTCGTTTTGGAATATGATTATATCCATTTCCCTTTAATGTTCTTAATGTATCTTGATACATTCTTTTTTGACAATCTAATACTTTTATTGCTTCATCTTTACTAATCTTTCCATTAAGATAATCTTTAACTACTGCTAATGGCGAGTGTCCTTCTGTTTGTGTTTCTTGTATTTCTTTTTTTCTATACCAAGATTTAGGCCACCGCTCTGCCATGTAAACCTCACATATAAGATTAGTTATTCCATTAAGCATTAATCTTGCAGCAGCATCTCCTTTTGCTATACGATCCATATCTGGTCTTAGCTCATTCCATCCAAAATGACTTATTGTTGCTTCCAACTCAGAAAAAACCCTATCATTAACATCTGGTGCTTCTGCTAATGGTCCTGTTCCCAACCAAAGTGCTTTTTGAAGTGGATTTTCTGTATGGTTCATTTTTAGTTACCTTAATACAATCCGTAAGTACAACTAGTATTTAAATCTTTCGGTTATTCACTACTCTTAAGATACGACGCCAACCTCTAAATACGCCCGAACCTCAAACTCTGATTTTTTGCCTTCGGGAACATTGCATTAAAATCTCGTCCTCATTTCATTCGGAGAAACTAACAGGGCTTAACCGACTTCACTCGGTTGCACCTCGTTCCGTCCAAATTTTGCCCCATCTCTTGAAAATCCTCGCATCTCTGAAAAATGCGGGTTGCCTCATTTTTCGAGGCTCGGATTTTGGAGGAGAAAAAACTTCGTTAAATTCCGATGTTAGACGAAATTTTTTCTTCGGCTGAAATTTAAATCTCTTATTTACCAATCCCCCACCTGACGGAAAAAGCAGTTTTCTTTCAGAAAACAGATAGCAAAAACTTTCAGTTTTGGAAATTAATAATTGAGATGGGGGCACGAACGATGAAACGAAAACTAAAACCTTTTAAATAACCTAATTTTAATAAGAATATTATGCTAAGTAAAACATCAAAAATACTTTTAGGAATTTATGCATTTTTGCTTTTAGTAATTCTCTTAACTTTTTCAGATAGTTTTGGATTTTTCTTGTTGATTGGAACAGGATTATTTACCTTGGTTACTTCAATATTTGTCGTAAACGATGTTAAAAAACTAAAAAATTCTTTAACATCAAGAATCTTTAGTGTTGTGCTAATTATTTTAATCCTTTATTTTGCAATTATGCTTTTTTATGGGTTAGGCAACATAGGAGTAGGAGAAAAAGGACTTGTGTTTATGTTCTCCTTATTTGCTATGTTAATCTTTGCTGGACTATCCTTAGTAATTGGTATTATATTGGTTGTAATAAATAAAAATCAAAATGTTGAGAATAAACCAAACAAAATTCTTTCAATAATCTTAATCGTTATTCTTGCCTTATTGTTTTATAGTTCTGCTGTTTCAAGTATGGCAAGATTAACAGGTTCGTCTGGATTTTGTTCAATGCATATTGAAATAAAAAGTAACTCTTTTATCTTTGTTAAAGGTATGCAAGATTCTTGCATTTTTAGAGTTGCTTTAGATAATTCAGATATTGCTCAATGCAAACAAATAAAAGACTCTTATGTAGATGTAGCAAATTCTCTAAAAAACAAATGTATTCTTAATGTTGCAAGAGATTTAAGTGATACAAGTCTTTGTTACCAAATAACAAACGACAAACAAAGACAAGGGGATTGTGTTAGGTATATTGGAGAGAATACAGGAGACCTTTCAATATGTGAAACTCCTGGTGTTGATAGAGATATGTGCTACTCCAATATTGCTCGTGGAGAAAGAGAAAATGGAAATCCTGAAATATGCAGGTATATAGAGAACAATGAATCTAGATATCACTGTTATAGCATAATTGCAATAGATAAGAGAGACCCAAGTATATGTGAAAAATATTTCCCAACAGACGCTGTTTTAATACAAGAAGGAGTAAATCCTGCTGATTACTCAAAATCAAAATGTATTGTTGATGCAGAAAAAGGATATTTTAATTAATTCTAACTAATGACTACTGCCCCCATCTCAAAACTCTTCTTTTTAGGAAAAAGAAGCAAAAAGCTTTTTCCGTCCCCCGCCCAATTTTGGAGATTTAAATTTCTTAACGCCGAAGAAAAAACTCACTCCTTTCAGTCGTGCCACATTGCATTCTCGCTATCGCTCGGGTCGTTGAACAGGCATTAAACGGCTCGGACTTTGCAAGTCCTCGACCCATATTTTTAGGAAATTTATAATCTTTTTAGATAGTTCGAAAAACATCGCTTAATCGCGATGTTCTATTCAATTTTTGAGTAATTATTTTTTATAAATTTTTTTATTTAAAACAGACACATTTAGACGAGAACTAATTTTCGGTTTTGACTGAGATATATGTCATGGTCTTATACAAAAAACAAAACCAACCGCAACATATTTAAATAAGATTTTGCTTTTACAATTATAAGGAGGTGAAAGTGATTCCCAAGAATCACAAAAAAAAGATGGCAAAGAATCAAATGCCTGTTGCAAAAAAGAGCAGTGGACTAAAAAAAGTTTTGTCTTTTGTTGCATGGCTTACAGGAGTAATTGTTTCGTTAGTTGTCGGCAATGCGTTGATAATCGGAACATTAGTTCTTCCTCAATGGTTAGGCGGGGATACTCAAGCAGGGATAATTGTCGCTATGGCTGTTGGATGGATAGTGATTATCACAACTTTATTAAGCGTTGTCTTAGCAATTATTCACGCAATCAGATAATTTTTTTTCTACTTCTTAACTTTTTTAAATAACGATTAATTCATTTAATTATGCAAGAAATTTATTTTGAAAACTATGGTTGCGTTGCAAATCAAAATTCAACAGAGATTATGAAAGGTTTGGTAAAACAATCTGGATTGAACATTACAGAAAATTCCGACTACGCAGATTTGATCATTATTAATTCCTGCGTTGTAAAAGAATCAACAATTTCAAAAATCCGAAGACGAATTCAAGAATTGCTGAAAAAAAATAAAAAGAATTTTCAAAACAAAAATTCTTTAGGATTCTCCACTTCGTCACGAAAGAATTGCAGATTAAAATCAGTAGAGAATAAAAAAATAATCTTAGCTGGATGCATGCCGAGAATTTTTCAAAAATATTTTAAGGATAAAAAAATTTATCTTCTTGACACGAGCCATATTAAAGATTTGCTGAATTTGATTAAAGACATAGAGAATAATAATTATGATGAAAAAAAATATTTATCTTTGAGAAATGAAGTAAAATTAAATCTTCCGAAAATTTCTGAAAGCAAGATAATCCGCATCACGCAAATTTCAGAAGGATGTTTAGGAGAATGTTCTTATTGTCTCACGCGATTTGCAAAAGGAAAACTTTTTTCTTACCCTGAAAAAGAAATAATTGAATCAATAAAAAAAGATTTATCGTCTGGGGCAAAAGAAATCTGGATAACCTCGCAAGACAACGCATCTTATGGAAATGAAACTGGAAATTATTTTCTTCCAGAATTATTAAAAAAAATTTTAGAATTAAAAGGAAATTTCAAAGTTCGTTTAGGAATGATGAATCCGAACAATGTTTTGAAAATTCTCGACGACATTATTGAAATTTATCAAAATCCAAAAATGTTTAAGTTCATTCACATTCCAGTTCAGACGGGTTCAGACAAAATTTTAAAATTAATGAATAGAATGTATAATGCAAAAGATTTTTTAAAAATTGTTAAGAAATTCAGAGAAAAAATTCCAGAGATTACAATCTCAACAGATATTATCTCTGGATTTCCAGAAGAAACTGAAAAAGATTTTCAAGAAACAATTGGATTAATTCAAAAAATCAAACCTGAAATTTTAAACAGAAGCAATTTTTCTTCTCATAAACAAACTTCTGCATCAAAATTAAAAAATAAAATCCCTGAAAAAATAATTACTCAAAGAGCAACAGAACTAATGAAAATTCATCTTGAAATTTGCGACGAAATTCAAAAAAATTATTTAGGCAAAGAATTAAAGGTCTTTGTTGATGAAAGAGGTTTTGGAAATACTTTTTTAGCAAGAACAGAAAATTACAAACTTGTTGCTGTTCAATCATCTGAAAATATTTTAGGAAAATTTGTAAAAGTTAAAATTAAAAAATTATTTCCACATTATTTAATTGGAGAGATTGTTAAAAATGAAATTTAATTTAAAATCAAAAGTTTTTCTTGCACCAATGGAAGGAATAAATGATATTGCTTTCATAACTCTTTGCAAAAAAGCAGGGGCGGGAATTATTTTTTCTGAAATGACTCATCCTCTAACTCAACAAAAGATTTTTACTGATGAGAAATTAGTCATTCAATTATTTTCCACAAATGAAAAAGGAATTAAAGAGTTTGTAAAAGAATATGACAAAAAAGTTTTTGGTTGGGATTTTAATTTGGGCTGTCCCGCAAAAACCGCAAAAAAACATGGCTTCGGAGTTTTTCTTCAAGATTTGAATTCAATTGAAAAAATTTTACAAACAATTCGCAGTTCAACTAAAAAACCTTTTTTTATAAAATTGAGAAAGTCCCAGCAAACTTTGGAAATTTTGAAAATCACAGAAAAATATTGCGACGCAATTACAATTCATCCGCGAACACAGGAGCAAGGATATTCTGGAAAACCTGATTTGAAATTCGCGACCTCTTTAAAAAAGAAAACAAAACTTCCAATAATTTATTCTGGAAATGTTGATGAAAAAAATTACAAAAAACTTTTGAAAAAATTTGACTATTTGATGATTGGTCGTAGAGCAATTGGCGATCCGAATGTTTTTAATTTTTTTTCAAAAAAGAAAACAAATTTTGATTTTAAGGACTATTTAAAACTCGCTGAAAAATATAAACTTCCTTTTAAACAAATAAAATTTCAGGCAGTGAATTTTACAAAAAGAAAGCCAGACGCGAAAAAATTACGCCTTGAAATTTTTAAGACGAAAAATTTGGAAGAGTTGAAGAAGATAATTTAAAGAAAAAATAATGCAAAAAATCTTTACTTATGTTTTTCGTCGGCAAAATTGTTGAGCAAAGTTAATTGCAAAAAATTATTTTCAAAATAAAGAAATTGCTTAAAATTTTTGCATCTCAATCACAGCAAGTTGCGGGGTCTTGCGAAAATTTTTTTCTACGCAACCGGCAACACAGAAAACAATCTCCAATTTATTTTCTCCGTCGATGTTTTCTGTTCTCCCCAAATCCGCGAATAAATCAAAAAGGATTTGGTGATTTTCTATCTCTCGCCAAATTTCTTTATTTGTCAGTTAATTTGCCGAGGCCAGAAAATACCGACGACAAAAAAATTTTCTGTATTTCAATTTGTTTCGTAGCAAGCTACGGGGTATTAACCAAAATTGAAAATAATAGAAGATATAGTTTGTAATAACTCATAACTCAATTCTCGTCGCGAATTTCAATTTTTTGAAAAGTATTTTTTATTAAAATTTTAAGAATTATTTAACATAAACAGAATCATTTGGTCTGACTACATCAGTTACTTTTAATCCAATTTTTTGTCCTTTGCTGGTTTTGTCAATTGACTTATGTTCAATCTGCATTTCTTTTACTTTTTGTTCAAAGTCAGTTGTGGCGCCTTTTATTTTAATTTTGTCCCCAATCTTAAAAGAAGAAATAACTTTTACAACAGCGACGCTGATTTTATCAAAATAATGAATTATTTCGCCGATTTTTTTAAGTTCTTTTTCTGTCATTTTATTTTTTTATTATCTTTATTCTTTTTTGTAAAAAAAGAAATCCCGCTATAACTAGTAAAACCCCAATTATAATTCCTATTCCAGAAATATTTTTTTGAGAGACGCCGACGACATTTCCAGTTAAAGTTGAATTACTTAAAATTCCAAAACTTAAAATTCCTAAAACAATTGAAGTTATTCCAGCAGTTCTTGATGCAACAGGAACTCCTGCTTGAATTTCATAACCTGCTCTTCTAATTTCTTTCTCAACATAAGGAGTAATTGGTTTTGTTAAGGTAACATTAACTGACACTGCGTCTCTTCTTTGTTTCATTTCACTAACTTGTTTATCTAATCTTTTTGCTCTTGAATAAATCATACTAAAAAGTTTTGCAACTTCTCTTTCATCTAAATTTTCTTCTTGCTTATTTTGTACGACCTGTCTTGCATAATCTACTGCTTCTTCAAGTTCATGCGCTGTAACAGGGTAGTTTCTTTTTCTTCTTGCATCATCTGCATCAGAAAGAATTTTATAAATAGAACCTTTTAATATTTGAACAGGATTTTTTTCAGAATAAGCATCAGAATTATTCCTAAAATTGTGCTTCCTATTATCCCTATCATTCCAACCTTCCTCAGAAAATCTTTCTTTTTTATTTTGCTTTAATGCACTTCTTAATCTTTTATCCATATTATTTATAAATATTTATTTAACAACTTTCATTTCTTTCCAAGCAAGATTGAATAATTGTTCTAATGCCTGCGCGAAGAATTCTGTGTTAATCCAAACACCGACGTCGTAATTTGGATGAAACTGCTCGTCATTCAAAAGCATAAACATTAATTGCGAAGAATCAACAATTGAAAATCTTGCCTTGACATTTTGCATGTCTCTAACTTCTGCAACTTTTTTAAAGTCCCTTGCAATCTTAATATTGTTTTTATCTATTGGAGCGGCAATTCTGACGCTGATTCCTCTTTTCTTGCATTTCTCTAAACTCGGCATAAGCACTTCCATTTTTCTGTTAAGACCTTGCGCAGTTGTGACAATTGTAACTGTTTTTTCTGCGTTCCTTATCATCATATCAAGATGGTTGTAAATATTTTGCCTTCCTCTCATGCTTCCTGACAAATCTGTTGGCTCCACGAATTTCACGCCTTGAGTAAATAATGTACTGAGTTCTTCAAGAACTTCTTCGCCTTTTAATTGTTCAAGTCGTTTTGATTTTTCCTGCGCGCTGACAATCAAATTCTTTTTTACTCTTTCAACAACTTCTTCTGGCTTAAGAGCAATAAATTTTATTGGCTTTCCAAGTTTCATGATAATAAATCCTTTCTTCTCTAAACTTTCTAAAATGTCGTATGTTCTTGAACGCGGAACATCAGAAATATTGCTAAGTTCTCCTGCAGTTGAAGTGCCTCGCGACAACAGGGCAGTCCAGACCTTAACTTCATATAAGTTTAAATCAAATATTTTTCTTAACCTTCCGAGGAATTCATCTTTTACTATCATATTTTTTTATGTATTGTTTTATTTTTAAAGATTGTTATTGTGCAAGAGTGTTATCGTATAATCCCTTTTTAATCACAATAGTCCAATCACGCCTTTTTTATCTTTAATTTTAAATGAAATTGTCTTTTTAAATCTTTCCTTGTTAGTTGTAACATTTTCAATAAAAAATTTTATCGACGACGAATTTGTTTTTTCTTCAATGGATTTTCTGTGTTTCTCGACGATGTTTGCAAATTCTTTATCTGCGACAATTCCAAGTTTAACAAAATCTTTTTTATTCAGTCCGATATTTTTTCTAAACTCTTGAATGTTCCTTGAAAGCTCGCGAGCATAACCTTCTGCTTCAAGTTCAGATGTTAATTTTACATCAAGATCAACAGAAATAATTTTAGAATTTTTATTTTCTTTTAAAAATAATTCCTTGACATTTAATTGCGATTTTATGATCTCTTGCAGTTCGTTATTTAATTTTAAATTTTTTCCAAAAATTTTAGCGTTCGCCAACGGCCACTTCAATCCAATTTTAATTTTATCTCTTTCACGAAGTCCTGCTGAAACAATTTCTCTTACAATTTTCATTTCGCAAATAATTTTTTCATCAATTTTTTTATCGTCGTGATTTGGCCAATTTTCAAGATGCACAGATTCGTTTTTATTATTTATTGTTTGATAAATTATTTCTGCAACAAACGGCATTATCGGAGCGATAATTTTTGAAAATTCATTTAATGCATATTCAAGAGTTTTGATTGCGTTTTCATCTTCTCCAATTCTATCCCTGTTTATTTTCACATACCAAGTTGAAAGATCGTCGACAAAATCTTTTATCTCATTGCAAACCTTTATTGTATTATATTTTTTAAAATGTTCTGTAGAATTTTTTATCAACTCGTTCAATCTTGACAAAATCCATTTATCTGTGACCTCCTTTGAATCGGAATATTTTTTATTTGAATTTTTTTTATTTATCTCGTAGAAATTTTTTACATTGTAAATTAACAACAAAATTTTTTTATAAACCTCTTCCACGCCTTTTTCTGAAAAATTAAAATTATCTGCGTTCATCACGCTTGTTGAGACCAAATAAAATCTCAAAGCATCTACCCCATATTTTTTTATTAAAATATTTGGATCTGGAAAGTTGCCTTTTGACTTTGACATTTTTTGTCCATCTTCGGATAAGATCGTGCCTGTTGTTAAAACATTTTCAAACGGAATTTCATCAAATAAAATTGCAGACAAAACAATCATATAATAAAACCACGCTCGAACTTGTCCGATATATTCGACGACAAATTGCGCAGGAAAATTTTTTTCAAAAAATTCTTTATTCTCAAAAGGATAATGAAACTGAGCGAAAGTCATTGAGCCCGACTCAAACCAGCAATCCAAAACTTCAGGAACTCTTGTCATTTCTTTTCCGCATTCGCATTTTAATTTTATTTTATCAAGATAGTCCTTATGCAAATCAATTTTTCCTTTGATATTTTTTCCTTCTTTTTTTAATTCCCCCATG
>Ga0209727_1002280_pt1 | contig 13849 bp, 10 predicted proteins | sample RifGroC1_FD_183995 | JGI IMG/M metagenome (GOLD analysis project Ga0209727, IMG submission 183995) | Groundwater microbial communities from Rifle, Colorado, USA - Groundwater C1 (SPAdes) (version 2) | ecosystem: Environmental > Aquatic > Deep subsurface > Groundwater | place: Rifle, Colorado...
TTTATTATCAAGCGAAGCGAGCGAAAAGAAAATGAATTTTCTTTTCCGAGCGAGCGCAGATACCAAAAGGTTTAATACCTCGCGGCTTGTCCACCTCGGCGAGCCTCGAACGAGACGGGCCGCGTGAGCCCATTGGGTCCAGGACAAGCCTGCCGGTAGGCAGGCTTGTCCTGGGGTATTAATACCCTTTTATTGACGCCACTTTCATAATGGAGGTAGGTCATGGACAAGATAAAATTTTTAACAGCTTTAAAAACGCAAAAGATGCTGCTGGATAACATTTGGAATCAAGAACTCTTTTGCGAAAAAGTTATTTATAGGTACATCATTTTTCATCGAAGCACTGACGATGGTGAAGGAAAAAAACTTTTACCAATGCAGGTCTTCAGCTTTTTTCCTCCAAGGATAGGTTTTGATTCAAGAGATACGAGTTGTCTTTTTGAATCACTGGAAGATGACGGAAGGCATGCTGCTGAAGATGTTGAGCAGTAATCATCAAAAGACCCCAGAGAACGTTCTGGGGTCTTTAACTATTTATTCTTAATCTGAAAAAATAAGTTCGTAAATCAAGAAGAAAATAACCAGCACAATTAGGGTGATGATGATATTGGTCCAAAGATCGAAATGTAGCATGGAATTTCCAATCAATAAGAAGGCACCCAGAATCAAAACAGGTACGAGCTTGTTTTTTTTAATTTTCGGAGCATCATAAGATATTTGAAATTTGCTGCCAATCCATGAAATAAATCCCAGAATTATTATTATAGCTATGACCACTTTTGAAAAACTGATGCGCTGGGAAATAAAGCCTGGGATTAAACCTTCGCCAATAATCATTGCGATAAACGATATCAAGGCAAGCAAAAGAGCATCGTGCAATAATTTGTACGCAATCAGATAAGTATTCTTACGGGGAACCAGTTTTTTTAAATTCATAATTATTTGGTGGTGTAATTACTTTTCAAATTTTCTTTGATTTTGGACAAAGATAATCTTAGATTTGACCAAGCTATTGGAGTTGAGAAATTCAAATTGACATGTTTGATTTTTGTTTCTGAATTAAACTGAACTTTTATTTCATAGTCATTTCCAATTACGTTAGTGATTTCTTCAAGTGGCATCTCGCAGCCGTACGTATTTGATTTAAGAAATTGTTTTTTTAATAAACAGGTAAGTTTCTTCTGGCTACCCTCTTGGTCAACTTCAATAATATTTTGTTTTGGATATGTTCCCAAGATTTCACCGTTTAGAATAGGACGCTTTTCGCCATTATCGATTAGAAAATAAGTGTTTGTTTTTTTATCTGAAAATAAAGTTCCGTCCGGATGTGCCTGATTCAGATTGAATTGTTTTTGTTGCTCATAAGCTCCTAATTCATCGCTTTCCAATGTGATCACGTTGTTCCATGAAAATCCCATTTGTAAGAATGTATTGAAATCTGCAATTGGATAGCTTTTGCCATCACTTAGGATGAATACTGATTCGCCGGCTGAACCAAGTGTAGCATTCGAGAAGCCAAGAGACATTTCACTGGCAGGGTAGATATTGAAAAAATCTTCATTCTTAGCAATTGCTTGAATAACCTGGTATTGAGACAAATATGCGCGGTTGCTTACAAAAGAAAGTAGTTGTCCATTTTTCAGTTGATAATATTTATCATCAATTATAAAAAGGCTATCATCGGGATAGGTGTTTGAACTGATGATATCAGGTCCCGATGAGTTATATTTAAGATTTTCGTTTGAGATGGAAATAAATGAGTCCTTCGGATAGCCAAATTCAAGAATGATATTAGTATTTGCAAACCATCTTAATAAGCCATTTGAAACGATATAATAATTCCCATCACTTGTTGTCAAAAGAGAGCCACTTTTAAACCCCAATGGCTTACCGATTGGATAGAAAAATGCTTGGTATGATTTTCGTGCAGACACAATCGCATTTTCAGCGTTAAAATTTTTATCAGTATCGAAAGCGAAAGTTACAGAAGAAAAATTACCAATCGGGTTAGCATTGAAGGTGAAGGTATTTCCATTTGGAATCAATCCTTTGGGCGGAATTTTTCCATCGTCTGCGCGAGGATTTACGATAGTGTTTTTGGTGGAATTGATGTTGTCAAAAAAAAGATCAAGTGCTTGGCTTGGAAATAGCACACGATTGGCGATATAAATAAGCGACAAAAAAAACACGAAGTGCAGCAGGATGCGCGCTCGAATATATCTTTTTTGCAGCGCTGGCGTAAGTCGGATTTTTTCAGTTAAATCGAACATATTATTATTGTTTTGATATTTTAAAAATCTTTCCTTTCACGATAAATCGTTCTTTTTCTGGAAATCGTATTGATTTGAATGGTTCGTCTTTGTCCATGTCTAATTTTGAAAAAATAAACTCATATTCTCCAGCAGGAGTTAGTCTTTTGCTGATAACGCTGCTCATATAAATGTTTACTTGCTCATCTGGAATTATGAGGTATACGTTGTCAAAATTCGACATATCAAGTTTATTCAAGTCTTGAGTATTGAAAAAATAAACAGCATTTTTACCATAAAGCGAACCCATCGGACCAGAAATCATTGACCATCCATCGTTTGTTGCCAGTTGATCTACAAGGATGAGATCTTTATTTGAAAATCTTTGACTAAGTTTCTCAGTTTGTTTTAATAAATCCTTATTATCTATAAAGGTAAGAAAATTAAAAAAAGCTGGCAGGTTTCCAATGATCAAAGCAATGGAAATTATTAATGCCCAGATCTTGTAATTGCCGGCATTTTTTTCATTAGGTTTTTTCTCCAGCCAGTCTCCGATAAGAATACCGGAATAAAATATTGCCAATGGCATGAGCGAAAACATATAGCGTCTGAGCATCCAAGGATGATCTGGAGATATGTTGGAATCAAAAAGGTATAGGAATGTAGGAAGGATTACGATAAGTGGCACAAGCTTGTAGTATTGTTTTTTGAAAATATAAATAACAATAGAAATTCCACCTAAAATAAAAAAACCAAGCAAGCCATAAATGAAGAAAATTTTAAAGGTATAAAAATCAGGCAGGGCTGCATTCTTCAGATTTCCAAGATATTGGGCTTGAGGCATTTTGACTGAAGGAAGGAGGGCCTTAGCCATTTCTCGGAAAAAATTAACATCAATGATCATGTTCACTATAAATGCTGAAAAGAAAATAGCGGCTGGCAAAAAAAATCTATAAAAAAGTTTTTCTTTTATATAGTCGCGAGTATCTTTGTGGCAGAAAACAACAATCAATGAAAAAGTTAAGAATGCGTAACCTTCAATTCTCGTAAAACAAAGTAATAATATGGATGAAATTAAAACTATAAGATGTAGTCGGCGTTGATTTTGTAAGAATAACATCAATGAGAGAATAGCTAACCATAAAAGTGGCAGCGCCATATTTTCACTCAACGTGAACTTTGCAAACCACATAAAAATAAAAGATGTAGTAACGAAAAGCATAGATGGAAGTGCTGCCCAGCTATCAAGAAATAATCTTGTCAAAAGATAAAAGCTCATCAGGAAGAAATACAAAAGCACTGCATTGGCAATCATAAAGCCAGAGATTCCAAAGAGTGAAAAAAATAGGGCAAGCCAAGTGATATAGACTAGTGGAAATTGCGTGACAAGATGGCCTTCTTGAGTGTAATAAAATCCCGGAAAATTGAGTGCGCGTCCTTTTTCATGCAGCTTAAAAAATGCTTCACTTGCAGGCGTGGAAAAATAAAACGAATGATTCTGGCTTAATCGTATCGCTGCTTCACTTATGGCTCCTTGGTCGCGTCCAGAAAATACTGTCGGAGTTGATAAGAATGAGAAGGTGATCGCAATTGTCAGCGATGCAATACTGGCAATCCACATTTCTCTGCTGATTTTTAAATTAACCCTATGCCTTATCGCCAGTCTTCTTCCAAATATTAAAAGCAAAATGACAGCAGACCACGCGATAGACGCGTAGAAAAAACCAGCCAACGCCAAAGCAAAACCACCCCAGGCTAAACCTAGCCAAAAGAGGGTTTTAAAGAGAAAAATCTGATAGTCTGCAGTTGATAGTTTATTGCCATTCATTGTTTTTAATTATACCTATTATTACCAGATTTGCAAAGCATTATTTGATGATGTAATATAGAGGAAATGAAACTAAAACTTTCGAAAAAAATTAAAACAAAAATAAAATAGATGCTAGAAGAAACTTCTGCCAAAATCGAAAAGCCAAACTTTTTTATTTGGTATTATAATGAAGGGATTCATGAGATATTGGAGATTTGGAAAAATTTCTTGATTTTTAGTTGGCGACATTTTTCAATTTTTGAATTATTCATCACACTGCTTTCTCCTTGGAGAAGAGATATCAGTGTTCAGACATGGCGAGGTTGGCATCCAGGGAAAAGAATTGAGCTTATTTTTGGAAATGTGCTTTCCCGTCTTATTGGCGCAATAGTCAGACTTTTCGTGATGGGTGTTGGAATAATTATTTTCCTTTTTGTTTTTGTCTTTGGCGTGGAAATGACAATCTTGTGGGTCAGTATGCCATTAGTTTTGGCCGTGCTTGCTATTTATGTATGGAATGGTTCAATTGATTTGATTTATGGAGTTAGTTTTGTTTCAGCTTACATTGTTGTCGTCGTTAGTGCATATTCTTATGATAATAAAACTCCACTGCTTAAGATAAATCCAAAGCAACTTCTAAAGCATAAGGTTCTTGAAAGGATTGCTGCACGTTTTGGTTTTTCGCGCAAAAGATTCCCAGAAGATATTTTATTCAGTGAAGAAAAGCTTCAGGATTTTTTGAAAGTCCAAGGTCTTTCTGTTGGGGATTATCGCGAAATTGTTCAATATGAACTTTTAAGGCTTCAGAAAAAACAAGATGCTGCAAAATTTTGGCGCATAGAGAATTTGCAAAGAATTTCTCCTCTAGGAATGCAATGGCGCTTTGGATTCACTCCTCAATTGGATAGATATTGCTCAGATTTGTCACTTGGCGATTATAGTGAATATAAAGACGCGGAATTAATCGGCAGGGAAAATGAATACGAAGTTCTTAAGATGATTCTTCAGCGTCCTGATCAAAATTGCGCACTTTTAGTGGGCGCCGCTGGAATAGGTAAAAGGACGTTGCTCCACACTCTTGCTGGCAATATAAGAATCCGAAATGAACAGCAATTTGCAAATTTCAGACTGCTGTCACTTGATTTGGGCCGCGTAATTTCTGATTCTATCAATAGAGGAGACGACGTTGAAAATGTTTTACGCATGCTTTTTTATGAAGCAAGTTACGCCGGCAATATAATTTTATTGATTGAACATATGGAATATTTCTTGGGAAGCGATGGAAGCTCGCTTCACCCAGACATTTCTCCTGTTCTTAATGAGTTTCTTAATGTGCCAAGTTTTCAAGTTATCGCTTTGTCTACCCCAAAAGAATATCATCAGTTGATTGAAAATCATGAACATATCGTGAAATATTTTGAAGTGGTTGAGATGAGAGAGCCTTCAAGCGATGAGGCGGTGAAAATCTTGCTTTCTATGATGGAGAAATATGAAAAAAGAAGAATTTTATTCACATACAAGTCATTAAAAAAAATCGTAACGGAATCCGGAAAGCATAATTGGAAATTTCCGCTGCCAGAGAGGGCAATTGATTTATGTATGGATACTTTAATGTTCTGGGAGAAGAAATCTGACGAACAATTCATCACTGACGCAGCAGTGACTGATTATCTTTCATTTAAAACAGGAATAAATCAAGGCGAAATTGACGGCGAGGAGCGCAATAAGTTGCTGAACTTAGAAGAAAGACTGCACAAGCTTGTTATCGGTCAAGATGAAGCTGTCAGGCAAGTAAGTGAAGCGCTAAGACGCACACGCAGCGGGATTGGTAATTCTCATAAGCCAGTAGGAAGCTTTTTGTTTTTGGGTCCAACGGGTGTTGGAAAAACCGAAACAGCCAAAGCTTTAGCGAAGACCTATTTTGGAGACGAAAAACATTTAGTGCGTTTGGATATGAGCGAATTCAAATCGCCGAGTTCCATAGACAGGCTCTTGGGCTCAAGTCACCAGAATCAACCGGGAAGATTAGTGACAATGATAAAGGATAATCCATATTGCCTTTTATTGCTGGATGAAATTGAAAAAGCTCATCCAGAGATTCTGGATATATTTTTGCAAATTCTGGATGAAGGATATGTAACTGATGCTTTTGGAGAAAAAATTAATTTTAGAAATACCTTGATTATAGCGACTTCAAATGCTGGCGCATCTTTGATAAAGAAAATGGTTGAGGAGAAATATCAAAATGAAGAAATAAAATCTGCCGTAGTTGATTGGGCAATTGAGAATAATGTGTTCAGAACTGAGTTCCTGAACCGTTTTGATGGTGTCGTATTTTTTCGAACCTTGAATGATAAGGAATTGGTAAGCGTCGTTCGTCTGCAACTTCAAAAATTCATCAGAAGACTTTCAAAAGAGAAGAATATCGAAATAGAATTCAATGAAGAAGTAATCAATCAAATCATTCAAAAAGGCTATAATCCTATTTTTGGAGCGCGTTCACTCAATAGATATATCGAGGATGAAATAGAGGGGATAGTAGCAAGAAAAATAATATCAGGAGAGATTTTAAGTGGCGAAAAAATAGTGCTTTGATTTGTATTTGCGTGAGATTGAATCGCATGGTTTTCCCCCGAATGCTTTACTTGGATGGCAATATTTTGTATACTTGTTAGGATAATCACAACCTTAAATATCTCATTATGAAAGTGCTAGTCATTGCTCCTACACCTTTTTTTGCAGACAGGGGAACACATATTCGAATATTGGAAGAAGCGCTGGCGTTGGAAAAACGGGGGCATGATATTACTATCGCAACCTATCATATTGGGAAGGATATTGATTCCAGTGTTAAAACAAATATTGACGTCAGAAGAATCAGGCGTTTGCTTTTTTGGTATAAAAAAATTGAAGCTGGGCCTGATTGGCAGAAAATACTTTTAGATTTGATGCTTATACGAAAAGCTTTCAATCTGGCTCGAACGCAGCGACCAGATATTATCCATGGGCATTTGCACGAAGGGGTGCTTATCGGATGGATAATTAAAAAAGTTCTTTTTTGGAGAAACATTAAATTGGTAGGTGATTTCCATGGAAGTTTGACTAAGGAGATGGTTTCTCATAGTTATCTGAATGGCGGGATGCTGAAGAAAATATTTTTCACTATTGAGAAATGGATAGATAATTTGGGCGACACTGCTATTGCCAGTTCGAAAGAATTAACCAATGAAATTTCTAGACTCAGGTTTGACCATAATGTGACGACAGTTTTGGATGGTGCGAATATCCATCACTATGAAAATACTGCCAGCAAGCAGGAGATTCGAAAAGAATTTGAATTACCTGAAAACAAGATAATAGTGACTTATACAGGTGCGTTGATGATAAATAAGGGAATACAATATCTACTGGAAGCTATTCCGATGGTTTTAAATAAATGTGATAACGTCTATTTTGTGGTAGCGGGTTTTCCTGCTGAAGAAGCTCGAGCATATATTGAAAACAATCAATTGACTGATTCAGTCAGGGTTATAAGTCCGCTTGATTATTTTGAACTTCCAAAACTTTTATTAGCCAGCAATATTGGCGTTGACCCCAAGGATTCAACAACTTTGCAGGCAAGCGGAAAAATATTGCAATACATGGCTGCCGGATTGGCTGTCGTGTGTTTTGATAGATCGAACAATAGGGAATATTTAGGAGAAGGCGCACAATATAGTGAAAAGATTTCAGCTCAAGGTCTTGCCGATGCAATTTGCGAGCTGGTTGGAAATTCCCAAAAAATTGAATTTAAGGGGCAGTTAAATAAAAAACAAATAACAAAATTCAGTTGGGATGTTTCAGCTGAAAAAATTGAAGAGAATTACGAAAAATAATTAAATTAATAATTGTTTTGATGGTCCGCTAACTGGCGGATTAATTTCGCTTCTTAATAAGAAATTTTAAAAAATAAAAAATGAACAATATACATAATTTTAATATTCATGGAAGTGGCGCCCCAACTTCAAAAAGAAAGTCTAAAAGAAAAAAAATAATTATCATATCGTTAGTGGCAATTTTTTTGATAGGTAGCGGTTTGCTCATTTCATACGGAGTTAATAATAAACGTTCGCTAGCTATATCATCCTTTTCGGTACTGGAAAAGGTTTCAAAGTTCTTGCCAATTTCGCAGGATGAAAAAAAAGAATTAGCAGTTATTAACACGATAGTTACTGAGCTTACAAAAAAAGACGATATCGAAAAAACTTTTTTAGTGATGTTGCAGAATGAGGCTGAACTCCGTCCAGGCGGTGGATTTCTTGGTCAATATGCCATCATAAAAATGAAGAATGGTGAAATTGTTTCGACTTTCGTCGAGGATGCAAATCTTCTCGATCAGCGCATTGAAGCGAAAATTCCCACACCCTTTCCGTTTTATCGCATGATGCAGCTTAAAAATTGGAAATTTAGAGATTCGAATTTTTCACCAGATTTTCCAACAAACGTTGAAAAGGCTAAATATTTTTTCCGTTTGGCAGGGAGAGGCGGCAACACATTTGATGGAGTTATAGCTGTAAATTCGAAAGTTTTTAACGATGTGCTTGGACTGACCGGGCCAATTACTGTTCCTGGATATTCTGGGGAATATGATAGTGAAAATGGTTCACGCAAACTTGAAGAGCATGTTGAAAAAATTTATCTGATGAATCCGGATATCGATACTCAAAATCGCAAAGCAATCTTGAAGAAAATGGCACCGATTATTTTGGATAAGCTTCTGACGCTTGGTAATGTTCCAAAGATAGCTGAACTTTTCCATGATGAAATGAAAAATAGGGATGTGATGCTTAATTTCTCGGATGCCAATTTGCAACAAGCGGTTGCCAGTGTTCATTGGGACGGCACAGTTCCCACTGATTGGGGCGGCGACTATCTGATGGCTGTCGATGCCAACATGGGAGCGTTGAAATCAGATTTTTATATCAAGAGGGAAATGACATACGACATTGATTTGACTCAACCTAAACCATTAGTGACCTTGAACATTAAATACAATCACACTGCGCCATATGGCGATTGGCGAACAAGCGACTACCATTCTTATTTGCGAGTCTATGTGCCAAAGGGTTCAAATTTTTTAGAGAGTAATATGGTGAGTCGTTTGAATACAAATGAAGATTTTGGTAAGACATATTTCGGTTTTATGTGCCACGTGCTTATTGGTAGGGAGACATTCGCTACTATAAAATATGAACTCCCTGAATCATTCAGTAATATTGATGATTATAGATTGCTTATTCAAAAACAATCAGGTGCTGGAGAAGTTCCGATAACAATTCGTATTAAAACCAAGGACGGTGAATACAATCAACAACAAGTCCTTAAGAATGATTTAAGGTTTGAATATCTTAAGTAGTCTATCAAGTCCATAAAGTCCATCAAGAATATGGCTATATATAAGCAACATGATATAATATCCATATGAAATTATTACTCATTAAGGTTGGTAAGGCCTTTAAGACAATTCAAAGAGAGGGAATTTTAAAAGGTGGAAGTCGCGTCTTTTTGGGTTTCTTTGCATTGTTTAGATTTGTTGGAAAAGGTGACATTCTTTTTGTTACAGGCGGCATTGGTGACAGCGCGAGATATCGTACACATCATGTAGCCGAGGAACTTGAGCTTCATGGGTTCAAATGTTCGATTACCGTGCAGGACAATCCTCTTTTGGCAAATTATTCAGACAAATTTTCAGTGTTTGTTTTTCATCGTGTGCTTTTCACTCCGAGTGTGAAAAAAATGATTGAGAAAATAAAAAAGCAAGGAAAGGAAATCATTTTTGAAACTGATGACTTGGTATATGATCCGAAATACCTCGAGCATATGGATTATTTCAAAGTAATGAATTCTTTGGAAAGAAAATTATATGAAAATGGTGTTGGCGGGGAAATCTTGGCTGATCCATATGTGAAAGTGTGCACAACGACTACGAACTATTTAGCTGACAAATTGCGTGAGCATAATAAGAAGGTTTTTATTGTTCCAAATAAACTTTCCAAAAAGGATGTGGAAATTGCTGATAAAATCCTGAAAGCTAAAGAATCTAGCAAACCCAATAAAACTATTAAAATTGGTTATTTTTCTGGAGCCCATTCGCATAATAAAGATTTTGCAACAATAACTGAGGCTCTGATGACGATAATGGAAAGACATGAAAATGTTGAACTGTTTTTAGTCGGACCTTTGGATGTTGAAAGTAAACTTAATAAGTTTTCTGACAGGATTAAGCAGTTTCCTTATGTGCCTCGAGAAAAGCATTTTTACAATGTGGCTTCGGTGGACATCAATATTGCACCACTTGAAATCGGCAATCCTTTTTGTGAATCAAAATCTCAACTTAAATTTTTTGAAGCTAGCATCGTGAAAGTTCCATCGATAGTTGCCGCCACGCAGCCGTTTAAGGATGTTATTGAAGATGGCGTTGATGGATTTTTGGCAAACGGCACCGAGCAGTGGATTGAAAAATTAGAAAAACTTATTCTTGATGCAAATTTGAGAAAATCCATGAGCGAAAAAGCTTGTGAGAAAACTTTACGTTCATATACTATACAGAATTCAAATAACCTTGACTATTACGAATATCTTAGAAAGTCAATAGAGTCACAAAGTCCATCAAGTCTATCAAGCAAGGATACAACAAATAAAATCCAATAAAATCCAATAAAAAAATGAAGACAAGAATTGAAAAATTCGAAGATATTATTGCTTGGCAAAGAGCTCGTTCACTAAATGGAGATGTATATAATGCCTTTAAATTATGCAGGGATTTTTCTTTTAAAGATCAAATTCAAAGAGCTGCAGTGTCTATAATGAATAATATTGCAGAGGGATGATATGAACGTAAGGGCGATAAGGAATTTGGACGTTTTTTATTTATTTCAAAGGGATCTTGCGGCGAAGTTCGCTCTATGCTTTATTTAGCTTTAGATTTAGGTTATATTAGAAAAGAAGATTTTAATTCCATGAGACCTTAAAGACTTTATGACTTTATGGACTTTATAGACTAAGCGCATGCGTCATCATGAAAATTATAAGGAGCTGATTTGGGCTTTAGCTAAAACTGATTTTAAACTTCGATATCACGGGAGTGTTTTGGGGTATTTATGGGCGCTTCTGAAACCGCTTTTGACTTTTGCTATTTTGAACTTCGTTTTTTCTTCAGTTTTCAACCCAAGAGGAACCGGAGTTGATACATATTCATTGCAATTGCTAGTATCATTGATGATGTTTTATTTCTTTTCAGAGGGAACTACGGCTGGAATGAATTCGCTTTTATCGAAAGCGCAACTGGTAACAAAGATTTATGTTCCACGCTGGACAATCATTCTTGCTTCAACCATAAATGCATCCTTGATATTTCTGATGAATCTTGCTGTCATTGCTTTTTTCTTCGCAATCAAAGGATTTATGCCAAGTATTGGTGCAATCTTGATGTTTCTGGTTTTTTCTATCTTTATATATATAATTATCCTTTCATTTGCTTTAATCACTGCGCCGCTGTATGTGAAGTTCAGAGACTTGGGCATGATTTGGGAAGTGCTTTTGATGATAATAATGTATGCATCTCCGATTATCTACCCCTTGATGACTTTGCCTGCTCAATATCACAAATTTATTTTGCTTAATCCATTGGCATTCATTGTTCACTTTACCAAGGAATCGCTCATAAACAATCATTTTGCTGACCCTTCACAATACGCGGTTTTCATCACTATTGTTTTCGGAAGCTTTGCGCTTAGTATCTTTTCATACAGAAAATTCATCCCGAAAGTCGCGGAAGAAATTTAAGGAAATCCATCAAGTTTGTAATGTTTATTATCAAGCGAAGTGAGCGAATGGAAATTAATTTCCATTTCCGAACGAGCGCAGATATCAAAAGGTTTAATACCTCGAGGCTTGCCTCGTGAGCCCAAAGGGTCCAGGGCCTGCCTACCGGTAGGCAGGCTTGCCCTGGGGTATTAATACCCTTTTATAAGATAATCAGCCCATTTTTGATGGGTTTTTTGTTTTGTCATAAATTATGATATAATATCTTCATGTATTGAATAAATATAAATAGATTAATATGAAAATACAAAAGAAAATTTTTGCCTTATTGTTATTAGTGCTGGCATCATTTTTTGTTCCAGAAAAAGTTTCGGCAGCGACATATTTTAAATATTATTCAAAAATTCCCTCAACTTGGACAAAAGCATGGAGCCCATATATTGTTGATGCTGAAATCACTGTCAAAGAAAAAGTAACAATGGAGCCAGGAACTGTTGTGAAAATGACTCCAGTTGCCAAAATTTATTTCGGGAAAGGAGCTGTTATAAAGGGGACTGAAGATGAAAAAATAGTATTTACTTCAATTAAGAATGATTTGGTTGCTGGTGATTCTAATAATGATGGAAATAACTCAAAACCAAACAAAAATGATTCGCACGGTTTATCATTTCAAGATTTATATAGTTTAGAAATGGAAAATGTTGAAATTTCATACATGGAAACAGGAATTTGGCTATCAAGGTATACATCGAATTATGACTATTTTCCAGCTGAAATTAAGTTAAATAAAATAACATTAACGGATAATTCAAGAGGGATGTTTATTTCCAATACAGCACCCGTTGTTGAAAATTCCTTGTTTTCTAATAATACAGTCGGCTTGCATATCGGAAATGATCTCAGATTTAATAATGTAGCATCCGTTAGAAATAATGTCATAGTTGGAAATGGAACAGGTGTTAAAACTGAAATTTTCCACAATTATTATGGGTCTTGCATTTTTAATAATGGTGTTTGTTTTGACGTTAGAAATAATTGGTGGGGAAATAAGTCAGGACCTTATTATCTTAATAATAAATATCCAAATAGAAATAATTTAAATACAACAGGGGATACGTTGCAAGGTGATGATGTCATCTTCGATCCCTGGCTTGGAAAAGATCCAACAGTTGAAGACCTCGGCTGTCAGGTGGATTGTTTTTCGAATGTGATGTTTTTGCCGGGAATAAAGGCGAGTAGGCTATATAAAAATAGTTTGCTTGGTGAGGATAAACTTTGGCCGCCAAACTATTTTGGCAATGATTTAGATAATCTTTTATTAGATGATAATGGAAAATCAATTGAAAATATTTATACAAGAGATGCTATAGATGAAGTTGGAATACCTCTTGTTGGGGGTAATATTTATAAAACATTTTTAGAGAAACTTTCTGATTTGAAAAATGATAATACTATTAATGATTATGAATCTTTCGCGTATGATTGGCGACAAAATGTTGAAGATATCGCGAAAAATGGAACTCCTTATAAGAGCGAGGTAAAATCAGCTGTTGAGGATCTGATTGCTTTGGCAGAATCTTCTAAAAGCAAGAAAGTAACGATCGTTGCTCATTCAAATGGAGGACTTTTAGCAAAAGCGATCATGTTGGAGCTCCACGCAAAAGGTTTGGAGGACAAGGTTGATAAAATTGTTTTTGTTGGCACTCCGCAAATGGGAACGCCGCTTTCAGTTCTTTCTTTGCTTTATGGATATGATGAATCAACGCTTTTCGGAACTTTAATTTCACGTGAAGATTCCCGGAATTTGGCTGAAAACATGCCTGGCGCATATGGACTTTTGCCTTCGAGCAAATATTTTGAGCGCATGGAAAATCCATTCATCACATTTGAATCGCAACAGACTAGGTTTAAGAAATTTATGGATGCGTATGGAGAAAAAATCAGCGAACAAACTGAGTTCAAAGACTTTCTATCAGGAAAAGAAGGA
>Ga0209727_1002282_pt1 | contig 13828 bp, 12 predicted proteins | sample RifGroC1_FD_183995 | JGI IMG/M metagenome (GOLD analysis project Ga0209727, IMG submission 183995) | Groundwater microbial communities from Rifle, Colorado, USA - Groundwater C1 (SPAdes) (version 2) | ecosystem: Environmental > Aquatic > Deep subsurface > Groundwater | place: Rifle, Colorado...
CCACTATAGTCTTTAGTACTAATCCCTGTAACGAATAAGTTTGGATTAAAACTTGGACTTGAAACTAAAGCTAGAATTTCCCCTGTACGAGGGTCCATTGCAACGATTGCACCACGACGATCAACTAACTGTTGTGCTGCAATAGTCTGTAAACCATAATCAATAGACAAATAAAGGTCATTTCCACGTACAGGGTCTTGTCGACCAAGATGTCTAAGAACGTTACCGTGTGCATCAGCTTCTACAGATTCATAACCTGGAGTGCCATGTAATAATTCTTCGTAACTTTTCTCCGCACCAATTTTCCCGATCAGGTTTGTTCCAGCATATAAATCTTTATCAATCGATTTGAGTTCTTTGTCATTGATTCGTCCAACGTATCCAATCACATGAGCAAACAACTCGCCATGTGGATAGTAGCGAGTCATTTGAGTCTCAATTTTTACACCAGGAAATGCGTATTTAACCTCACTAAATTTGGCAATATCTGCTTCTGTGAGATTTAACTTAATCGCGATTCGTTCTGTTTTTCGAGCAGTTTTGACCCGGCTTTTAAAACGCTCAATATCTTCTTCAGTGAGACTTAAAATTGGAATAAGACGTGCTAGGGTTCCGTCTATGTCGCTAACATCAGTTTTACTTAATGTGGCACTGAATACTGGATAATTGTCTGCGAGCAATACACCATTACGATCGTAGATATAACCACGTGCTGGAGGGAGGGGCTGCAAGCGAATACGGTTTTTGTCAGAAGCCGTTGTAAAGTCATCGTAATGAATAATCTGTAAATATGCATAACGACAAATCAATAAAAGTAGGAAAACAACGACGACTGAAATCGCAAAAAAAATTCGACCCTTATAAATGCGCTTCTCTTGTTGCATATTTTTTAAAGGAAAGTGCTGTTTCATAGGGTATCGACTTAAATTGCAGGATGGCAGAGAACGAAAGTGGACTATTTTAACGTAAGTTGAACGATCTTACTGTAGATTTTTCAACTGATCATATAAATGATGGTGCGACAGTTTTTGACTTTGCAGACATGAAAATTGTAGGGTCTTGTATATTAGAAGCAAAATAATTCTGTTAAAGTCTGAAACTGTTTGAAATAGGAATGTCTAAGACACACTCTTAGGGAAAATGGAGAAAATAATGAAAAAACTTTATCTTTTATTAGCGGTTATGTCGTTGAACACTGTTGCTTACGCAGACGAAAATCCTTATTTACCTGAGCCAAAATTAAAAGACGCTAAAGTTTCAACATGGAATGTTGGTGCAGGTTTCACTAAAAAGTTATTACATGGCAATGTTGAATGGGTTAATCCATATGGGATTGCTTATGCCAAAGCAGGTGTGTTTTTGAATGATGACAATCCTGCAGGTGGTCAGGTTGGGTTTCGTTATCCATATCATTTAACTGGTACAGACAAAAACGGATATTACATTGGTGCTTATGCGGGGCACATTGAAAGCAAACAAATTAATGGAAAAGAAAAAGCACGTCTCGGTGCAGGCGTAGATTTAGCCTATGTTTGGCTAAACCCTGAACGCATCAGCACATTTAGTGTAGGAATTGGTGCTGGTGAGAGAATGAAAAATGGTCGTGGAGAGGTAATTGAAAAAACTGAACCAACGATTCAATTCTCTTATACATTAAGTTTTGGTTTGTAAGTGCTGTACTGATTGTTTAGCCCACAAGCCATAATCTACTAATAATTTTGAGAGTCATGCATGTTTGATTACGTCAATGAATTGTGGCAGATTTTCCTCGCTCGCCCAGATTTTTGGGCAGTTCTGAGTATTATTCCAGTAACTGCTTTTGTGACATGGGCGCATGTGTGGATGGCTTTAAAAATGGTATTTTACCCAATTACTTTTTGGGGATTCCATTTAGGTCCATTACCCGTAGGCTGGCAAGGAATTGTACCTCGTAAAGCAGGGCGTATTTCAGGCATCATTACTGACAATACATTATCTAAGTTAGGCTCATTGCGAGAGTTTTTAGAGGCAATGGACCCCGAAGACATGGCGATGATCATTGGTGAGCAAGTCGGTTTCGAGCTTGAACACCTCATTGACGAAGTCATGATTGATCGTAATGCGGTTTTATGGGAAAACCTACCTTATTCGATTAAACGTCGTATTTATGCTCAAGCACATAAACAATTACCAAATACCTTAAAAGAACTTGTGACTGAGCTGACCATGAACGTCGAGTCACTTGTTGATATGCGAGAAATGGTTGTTCGCCAAATGGAAGGTGATCGCCGTTTGATGGTACGAATGTTCCTAAAAGTTGGTCAAAAAGAAATCAATTTTATTTGGCACATCAGCGCATTGATTGGTATGTTCTTTGGTATTTTCCAAATGATCGTTTGGTTTGTGGTGCCATGGCATTGGACTGTACCATTTTGGGCTGCAATATGGGGTTTCCTAACCAACTGGATTGCAATTTGGATGGTTTTCAATCCTATTGAACCTCACTATATTCGATATCCTCAGATTTTCCGCCTGACTAAAGATCGTAAATTCCCTTGGATTGTTCCAGTCTTGAAGATCGGTACATATAACGTTCAAGGTGCATTTATGAAACGTCAAGAAGAAGTTTCTGATGTGTTTGCTAGTGTGGTGACGGAAGACCTTATTACGCTTAAATCGATCATGACAGAAATGATGTATGGGACGAAGAAAGATAAAACTCGTCGAATTGTCAAGCGTCATATCAATGAAATCATGGAAACCCCATTAGTCAGAACATCATTACAGTTATCATTAGGTCCAAGAGAATATGCTAGACTCAAGACCGACTTGATTGATCGCTCAATTGAAATTACCATGGGGCCAGTATGTGATCCTGCATTAAATGCAAGCCGTGCACAGAAAATCTTTCAAATGTTTAGAGATCGTATTCGTGAGCTAACACCGAAAGAGTTCCAAAACTTATTGCGTCCTGCGTTTCAGGAAGATGAGTGGATTTTAATTGTGTTGGGTGGTGTGACTGGTTTTTTAGCAGGTTTAATCCATTTATTTGTTGCTTTCTTATAATTAATTTGATGTTGGTTGAGCAATAAGTCTGTATGATATTGCTCAATTTAAGATTTATTGTTTTTAAATGAGGATGTTCTTTATGCGCATTATTTTACTCGGACCACCTGGGGCAGGAAAAGGTACTCAAGCTCAGTTGATCTGTAAGCGCTACAATATCCCACAAATTTCAACCGGTGATATGCTCCGTGCTGCAATTCGTGAAGGTACTGAACTTGGCTTAAAAGCGAAAAGCGTTATGGAGTCAGGTGGTTTAGTATCCGATGAATTGATCATTGGTCTGGTGAAAGAGCGTATTGCTCAACCTGATTGCGCTAACGGTTGTATTTTTGACGGTTTTCCACGTACGATTCCACAAGCTGAGGCATTAGAAACAGCAGGAATCTCTATTGATCACGTGATTGAAATTGATGTTCCTGATGAGGAAATTGTTCAACGACTTTCTGGTCGTCGTCAGCACCCAGCATCTGGCCGCGTATATCACTTAGTTTACAATCCACCTAAAGTGGAAGGTAAGGATGATGAAACTGGCGAAGACCTAGTACAACGTCCTGATGATCAAGAAGAAACAATCCGTAAGCGTTTAGCTTCTTACCATAGTGAAACTGAGCAATTGGTTGGCTTCTATCAAGGTCGTGCTGCTTCAGGCGAAAATGCACCGACTTACGATAAGTTGAATGGCTTGCGTGCGATTGATGAAGTTCAAAAAGATCTTTTTGCTATTTTGGATAAATAATCTAAACAGCAAATTTAAAAGAGCTCTTTAAATAGGGCTCTTTTTATTTTGGAGAGGTAAATGTTGAAGTTTGTTCTTATCCTTGTCGTTATTTTAAGTGTTTTACTGTTACTTTTTCTATTATACCAAAGTCAAAAAATGCTACGTCATGTGCAGAAACAGCAGGCGATTGAAAATAAAAAATATGGCAAGCCACGCCAGTTACACCCAAAATTACAGCAGACTAAAAAAGATCAGGATTAATGTATTTCTTTGAGTTTGATGGGCTTTGTCGCTCCAAACTCAAAACGATCTTTCCAATTACAGACATCGGCTACGATACATTCACCACATTTCGGTTTACGTGCGATGCAACAGTAACGACCATGTAAAATAAGCCAATGATGTGCATCAACAATGAATTCTTTTGGAATAACTTTGATGAGTCGATGTTCTACTTCTAGAACATTTTTTCCTATCGCAAGTCCAGTGCGATTACCGACACGAAAGATATGCGTATCGACCGCCATAGTTGGATGCCCGAAAGCTGTATTCAAAACAACATTCGCTGTTTTTCGACCCACACCAGGAAGTGCTTCGAGTTCTTTACGTGTTTCTGGAATATTTCCTTGATATTGATCAACTAAAATTTGACAGGTTTTAATGACGTTTTCAGCTTTAGAGTTATAGAGACCGATGGTTTTAATATAACTCTTTAATCCTTCAATACCGAGATTTAGAATGGATTGTGCTGTATTGGCAATAGGGAAAAGTTTATCAGTTGCCTTATTGACACTCACATCAGTGGCTTGGGCTGAAAGCATAACTGCAATCAATAGCTCAAAAGGAGATGAGTAATTGAGTTCAGTTTGTGGAGTCGGTCTTTGTTCTCGTAAGCGCTCGAAGAAAGTCTGAACTTGCTTCTTAGTCATATTTTTACTCGACATTTAGACCTCCTGTAATTCTTTTAATTGTGTTTGAAGGGCATCAAGTTGTGCTTGCTTTTGCGGATCAAGTCGAACACTTAATTGTTTCTCCAGTTTTTTGATTTGAGTTCGTATTTTGGCGAGCTCAATAGTAGTTTTAGCATCTTGTGCGCTATGGTCTTTTGCTTTTTCAGCTAATGTTATAGTCGGAACATTTTTCAAAGCCTGTGAAAATTGTGCGAAAAATTCAGTGTCAATTTCGGCTCTAACTACAGGACCTTTGCGGTCGATACGACGTTTTTCTTCACGTTGAATATGTGCGTAGTAACGCTGACGAAGATTGTCCTGCTCGTTAATACGTTGATCCTCAGTGGGGATGGGATTGTTATCAGGGACGAGGTCAATACAATCAACAGGGCAAGGAGGGATACAGAGCTCACAGCCTGTGCACAAATCTGTCAGAATCGTGTGCATGAGCTTACCACTTCCGATAATTGCATCAACAGGACAAGCACTAATGCACTTGGTACAACCAATGCATTCATCTTCGCGAATAATGGCTTTCATTTGTTGTGGGCGACCATCAGCTTGGATATCCCAAACACTCGATTCAGCTATTAAACGCGGTCGATCAAGTAATTGAGCGAGTGCTACAGGTTGCCCGCCAGGTACACATTTGTTTGCTGCTTCACCTTCGCTAATCGACTTTGCATATGGCAAACACCCATCACGGTGTCCACATAAACCACATTGTGTTTGAGGCAGTAATTGGTCTATTTGAACGATAAGAGAGACTTGCTGATCAGAAAGTAACATAGAAGCAGTGAGGTGAAAGTAAGAGCAGAACTGAATTATAACAAATAATCCTTTATTTAGAGACTGTGGATTTATTTAAACAATAAGTAGCATTTTTATCTGAATTAAAATGGTGCTTCATTGGCTTTATTTTAGTGCGATTTTATTTTTAAAAATTAGTTATTTTCACTTTTTTGTTAATTATTCATGTATATTTCTCAGTATTTATAAAATAAATAATGAATATTTATTGGATTAAATATTTGAAAATTATATTTAATTTTATTTTATAGAGGAAGTGCTTTGCTTGTCTGATAGTAATTTATAGTTGTTTTATGAGATATTCTACTTTGGTGCAAAAATGGCACTAATTTGAATCATAGACTCGGGGGTGAGTGTTGAAATACGGTAGCTTAAATGAATTCTTGGATTACGTGAAACGCAGAGATCCTCATCAACCAGAATTTCTACAAGCTGTAGAAGAAGTTATGATGAGCCTGTGGCCATTTATCCAGAAAAACCCTAAGTATGCACAATACGGTTTACTTGAACGACTGATTGAACCTGAACGCGTGATTCAATTTCGTGTTTCTTGGATGGATGACCAAGGTCAAACTCATGTAAATCGTGCTTTTCGAGTTCAATATAATTCAGCGATTGGTCCTTTTAAAGGTGGGATGAGATTTCATCCTTCAGTTAATTTATCGATTTTAAAGTTTTTGGGATTTGAGCAAACTTTCAAAAATGCACTTACAACTTTACCGATGGGTGGTGGTAAAGGTGGTTCAGATTTTGATCCAAAAGGAAAATCTGAAGCCGAAGTGATGCGCTTTTGCCAAGCCTTGATGATTGAGTTATATCGACATTTAGGTGCAAATACAGATGTTCCTGCGGGAGATATCGGTGTAGGCGGGCGAGAGGTCGGTTACATGGCTGGCATGATGAAAAAGTTGAGTAACGATACTGCATGTGTTTTTACTGGGAAGGGAATTTCCTTTGGCGGTAGTCTTATGCGTCCTGAAGCAACAGGCTATGGAACGGTTTACTTTGCTGAAGAAATGTTGAAAACACGTGGCGAAAGTTTTGATGGCAAAACGGTATCAATTTCAGGTTCCGGTAACGTTGCTCAATATGCTGCTGAAAAAGCCATGTTCCTCGGTGCAAAAGTCGTAACTTTATCGGATTCAAATGGCACTGTTTATCTCAAGAACGGATTTACAGAAGAATTACTTACAGAAGTAATGGAACTCAAAAATGTTCAACGTGGACGTATTTCTGAGTTTGCTTCAAAGCATGGTTTTGAGTATTTTGAAGGTCAGACACCTTGGCATATTGCTGTTGATATTGCTCTACCGTGTGCCACACAAAATGAATTAACGGGTGCCGATGCTGATAATCTATTAGCAAATGGCGTAATCTGCGTAGCTGAAGGTGCAAACATGCCTTCTACCTTGGAAGCTGTCGAAAAATTTATTGCAGCGAAGATTCTTTATGCTCCTGGTAAAGCCTCAAATGCTGGTGGAGTTGCAACGTCAGGTCTTGAGATGTCACAAAATGCTCTTCGTTTTGGTTGGACACATGGTGAGGTTGATGAAAGGCTTCATGCGATTATGAAAGACATTCACGCAAACTGCTTACGATATGGTACTCAAGAAGATGGTACTGTGAACTATGTCGATGGTGCAAATATCGCTGGTTTTGTCAAAGTAGCAGATGCAATTCTAGCTCAAGGGATTTATTAATCTTTGAACAAAAAAATCCGATGCATCTGCATCGGATTTTTTGACTGAAATTATGATTATTTAACGATTTCTTGTTCAACAACCATATCTAATACATCAGCAAGACTTGACTGATCCGCTGCCGGATTTTTTATCTCAAAACGTTTTACACGTACGATCACGCGTTGCTTAGGATTGTGTTCAAACCCTTCGATTTGACCATAGTATAAAGACCAGCTTTTATCAGTATATGTTTTGATACCTTTTTCGTCGTATTTTACTTCACGTACTTGCATACAAGTTTGTGGTGCAACGCCTGTACATGATTTAGTTTCAGGTGAGATTTCTAAAAATACGGTTTTAGGCTCTGATTGATATTTTGTTTCAGGTGTCATTTTACCGATGAAATTATATTTTTGACCTTTAGCATCTGTAAGCGTCAAAGTCGGTTCGTGTAAGTTTGTAGTATTCACTTCAAATGGGATTTGACGTTTTTGTAATAATTCACCTGCAAACTTCTCTTGCTGCATCAGTGCTGGTTCACATGCCATCATCGTTGATGCGCCATCACCTGTCACGATCAAACCATTCTCGACTTTCCAAGATGTATTTAAGCGGTTACAGCCTGTATCTACTGATAAGCGATCATTATTTAAGAATGTTAGAACGATAGGTTTTTGTGTATTTGTCGGTTGGTATGACCATATGTAATTGCTTAATACATTTGCATTCACAATTTTAGTTCCTGTAAATACATGTTTTTGCCCTTTGCTGTCTGTTACAGTCAGGATTGCTTGATCATTGCTTGTACTAAGTGAAAAAGGTACTTTCTTTTCGCTAAAAATATCAGATGACAAACGCTCTTGTTGCATTAAATCATTAGCACACGCCATCATGGTTGAAACAAGAGGTGAGGTGACAATTTTGTTGCCTTCAACTTTCCAAGTTCCACCTTGATTATTACAACCTGTTTGAATCGTTACTCTTTGATCAGCGTTAAATGAAAGCACTAATGGTTTTGAAGCTGTAGAACCTTGATAAGTCCAATTATATTCAGTTAGATTTTTTTCAGCATTTGAATTGATTTGAGAAACTACACCGTCAGTTACATTTTGTACTGTTTGACAAGCCATCAAAGAAAGAGGAAGTAGAGCAAGAACTAAATATTTAATTTTCATCGTTAAAACAACAGTTAATAAATCACAGCCTTAAGCTTAAAGTATTATTAAAAAAGAAAATGTAATCCAGTTAGCGGTTAAGTTTGTTAAATGTATCTGATTGTAATTTTTAGAAAAGCATAATAGATACTGAGGTTTAAACGAAATTGTTAAACCTCGATTTAAATATTTGGTAAATAATCATCTTTAGTCGAAACGATAGATATCCATGCCAAGTGAGCCCATCGAGAAACTACTGTGCACGATATTAAATCGATGACCTGTGCCCATAGCGAAAAAAAGTGGGGCAAAATGCTCAAGCGTAGGGTGGTTACGTTCTATAAATGGCAATGAAGGCCAATCAAGGACAGCATCAAAATTTTGATGTTGGAGTCGATTGACGACAGTATTTCTAAAAGTACTAGCCCAAGTAGGAACTTGAGCATTTGTATGCCATGACAACTCAGCCAAATTGTGCGTTATGCTTCCTGATCCGATTAATAAAATCTGTTGTTCACGCAGGGGAGATAAAGCTTGTCCAATCTTGTAAATTTCTTTTGCATTCATTTTTGTTGGCAGTGAAATTTCTATCACTGGAATATCTGCATCTGGATACATATGTAATAAAGGCATCCATACACCGTGATCACGAGGACGTGTGCTATTGGCATGTGCCTGAATACCAGCTTCTGCAAACATGGATAATATTTTTTCAGCAATTGTTGGTGATCCTGGTGCTGGATAGCGAATTTCATAAAGCTCTTTAGGAAAACCTCTAAAGTCATGCCAAGTATCTGGTCGAGTGGCAATATTGACTTCAAGAACTTGACTTTCCCAGTGTGCAGACATGACAACAATCGCTTGTGGCTCAGGTAAGTTGATACTCAAGCGATGTAGTGCAGGACCAACCTGCTCTGGATCTAGTGCAAGCATAGGCGAACCGTGGGAGATAAATAAGCCTGGTAAAGTTTGCACATTCATAATGGGGCACCTGATCGAAATTACCTATTTATCCTGACAAAAACATCAAGACAATGATAGCGGATTAAACTCAACAGATTGTTCTATAATCAGAACAACCATATTCAACGTTAAGCACGATGGTAGGGATGATTATGGTTAATGCTCATGGCTCTATACAATTGTTCAATTAATAAGATTCGAACCATTGGGTGAGGCATCGTTAATTTAGATAAAGACCAATGCCATGCTGCTGCTTTGCGTACTGCATCAGAATGTCCGTCAGGTCCTCCAATTGCGAGTGCAATATCGTTACCATCAAGCATCCATTGTTTCATGGTATCGGCAAGCTTTTCTGTACTGAGTTCTCTGCCACCGACTTCCAGTGCAATTAGGGTTTCATTAGGTTTGAGCGCATTTAAGATACTCTCACCTTCGATTTGACAATATTTTAAAATATCTGCTTCTGAATCATTTTTACCACGTTTAGCCATAGGTAATTCAATGACTTGGGTTTGAACGAAAGGCTGAATTCGTTTGAAATAATCCTCAAACCCAGTGAGAACCCATGCAGGCATTTTTTGCCCAATAGTCAGAATACGAATCTTCATAAAATTTAAAGGTAAAAATAATTTATGCGGATTATAAACTGAGTCGAAGTTGCTAGGTAATTTAGATCTAAGTAATAGCTGTAATAAAAACTAAAAAAAGAAAATTTATACTCGCCATAAAAAACGCAGCTCAAAATGTGTATGAGCTGCGATCAAAGTGCCTTCCGTCTGGAGTTCAGAGGGCACTAAAAATTAGTTTCAGAGTCAATGTTAGCCTTTATTTTTATCGACTCTATTTTATTATGCAATAAATTGGTTGTTTTTCAATCAAATTATGTAACAAAAAAAGAGAGCCGAAGCCTCTCTTTAATCATGATCTTTACATCAATGACGTGCAGCTTTTGCATCTTCAACTGGTTTAACAATTGGTGTCTTAGGCAATGGCTTTGGTGTATCTGTCAACGCCAAAGGTAAGATTTCATCAATGCTTTTCACAGCTTTGATTTCTAAACCTTCTTTTACGTTATCAGGTATTTCAGCCAAGTCACGTACATTGTCTTGTGGAATAAATACAAGTTTGATTCCACCGCGGTGAGCTGCTAAAAGTTTTTCTTTTAAGCCGCCAATACGTAATGCGCGACCGCCTAAGCTAGTTTCACCTGTCATCGCAATATCTGGGCGAATTGCGATACCAGTAAACGCTGACACTAGCGCTGTAGTCAAAGCTAAACCTGCCGATGGACCATCTTTTGGTGTCGCGCCTTCTGGTAAGTGGACATGGACATCAGTTTCATCGAAACGTGATGCTTCAATACCCAATTCATCAGCACGAGTACGAACAACTGTCATCGCAGTGGTAATTGACTCTTTCATTACATCACCGAGCGAACCCGTAGTAATGAATTTCCCTTTACCTTTTACAGCTGCGACTTCAATAGTCAATAACTCACCACCAACAGATGTCCAAGCCAAGCCATTTACACGACCTACTTGAGCTTCATCTTCTGCGATACCAAAGTCAAACTTATGTGGACCTAAGTATTCAGGAAGATTTGCCGATGTCACATCAAGCTGTAAGTTTTTAGATTTTTTGCTGACTGCTTCTTTAACAACTTTACGTGCAATTTTAGACACTTCACGTTCTAGACTACGTACACCAGCTTCACGTGTATAACGTTGCACGATGTCACGAATCGCTTCTTCATGAATTGTTAATTCTTTTGCACGTAAACCATTGTTCTTGATTGCTTTCGGAACAAGGTAGCGTTCAGCAATATTTACTTTTTCATCTTCGGTATAACCCGGTAGACGAATGACTTCCATACGATCTAGCAAAGCTTCAGGAATATTCATGCTGTTAGCTGTACAGATGAACATTACTTCTGAAAGATCAAGATCAAGGTCTAAATAATGATCGTTGAACTTGCTATTTTGTGATGGATCTAATACTTCAAGCAATGCAGAAGCAGGATCGCCACGATAGTCTTGTGCCATCTTGTCAATTTCATCGAGCAAGAATAATGGATTCTTCACACCGACTTTTGTTAAAGACTGCACAATTTTACCTGGCATCGCACCGATGTAAGTACGACGATGACCACGAATCTCAGCTTCATCACGCACGCCACCTAGCGCCATGCGTACAAACTCACGACCTGTTGCTTTAGCAACCGATTCACCTAGTGAGGTTTTACCTACACCCGGAGGACCAACTAGACAAAGAATAGGACCACGGAGTTTTTTCACACGTGATTGAACAGCAAGGTATTCAACAATGCGATCTTTAACGTCATCTAGACCGTAATGATCTGCATCCAGAATTTCTTGTGCTTTTGCCAAGTTAATGCTGACTTTGCTTGCCTTGTTCCAAGGTGTATCTAGAATCACTTCTAAATAGTTGCGAACAACTGCCGCTTCACTTGAAGCAGGTTGCATTGCTTTGAGTTTACGAAACTCAGCTTCAGCTTTTTTACGTACATGTTCAGGTAAGTCAGCTTCAGCAAGACGCTTCTCAATCTCAGCAACATCATCCTCAGCACCGCCGTTCATATCAGACAGTTCACGTTGAATGACTTTCATTTTTTCATTTAGAAAGTATTCACGTTGGTTTTTTTCCATCTGACGTTTAACGCTGTCGTGTAGGGTTTGTTCAATTTGCTGTTCAGCAGATTGATTCATCAAATAACCCATCAACTCTTGTAAATGTGCCTCGAACTCATCGTGCTCTAAAAATTTCTGTTTGACTTCGATATTTAAAGGCACACGAGTTGCAACGAAGAACATCAATTGCAGAAGATCTTCAATCTTGTTTGCAGCCGCAACAAGTTCTCGTGCATTCCGAAGTTTAGCTTCTGCATATTGAGCAAAGAGTGTACGTAATTCATTTAAGCGAGTTTCTTTACTTTCTTGATCCAAGTCCACTGTCATTGGGCTTAAATGATGTTCAGCAGTCAGATACTCTTCACCATCAATGATACGCTCTAGCTTCGAACGATGTAGTCCTTCAATCAATACTTTAATGCAGTTTTCATCATTCTCATGATTGACCACTTGAACGATTTTAGCCACAGTTCCGTACTGATACAGATTATCGTGATCAATTTCTTCTGTAAGCGAATCTTTTTGCGCAACTACAAATACTAAATTGTCACCGTTACGAGCCACATCCACTGCATTGATCGATTTTTCACGACCCACGAATAGCGCAATTTGCATGTGTGGATAGACCACAACATCACGCAATGCTAATAGTGGTAATACACTTGGAACCTGTGGCTCTAAGCTTGTTTCATTATTTAAAATATATTCAGACATGGGCACTCCTAATGAGTGACAACGGTGTTGCCATGTTTTTATAGTGATGTGCATTTCAAAAATTACAAGGGTTTTAGAGTAGAAAATATAAAAAAAGACAAAATTAGTTGGTTTTAATATTCAAATAACTCTAAAAATAATGTTTGTGAGATGGTGTGATGAGTGCATCAAGTGGTTGGTCCCAGATGTTGCGGTGTAAAGTTTCTTCAATATATTGAAAATCATGTGCTATCCCTAAACGAAAGGGAAAATGGCGGGCTGATGCAAGAGTACGGTCATAGAATCCGCCACCCATACCAATTCGAGTACCATGATGATCACAAGCGAGTAGGGGCATGATCAAAAGATCCAACTTTGAAACATGATGTCCACGACTAGCCATTGGTTCTTTCATACCCAAAGGATGATGGGAAAAGCGTTTGTTTTTATATTGTTGGAGATTGATTTTTACCCAGACTAAATTCTGATTCATGTTGCAAATCATGGGTAAATAAACATCTTTGTGATGTTGGAAACAAAGTTGAATAATTTTTTGAGTACGTATTTCCCCAAATGCATCTAGGTACAGACCAATTTTTTGAGACGTTTTAAATTGTGGGGTGTTTTTAAGTCTGTTTAAGATCTGATGTTCGTTTTTTTTATGTTGTGAAATACTGACATTTTTACGTTTTCGACGAATGTCACTGCGCAGAGATTTCAGATGATCTTTCATAGATGCCACAACAATTTTAATTACTGTAAATCTTACTTGATTTAATCCCTATATTTAATCAGATTGCTCATCTAAATATTTTTTATGACCGGAAAAGCTTCCACGCATTTTTTTAAAGCGCTCCTCAAGAGGTCTTGAGTCGCGCTATAAATTTTTTTGGTAAACATTTTATTTAGTGTTTACTGAATAGTCTAAATTAAGCTAATGCATAAATTATTATTTCTTTATGAAAATATCGAATAAGAACAATGCTTTTTTGAACATGTGAACCGTACCGGGTTTGTCGGAGACTTTTTATTTAAGTTAGGCCACCTGACCTAACAGATTAATTTTATCATAGTACATTGCTTCAAACTCAAAAGGCGACACATAACCCAGTGCACTGTGTACACGCTTTTTATTGAACCAATCTACCCAGTTTAGTGTCGCAAG
>Ga0209727_1002283_pt1 | contig 13822 bp, 10 predicted proteins | sample RifGroC1_FD_183995 | JGI IMG/M metagenome (GOLD analysis project Ga0209727, IMG submission 183995) | Groundwater microbial communities from Rifle, Colorado, USA - Groundwater C1 (SPAdes) (version 2) | ecosystem: Environmental > Aquatic > Deep subsurface > Groundwater | place: Rifle, Colorado...
AGACATCTGAAGAAACTAAATTTAAACAAAGTGAAGCAAAAAGAAAATTTGATAATGAAAATGTAAATGAAATACGTAATAAATATGCAACAGGAAAATATACAATTACAAGTTTAGCACAAGAATATAAAGTAGCAATTTCATTAATTAGTAATGTAATTAATCATAAAAGAGCTTACAAATATATATAAACATAAATTTTTCTATCTTTAGATGTAAAAGTAATTGAAAAAGGAAGAAAAGAGAGAAAGAAAGCAAAGGAAAAGTTGAAGAATAATTTAAATAGTGATTAGATTATAAATATAATTATACATAACTATAACACTTCCCTCCTTCCACTTTATTTAGACAATATTCGTTTTATATTCACTCTTTATTTTATCATTTATCTATAGTATAATACTTTAGTATAAAACATATATTATATTACAGAGGTGATAAGATGAATATTAAAATGATGTCAGAAGATCCTAAGATTAAATTTGCAGACACTTATAAAAATGATAAAGATAAAACTGTAGACAAGAAGAAAAAATTATTAGAAAAATTCATAAATGTAACAAAAGTTGAAGATGTGAAAGATTCTGAAGAATTACAAGAATTTATTACTCCTGAAAAATTAGTAAATGATAAATCTACAGATAAAACTAATAATGATAAGGAATATTTAAAAGATTTAAAAAGTAAAGATAAACAGATTGATAATTTACAGAAGGAGTTAGTATTAAAAAATAAAGAATTAAAAGACAATAAATCTACTATTTCACTTTTAAAGAAAGAAATTTATGATTTAAAACAAAAGAATATTTTAGATGAGAATGCTGAAATATTATCATTGAGAAATAAAGTTTCTGAACAAGAAAATATTTTAGTTAAAATTCAAGAAGAAGTATTAGATAGATTACCTTATAAAGAAAATTATAAAAACTTAGTAAAAGATAATAAGAGTTATAGAAGTACATTTGCTATAATGAAATTTGAACATCAAGAATTACGTATAAAATATGAAAAACTTAAAACTGCCTTAACACATATTAATACTTCTAGTATAGCAAAAGATTTGCAGAAACATAAAGAAATTATTAATAATATGAGTATTGAATTGCAACATTTTAAAAACCTTGCTGAAAATTATAAAAAATCTTTAACAGTAAAAGATTTAATAGATGAATTAGTGGAAAGATTTAATGATAAGAATTATATGGAATATGAAAAAATTTATAATTTGTATAAGTTATATTTTAATAAAATGAAATTTGGTGTAGGTTATAATTATAAATCCGAAGAACAGAAAGTAGAAGAAAATGTTAATATTGAATTTGGTTGGTTAAGGGTTATTGATGATAGATGGTTTTTTGTTGGAACAAATTATAAAACTTATCCTATTATTAATACTGTTCCGTATATGAAAAATGGAATTCCTGCAAAGGCAATTGTAGAATTTGGATTAGCAAATTTAATTAAGGCATTTCAGAATTATAGTTTTGATTATGATATGTATGAAGAAAATTCATTATTTATCAATAAATATAAACGTAAAAACACTAATGAATATGTTAATTTTGGTAATTTTACAGTTTTAATTGTTGGTTCGTTATATAAAAATAGATATATGGACAGATTAAGAAAACATGGATTAGATGTATTATGGTTTAATCCATTTGAAGAAAATGTGAGCAAATTAGAATCTATGATTGGACGTTCTGATATAGTTATTATTTGTAGAAGACATACAAAACATTATGTTAATGAATTAATAAAAGCGTCTTTTAGCAATGATGATAAATTTCAATTTATAGAAAAAGATAATGAAGATAGTATTGTTGGAAGAGTAAGATTTGCTGGAATTAAATTGGGATTGATTAAAATTGATAGTGATTAATATTTGATAGATATGATTGTGGTATTAGTATGGTAATTTAATATTTATAATATTTAAGAATATAGATAAAATTCTATATTCTTTTTTATGTTCAGTTTTAAGATAAAAAACAAATAAAATAAAAAAATAAACGGAGGTATCTCTTATGTCAAAAGTAAATAAACTAACTTCTTCTATTCTCCTTCAGGAGCAATCCAAATTATTCTTAACGAAAAAAGTAATTGTAAATATCAATAAAAAAGATTATGAAGTATTGGTGGATCAGAAATTCTTACCCACAAAACTAAATCAGTTAATTTTAGAATCTGTTAGTAATTATGATAATCTTAAAGAATTAGATGAATCTGTTAAAGTTTCATATCTAATGCTACTAGCAATAAAATATTTTACGAACGTGGAAATTGCTAAAACGGATTCTTTTGAAGATCAAATTAGGATACTTAATGCACTAATCAATCTAGAAATTTTGGATAAGATATTAAGTGAATTTCCAGAAAGTGAATTAGAAAAAATTAATGATTATATGTTGAAATTTAATAGTAATATTGATAAATTTATGAAAGACGAGAAAAGGTATGGAATATTTTAAGAAGATTATGGGTGAAGGTTTAGTGGATGTGGATGGTGAATTAGCGGATAAAGTAGATGAAAGTGAAAATGAATTATTTAATAAAATAGAAATTACTGATACTGAATAATAAAACTATAGAATAATACAATAATAGATTGTAAATATAATTGATAATTAAATATAATTAATAGAGTCAGGATTGATATGTATACCATATATTTTATATTTTGTTTGCTATCATATTTCTCCTACTCTATTTAATTATGTAATTAATAGATTTTACAGATTGTAAATATAATTATTAGAATTAAATATTTCAATAGATTAAAGACATCTCATAAATCAAGAGGTGTCTTTTCTTGTGTTGAAATATAGCACAAATTTTACTAGATGCTTAATGGAGTAATTACCCATTAAAAAGGAGAGTTGTCCTTTCTCTCTGCATCTAGTTTTTATATTTTATATATAAAAAATAAAAAAGGATGATGTTAATGGTTAAAAATAAAATGAAAAGGACGTGGTATGAATGTTAGTTAAATGTATGGTTGATAGAAAAACTTTTGAAAACAAACCAAGTGGAGATCAATCTAAAGGTATCCAATTTAGATTGGCACAAACAGAAATTGAAATTGAAGAATTAGCAAATTTATTAAGTAATGGTGCAACATTTAAACCTGCATTACTTAAAGGTAGAAAAAGTGCAGATTGGATCAATCAACAATTATTTGCTCTAGATTTTGATGGTGGTACTACTATTGAAAAAGAATTAAATAATTGTAGAGAATTAAATATATTACCTGTGTTTGGTTATAAAACTTTTTCATATACTCAATATAAAGAAAAATTTAGATTAGTATTTTGTAGTAATATAGTAATAACTAATGTGGAAACAAGAAATAAATTTCAGAAATTATTAATTGCATTATTTCCTACTAGTGATTCTGTAACTTTTGATCCTACAAGGTTATTCTTTGGTGGAAAAGAATTAATTAATTGTGATTATAATAATAGAATAAATATTAATAATATTATGATTAAATTTAAAGATATATTAAAAAGTATAGTTGATTCATCTACTTTGAGGTTAATCAATACTAATACAATAAACTCTTCTTCTATTAGTATGCAGAAAGCTCAAAGTCCCCGTCCTGTAAGGGTTTACGAGGAATTTTCCCATTTTAATGCAATAAAATATTTAGATGTAATTTTAATGAAACATCTTCTTCAAATAAATGGTGACAAAATAATTTGTGTAAACAAACAAGAAGTTTATGATTTTATTAATGGAATAGATTTATGTGAATTTACAGATATACATAGTATGGTAAATTGTATATTACCTGATCATCAAGATGATACTCCTTCAGCACATATTTATACAACTGACAGTGGAACACAAATATATAAATGTTTTGGTTGTGATGCAAAATATACAATAATATCTTTAGTAGAAAAATTAGCAAAATGTAAAAGAATTAAAGCAATTGAATTTATTAAGAAAGTATATAATATTGAATTACAACAAACAGAATGGCAAAAACAACAATTAGAAATACTTGATATAAATATTGAATTATTATTATCTGATGAATTTAAAGAAATATATCCTCAACTACATTCTTTAATAAGAACAAGAAAGAATAATCTAATTGCATTAAATAACTATGCAAAAATTAATATAAAAGATGAAGATTTTTGTGTAGATGAAAATCCATTGTTTTTTGCTTCTCTGACTAAAATTATGGATATTTTTGGTTCAAAAGATAGAACTAAAGTATCACAAAGTATTACATTATTTGCTCTATTAAGTTTATTAAATAAAATACCACATGAGAAATTACCTAAAGAAACTTTTAATAAAGCAAAACATATTGCTGCAAAATATGGTCTTACTAAATTAGTTAATTTTTATAGTATTGATCAATATGGTGTAGATTCTTTAGAAGAGAGCAATAAAATTGCTAAAACATTAAAAGATAACAATATATCTTTAAAAGGTATTTCTAGAGAATATTTATTAAGAACATTTGGTAAAGAATTAACAAATAAAATATATCCTCAATATATTTATGAAAATGAATTAGGCACTTCTGAAAAATCTAATGAAAATAGTAGTAAAATAGCATCTTATATTTTAGACGAAATAGAGAAAAAAGGTTATGTTTTAGAAAAAGAATTGAAAATTGATAATATAACAGAAACACAGTGGAAACGTAGTATTCAAGAAATATTGGATGGTTATGGATTAATTAAAATAACTGCTAATAAAGAAATAAAATTAAAATATAATATTGATGTTGCAGAAAGAAGTTATCCAAAGATTATTGTTAAAGGAGGTGAATAAAATCTCCTCTTTACAACAACAATTACAACGTATTGAGCAACAAATAAAAAAGCAAGTTAATGATTGCTTACGAAAAGAATTAGCAAAGCACGTTAAAGAGGAAATCCAAACTGCCGTAAGTACAGAGATTTACAATTCAGGAACACCTGAAGTCTACAATCGTAGGGGTGGTAATGATTATGGTGGTATGGGTGCTGTAAATGGTAGTGGTTCTCTTGGTGATGTTCAACAAATGAATCATAGTGTATTGAATATGACATTGAAAGTAACTGATGATGCAAAAAGAAATGATGATTATGATTATGCTGGTTATGGGTATGATTTAGGTAAGAGTTTATTAGAAAATATGCAAATGGGGTACGGGAATAAGATATTTTGGTGGAATAAACCTCGTCCTATACTTTCTGTAGCAAAACAACATATGAGAGAAACAGGTGTTCATGTTGAAGTAATGAAAGATGCATTACAGAAGAGATTTGGAAGGAAGAATGTTTTTTGATTTCTCAAAAATATTTTCAATTTCCTATTAACACATTGTAAATATAATAGTATACTTACGTTAACCTCAGAAATAAGAACTGAGGAATAAAAAATAAATTATAAATTAAAAGGAGAAATGATTTTTATGGACAGATTTGAGACAATTAGTAGCATGAGTGAAATTAGCGGTATGACAAAAAAGGACTCAGAAATTGCATTGGATGCATTTCTAACAAGTGTTGAGAAAGCACTAGGTAAAGGTGAAAAGGTAAAATTAAATAATTATCTTACTCTTGATCCGACTGTAAGAGAAGGTAGGAAAGGTAGAAATCCTCAAAATGGTGAAGAGATTCAAATACCTGCCTCCAACTTCGTTAAAGTAAAAGTAGGTAAAAAGTGGAAAGATGCAGTTGTGGATATTGTAATTCCTAAGAAGGTTAAGAAGTCTAGGAAGAAGAAAGATGTTGTTGAGTAGGGATTAGTATATCGTCTACATAGAATATAGTAGATAACAATTAAATAATTGAATAGGATTAAAAATGTCGAGAGTCTTTGCTCACTCTCTTATGAAATAATTTATGTTTTCAAGTAATAATTGATAACTAAATAGCACCTAACTAAATAGTAAGATGATTAGAGAGTAGATTAAATATCTGCTCTCTTTTTTATTTTATTTGTTACATATTTTATTGCAGAACAATACCTATCACATTTATTTGTGGTGGGTATTTTTGTGTGATGATATAAAAACAGTCTAGGGTCGCTCCCGAAAGTAGTAATCCTTAACTATTGACTGTTTTATCACTCTTTTTATAAGGATGAGATGGATAAGGAAATAAAAATAAAATATTAAAGGAGATGTTTTGATGGGTGAGAAATTAAATTATGAAGATGTTTTAGAAGAAATTCAATTATTAATTAATAATACTGGGAGAATTCCAAAAAGTTTAGAAATTGTAAAATTAAAAATTGTTAGTGATACAAAAGCATTAACTAAATATGTTAAAAATTTAGGTTATACTGAATGGGCAGATTATTATAGAGAAAAAGGATATAGAAAAGAACATGATATTAAAGTTGGTAATAAGTATAAATCACAAAGAAGTATTAATTTAGATGATTTAAAAATAATATTTTCTGAATTTTATAAAACATATAATAAATATCCAACTTCAGAAGATTTAAATGGTGGTTTTAATGAAATGCCTACATATAGCAAAGTTATAAATATATTGAAAATTAATAATACTTCATGGGCAGAATTTTTATTAAAAGAATATAATATTTTTATTGCAGATATTAATAAATATAATGAATATGTAGACAAACTTAAGGAAATTTGCAATGATTTAAAAAGACCATTAAAATATAGTGAATTTTTACATAATGATTATCAAATACCTGATAGTAGATGGTTTGTAAATCATTGTCCTGATAAGAATGTTAAAAATTATAATCAATTTTTAGAATATTTAGGATATAAACCTAGATATAATATATCCAAAGAATTAGCAATAAAGATGATTTTAGAAATGCATAATAAATTAAATAGACCAATTATTATAGATGATTTTCAACTTATTGATAAAGATAATGATATTGGTATTTCTACAATAAATAATCATTGGGAAAGTTTTAATAAAATGAAAGAAGAACTTGGGTTAGAAATAGTTCAAGAATGTATGACTACTAAACATAAATCTAAAGAAGAAATGATTAATGATATGAATATATTTATTAATCAATTGGGTAGATTACCTTCTGCAAAAGAAATTAATGAAAATAAGGATATGAATGGTGCTGGTGCATATTGTAGGTTTTTTGGTGGAATTAATAATGTATTTTTATCTTTAGGATATATTCCTAAGAAAAAGGATATATCACAACATTTAAGCAATGATGAAATGATTAAAATATATCAGGATTTTGTTAATGATTTAGAGATAACACCTACATATCAATATTGTAAAAAAGTTTATGAATTGCCTTCACCTAGAACAGTTTTAAGAAGATTGGAATGTAGTTGGAATGAATTTATGGAGATGTTAGGTTGTAATCCTAATACAAATTATACAAGAGGTTACACATGCAAAGCAAAAGATGGAACAATATGTTTATCCGTATCTGAATGTATAATACATAATTATTTAATTGATAACAATATTAATATTATTGCAAAAGATTAAAAAAATTTATTGGATATAAGAGATTTGATTGGTTATTACAAAAAGATAATAAGTTTTATATTGTTGAATATTTTGGTCTTATGGGACATTATGATTATAATAAAAGACATGAAATAAAATTAGAGTTTATTAATAAAGCAAATTTAAAAGATAATTTTATTGCTGTTTATCCGAAAGATTTGAACAAGTTAGATAGTATATTTAGTTTTTTAAAATAGATTATAATTATAATAATTAAAATTAATATAAAATAAAAGGATGTGCTTTTAATGGCTAAAATAATTAAAGTAAAGTATTTCACTAAAGAAAAACAATCAAAGATTAATCCAGAAAACATTGTTAAATATAAAAAGTACCTTAAATCTAGTATTATTAAGAATAAGGACGTAGAGTTAAGCACTTTTAAGACATACGAAAGTAATTTCATGCAATTCATGGTTTTTCTATCTGAAGAATGGAATAATATTGATTTATATTCTGATGATTTATTTGTTGATGCAATTGATATAATGGAAAGTTTTATTAGTTTTTGTCAAGATACTTTAAAGAATAATAAGAAAACTATCAATAATAAAATTGCTGCTGTATCTACATTCTATTTATGGTCTATGAAACGTGGATTAATTGATAGGCATCCATTTGATAAGAAATTAGATAGAATGAAAGGTGCTAGTGAAGAAAGAATTATTAATTCATATTTCTTGAACGATGATCAAATAGAACAAATTCGCGAAGGATTAAAGAATGAAAAGAGATTTGATATTATTGATAAATTATTATTTGAGGTTTTATTAGATAGTGCAAATAGGATTGGTGCTGTGGAGAAACTTAAAATTAGTGATTTAGATATAGAGAATTGTGTATTTACTAATATACGTGAGAAAAGAGGCTATCTGGTTGAAGTATCAATTTCTGAAGAAACATTAGTTTTAATTCAAGAATGGTTTGAGAAGAGAAAAGAAATTGATAATCTTGAAGTAGATGCATTATTTATTAGTTATTATGGTAAAGTTTATAGAAAAATGAGTAAAGGTTCATTGCAAAGGAGAATTACAGCAATAGGTACTATTATTGGATTAGATGATTTTCACTGCCACTGTGTAAGAAAGAGTGCATTGAATAATATTTACGAAAAAACGGGAGATTTGTCGTTAGCTGCCGAAATGGGGAATCATAAGAGTACGGAAACTACGAGGTCGGCATATATCAAACCTATAAGTAAGGCACAGGTTAGAGATAAAATTAAAAATTTAATGAATAAGAATAAAGAATTAGAGAATAATAAATCAACATAAAATCCTCATTTCAATTAATTATACAAATTATAAATATAATTATACATAATCTATATCCTTAACAATCAACAAAATCAAATTCAAAACAAATCCAATCAACAAACCCCTACTCTTTTATTGCGTAGGGGTATTTTTATACCTCTATATAAAAACTAATAAAGGAGTGTGAATTAATGTCAAATTCAAGCAATGATCTCTCAATTTTAATTAAAACAATTTTGGATAAAACATCCAAAACTAACATAACCACAGAAATTAACACATTAATAAATCAATTACAAAAAAAAGTTGGTACAATTAACATAAAAATAGGTGGCACAGGACTTTCACAGTTAATATCACAGTTAAATCAAATATCATCTTCTATGCAAAATATAAAAACACCTAATTTTGATTTTGATAATAAAACTAAAGAATTATCAAGATTTAATATGGCAATTATTAATGCTGAAAGAAATATTGAAGTAACAGGTCGAAGAGTAAGTACAATCAAAGATGAATTAGGGAAAGTAACAATGGAAGTTACTTCTGCTACAGGATATGTTGAGAAATATAGGTATCAATGGGATACCGTAAGTAAGATGTTAATAAGGATCAATAGAGAACAAAAAGATAATGTTGGAACAATAGATGCACTTCAAGCAAAATACAAAGGATTAACGGATAGTTTAAATAAGGGCAAATACGGAAGTTTTATAGATAAGTCTGCTATGAAATCATTTGAAGATTCTTTAAAAAATGTTGAAGTATTAGACAAAAAGATATTAACTGATTTACAAAATCAATTCAATCAAATAAAAGCAAATGCACAGGCATATAAGAGTATTTATGATCAAGGTATAGGTAATCAGAAGAATAATTTAATTCAAAATGGTATTAAACAATTACAATTAGAAAAAAAAGAAAGACAAAAAAATGAAGAAGATTATATTAAACAATTAAGAAAATCTGCTGAAGAAAAGTTAGAATTAAATAGAAAAAATAATGAAGCATTTGCTAATTCTTTAATAAAGCAAAGAAAACAACAAGAAAAAGATGCTCAAACACAAGCTAAGATAAGTAATAAAGATCAATTAGATGCTTATAATTTAAAATTAAAACAACAACAGGAAATAGAAAATGCGTTATTACAAACAGAAATTAAACGTAGACAAGAATTAGAAAAAATAGAGCAAACTCAAGCAAAATCAATAAATAGTACACAAAATAAAAATTATACTCAATCACAAAAAGATGAAGAAGCAAGATTAAAAACACAACAACAAGTAAATGATACTGCAAGGAAATTAGCATATGAACAAGAACAAAATAGATTAAATGTTACTACTAATACTCAAAAAAGTATTGAAAGATTAATTTTAGGTAGTAATGAAACTATTGCTGAACAGCAAAAAAGAATTAATTCTATAAGTGCTAATGAGTATGAAAATGTTTGGAAAAAAGCAGAACAAAATGTACAAAAAGAAAAGGAAAAATTAAGACAAAAAGAAATTCAAGATAGAGTTAAATTATTACAACAAGAACAAAAAGAAAGACAAAAATTAGCACAAGATAATGTAAAACAATTAAGAAAAGAAACTGAAGATAAATTTAAATTGAATAATACTCTTCAATCACAGCAAATGAAATTTAATTCAGGTTTAGATAGAATGGTTTCGGGTAAAACTGGACAATTTATTGATACTAAAGAATTATTAAATGTTAAAACACTAATTAAAGATTTAAATTCTTTAGATAAAGTAAAACTTGAAAAAATACGTGGAGAAATTGCTAAATTAGGTCAGGATGCAGGATTAATATTTAAACAAATAGATTCTCAATCAAAATTATCTAATAATTTAAAAATTAAATTACCTTCTTTAGAAGGAGATTTAAATAAATTACCAAAAGGCATAAAAGAAGTAGATGAAGCATTTAAGAAGTTAGAAAGATTAAAAACATTATCGAATACTTTAGATACAAAAACTAAAACAGGAGAAATTGTTGATCCTAAATTATTATTAGCATTGCAAAAATATGAATTAGAGTTAAATAAAGCAACTAATGAAGCAAAAAAATACGTTAATATGTTAAATACTTTAGAAGCAACTAAAGATAAATTAGACAAAGGTTTTAATAGAATGATTTCTGGTAAAACAGGTAAATATGTAGATCCTGCTGACATTACCAGAATAGATTCATTAATAAAAAGTTTGGATTCATTAGATAAATTAAAATTAAATAATATAAGAGAAGAAATTGCTAAAATTGGACAACAAGCAGGACAAGAATTTACAAAAATAAAACAAATACAATCACAATTAGATACATTAGGAAAACATAAAATAGATTTAGGTATAGTAAAAGAAGATATAAAATCAATGCCTAAAACATCGCCTTATGTAGCCGAAGTTAGAAAACAGTATACTGAATATATTAGATATATCAGAAGTTTAGAAAAAGAATTAAATGCAGGAAATATTTTAGACAGTTCTAAAATTATTGATATAGATAAATTTAAAAAGAATTTAAATAAAGCATTAAATGAATTAAAGAATTTTAACAAAGACATGAAAAGTCAATTGGATAAATTAAATATTAAACAAAATAGAATAATTCCAATTGAAGCAAAATTAAAGTTATTACCACAAGAAGACGATGGTGTTAAATCATTATTTAAAAAAATAACTGCTTTAAAAGATTTTATAAATAAATCAGAAATAAGTATTAAAAGTGGTAAATTGATTAATGAAGATCAAATAAGAAGTGTTGATTCTGCAATTGTTAAATTAAGAGAATTGCAAAAAACATTAACTTCAACTTTAACGAGTAATAAACAACAAAAACTATTTGATTTTAACACTATGACACCAGAATTAGCAATGTTTAAAAAACAAATAGAAGATATGAAAAAGTCTTTATCTGTTGGAGGAAATGTAGTTAACAAATCTTCAATTGATGAATTTGGTAGATTAACATTAGAGATTAGAAATCAAGCAGGATATATTGAAAAAATTAAATTTCAATGGGATTCTGTAAGTCAATCTTTAAGAAAAGTAAATATAGAACAATCACAAAATAATGATGCTTTAAAAACATTTAAAATTTCTAGTTTTAAAAGTATTGCTGATATTAGTAAAAATTATAAAGGATTTATAACTAAAGATGAAATAAAAAATTTAGTAGATTATATAAAGAATATTGAAGTATTAGATGCACAAACAAGGAAATTAGCCAATAATAGAATAAGTAATCTATCTAATAGAGGTAAAAATAATTCTGAAATACAAGATTTAGAACATAAATTATTATTGTATAAAAAAATAGCAGAATTTGAATCTAAAAATGCACGTACTAGATATGGTTCTAATATTGATAAAGGTGCATTAGATGCATATTTATCAGGAGTGAAAAAATTAGATTCTTCAACTGATAATTTGAAGAAAAAGATGAAAGAATTAGATGTTGAATATAGAAGAATTGTATCAAATGCAAGAACTGCTGCTGCAGAATTAAATAATTCAAATAAATCTTTTATGGAATTATTTAGGATCGCCATGCAAAGATTCCCTAAAATGAATGGGGAAATGGTGGCATAATACATAAACCACCATAAGTAAATTTTCTCTAATGGTTATAATCTTTTGTGGTAAAAGATTATAGTTAACTTGGAAGCCTAGTGGTTTAGGCGGTAGGGGCGAAGAATTTAAGTAATAGTAAATTAATAATATAATTTATAAAGGAGTATGTATTAATGGGAATAAAAATTAGTATTGAACAAGGATTAAATAATTTAGTTAAATATTTTAATGAACTAGGAAGAATACCTAATAGAAGAGATTTTAAAAATAATAAATGGCAACCAAATTATGATTGGTACGCAAAATATTTCGATGGAAAATTTATAAATGCTTGCTATCAAGCAAATTTATGTGAAAAACCATTAACAGAAATTGAAAGAATAGAAATTTCAATAAATGAATTAATAAAATTAGCAAACAAATTAAATAAGTGTCCTACTGTTGAAGAATATGAGAAAATTAAACACAAAGGTTATCAACGTAGAAATTTAGAAGATAAATTAAATATTAAATATAATATAATTTGTAATATTTATTTACCTAATTATACTTTAAATCATAATTTAGATAAAACAAAAGATGATATTATAAAATCCATAAATAATATGTATGAAGAATATGGTTATATACTACCATATGAAGAATATAGTAAATTAAATAATTCATGTTCATATAACTTATTTAAAAAGTTTTTTGATAAAACATATGGAGAAATAGTTGAATCTTTAGGTTATAAAATGTTTGGCATGACTACAATAATAAGAACTGAAGAAGAATTGCTTAATGATTTTTATAATTTATTTATTAAGTTAAAAAGAATACCATATTTTCTTGATATTGATGGTGAAGATAATATTGCTTCTTCTAAAACATATGTTAAATATTTTAAAAAGATAGAAAATATATGTAATTTATTAAATATTGATTATAAATTATATTATAGAAAATCTGGTGCAGGTAAAATATGTTATGATAAAAACGGAGGTTTATGCAAATCACTACCAGAAAAAGATATATCAAATTTCTTTATAGATAAAAATATTTATTTTGAAAAAGAAAATCGTTATAAAGATGAAATTGATAATGATATTACAAGGAGAAGGTTTGATTTTAAAATAAAATATAATAATAAATGGTATTATATTGAATATTTTGGTATGTATAATTATAAATCAAACGAGAAAATTAGTGATAAATATTTACATAAAACAAGAAGAAAAATAAAAGATTTATATAAATATGGATTAATTAATCAATGTATATTTATATTTCCAAGAGATATTAAATGTAATAAAAATGAAAGATTCCAAGATAAAATGGAATCTTTTTTATTGGAAAAATATAATATTTCCATAAATGATTAATATAAAAAGATGTTACCACCATCTTATTTTTAAATTACTTAAATTTGCGCTGAACGACTTAACGAGAAAACTGCTCTTAGGAGTAGGTGCGAAAGTCTGATCTCTCTTATATAACCACTATAAAATAGAGAGAAGAAGGG
>Ga0209727_1002290_pt1 | contig 13770 bp, 15 predicted proteins | sample RifGroC1_FD_183995 | JGI IMG/M metagenome (GOLD analysis project Ga0209727, IMG submission 183995) | Groundwater microbial communities from Rifle, Colorado, USA - Groundwater C1 (SPAdes) (version 2) | ecosystem: Environmental > Aquatic > Deep subsurface > Groundwater | place: Rifle, Colorado...
GCCGTTATTGATTCTCAAAGTAAACAAGATTGGCGGTATACGTATTGATAGCGTCAGCGGATCAATAGCACCTGGCAAAAACAGAGTAAAGTCAGGTGCAATTGGAGCACTAGTGGGCGGATTAGCTGGTGCCGTTATTGGCGGTAAGACTGGTGCAGTCATCGGAGCTGGCGCCGGAGGAGCAACTGGAGCAGGGGTTGCGCCTGAAGGAGATATAATCCGACTAAAAGTCGGTGATAAAATAGAATTTCAAGTACGCTAATATGTTAGTGGCTCGCAAAAGCATTATGCCTTGCGGGCTTTTTTAATACTTGGCCGACTTATCCACGGAAACTACAAAGGCTGCCATTGCTTGCCTCGCCGAAGCTTCAGCGAGGGCGGGCGCAATGGCAGCCTTTGTAATTTTAGCCCTGTAGTTTGCTGGATTTTGCTAATTTATTTTAGAACCAGGCGTAACTTCTTTATCGGGCGCAAGAAGAGCAATACCGTTTTCGTCTGAAGCAGCCAATAACATACCTTGACTCTCAAGACCCATCAAGCTACGAGGCTCAAGATTGGCAACAATAATTATTTCCCGACCGATCAATTGTTCGGGTTCATAGGCCTTGCCTATGCCGCCAATTATCTGGCGCTTTTCTTCGCCTAACGATAGCTGCATTTTAATTAATTTATCCGAACCTTCGACTCTTTCAGCCTCTAATACTTTAGCGACCCTTAATTCTATTTTTTTGAAATCGTCTATTGTAATCATAGCTTAACCTTACTAAATTTTTTACAAAACAAAAAGGGAACCCTAGTCGTTGGGTTCCCGCAACTCCTTGCGAAGCTTGATTTTCTCGCGCTTGCGATCGTAGTCCTTGTCGGACTTGTGCGCGCCGCCTGTCTGTCGCGGCAAGGGCACTCGAATGCGAGGTCGCCGAAACTTTTTCTTTTTCATGGTACACCCCGAAAGAGCTTATCTTCGTGAAAAACGTGGGAGTTGGGCGCGACGCGATACTGCACCGCCAAAGGCTGACGGCTCATATGAGCCCATGCAGTCGATGCTCTTCCCAACCCCCCGTCAAAGTTTTTAAATTAGTTTAGAAACTTTGATGGAAGCTCGAGGTGGAAGAAACTTCCACCTCGAGAAGAGGGAGAATCCGCTGGGCCTTAGAGGCCCGGTACCGTTCTCTAGAGAACGGCAGGACCTCCTGCCCTGCCATGTGGGTGGTACCACATGGGAACCGCAACAAATGCGGTTCAGGCTGGTGCGCATCCAGCCCTTTCGTTCCAGGCTCCAACCAGTCCTCGGACTTTGCCGAATGACGGTTGGTGGAGGCTAACTCCGATTGAGCTCTGGTTCCCAGCTGATCGACCGTAGTCGATCAAAAAGACTGGGCATTTTTTCAAAGGTTCGGAAGAGACATTGCCCTCCCTACTCCTTAACGCCACACTGCAACGACTCGACTCCGCCCCATTTGGCGAATGGATTGGAGATAGCTCAACCAACTGCCAGTCGGATGAGCTTTATTTTCTTTATGGCAATGCGCTGCCAATTCGAATTCCCTAGTCCCTTTGTCAGCTACCTCCGACATGGAAAACGTGTTCCTTATCGGTATTCGCCCTGGGACCCGTTATCAGGAATTCAGGCCTTAAGAAATAATGCCTACTAAGTTTTAACGTACAGTACTGGTGTTTCAGGCTTTGACATTACCACTCTCACTCCCCTTCGTGGGCCGGCAAAAGGCTAGAAACCGGTCCAAGAAGAGGTAGAATCAGCATGGGGGCCACGTTAATTATCTAAGTGGTTAGTCCAAACATGTTTCTGATTCCATCCCTCATCTAAGTCTGACAAGTACCATTATACACCCGTTTGACATTTTTGTCAAGTAGTTGTGACACGTTCACAGTTTTATCTAAAAAAGACAGCCTTTTAAGCCACTTTTTACACTAGTTAAAGAGTCAAAAGATTTTGAAATACAAATTATTATATGTTTATAAATAACACCAAGAAATATCTAAATGTTTGTTAAATTTGACAGAATGGATGTTTATATGTTATAATAGATAGGCTGGATATCGTGTCCGGCTTTACCCATCCACAAAGAAAGGGGTAAGCGATGGGAACTCATTAAGTTAGGCCTCGGCCCGACTACCTAGAAGGCTCCCGCCGAACGCACACGGCCAATGGGAGAATCGCAATGACACGTCAAAAAAAGCAGCAGCCAATATGAAAAAGGCTTCTGCCGTAAAGACTTAGCAACGAAAAACAAAAAAATCGATGCGACTCGAGTAACCTAGGAGGTGCGCCTATGGGAACCGAGTGAGGGGAGCCGGTCGGCTCCCCGTTTTTTTTATTTTTCTTCTGCGACACTCCAGAGAAACTTGAATAAATTCTTAAATGACTCGGCGATTTCCTTTTGTGAGATAATGACACCGAATAAACTTCCGCCTAGAAAGGCTATGGCCATACTATCATCAAAAATGGTTATGTCAGCATCAAATTTCATCTTGTCCGAATCTATATATCTAACCTGTCTCAGCCTTGATTCATTTTCTTCTTTTGTATATACCGGCTCGCCCTTATGGCTGTAAACCGCCATAACTCTTATTCCTTTTTCAACACGCCTATCTGAATAGTTTTTAATATTTACCGAGTTAACGGGGAAAACACTCCGCACCTGATCTATGGATGATATTCCATAGATTATTTTTTCTTTTGTCTTGAGAAACTCATCTCTCATTTTTTCTAATCCGGCCTTGCCTTCGAAATATCTCACCTGGGGCTTCTGATCCGATAAATTAAACATGGTCGTCAGATCAGGAAGTATTCTAGATAACTCTTCCTTTTTTACCTCAAGATTCTTCTGTTCTCTTTCCAGCATTGACTCCAACTGACTCGGAGACTCGGCAATAAAGATTTGCTTTTTACCCTTACTCTGCGTACTAACTAGTCCTCTCTGTTTTAAAGATTCTATCTGAACGTATACTGTCGGCCGATTCATTAAAGCTTTAGCTGCGATTTCCAAAACAGTAGCTGGTCCAAGCTCCAACATAGCCAGATAAACCTTGGCTTCGTTCTCGGACAGACCCAATTCTCTTAATTGCGATGAAGTAATCATATTGTTTACATTATATAAATTTATAAAATAAAAAGAAATGCCCAATCTCAGAGCTAGTCTCTGTGGTGGGATTTACTCTATCTAGATTATATTCTATCCGCGAGTATCGGAATTTTATTTCTAAAATTTCTCGACTGAATGATTTGATAAGCTATAGGAGCTACAACTAACAATATGCCCCCTGCTATCTGAGATTTGCCCAGAACCTCACTTGCAAAAAAGATAGCAAAAAAGGTAGAGAAAACGGGCTGAGTGGAAAGGACTAGGCTTGTAATTAATTCGGATAAAACTCTTTGGGAAAAAAGCTGAACAACAAATCCACCGAGAGTAGCTATGAGGCCAAGATAGATGAGTTCCTTAGAAAATATGTACGTAGTTAGTATTGGTCCACTTTCAAATATAAAATGCATAATCAAGCTTAGCATGGCAACCGTAAAGAATTGCTGAAAACTTAGGGTAAGGACATCTAAGCCTGTCTTGTTAGCAAATCTTGATATGAACACGAGATGCGTGCCAGTAGCTACGGCTGAGAATAAAACAAGAAAATCACCAGCATTTATATTTTTTAATCCTCCGGTTAGAAAAAACAACCCTATAAAAGATATGCCTATTGCAATAAAAGGCTCGAGAGTTATTTTCTTTTTAAGTATAAAATAGGCGGCGAAAGGCACAAAAAGGATAAAAGTATTATTAATAAATCCTGTATTGGCTGCCGAAGTGTATTTAAGACCGATACCCTGGGGACCAAAAACAAGCCACAAAAAAACCCCTAGTAAGAGGCCGTATTTGAAATTTCTAAATGGATTTTTACCGGTTAGTACTATATACAGTAATAACGGTATGCTAGCAATGAGGAATCGATAACTCACTACCGTCATGGGCTCCAGTGAGACAAGACTATCCTTAATGACAAAATAAGCGCTACCCCAAACGATCGCACAGAATAAAATACCAAGAGATGCTAATAATTTTTTGTTTTTGTCCATATCTCTAACTTTAATTAGGCGGACACTTCGGACGCACCTAGGACCATAGGTAATTCCGGGAAAGAGACTACATCACAAGGATATCACTTTGACAGACTAGCCACAAGATCGGATATTTTTGATGGCGCCAGTTCTAAATCTCTACGAAGAATATGCTCGGTATCTGTATGGGCAAGATTAATATCTCCAACTCCAAAAACAACTCCCCTCTTAAAAAAAGCTAGCTCAGAGAAAAATGCCACGGGATCGTCTATCGCTCCTTTTATTACAACTGATTTAGTTTTAGGCTTTAACGCATTGATAATATCAATCTTCACTTCTTTTATAGCAGATAAATAACTCATGATAGTCTCAAATTCATCGACACTCTTGGGTCTAACCGACAATGATGCACGAATTTCCTTACTTATTATATTAGCCACTACCCCGCCCTCTATCGTACCTATATTTAGTCTGTGCCATTTTTGTTTTAACAATTCGTTAAGAGTCTTTATCATTTTATTCATGGCATGATTTTTAACACCCACATCAAGACTCGAATGAGCTCTTACGCCCTTACTGATAATATTGAAACTAATTACACCGCATTGTGAGGTTCTAATTTTAAAATTTGTTGGTTCCATAACAATGGCAATCCCGTTAACCAGATCTTTAGATGCTCTCGCCCCGGCAAAATCAACTTCTTCGCCGACAGTGAATAAAAAATTTATATCCCCCATCAAACGAATTGCCTCAATAGCTGCGATTATATTACCCTTATTATCTATAGCTCCTCGTCCGAATATTTTATCTTTAGTAACTCTTATCGGGACATCCCCAGGTACAGTATCTGTATGACAAACAATCCATACATTCGAGTTACCCCTTGAGGCAGTTATATTGTACCTTCCCCTGCTGACAACATGTTTTTTTATGTAAAAATCCCTAGGTATTAGCTTTTCAATATATTTACAAAAAGCACCCTCGCTTCCAGAGTATGATTTTATCTTTAGGGCAGTAATTAGCTTGTTTTCTAGGTTACTAGTCTTCATATTGGAGATTGTATAAAAAAAAGACTTAGTTGTCACTAAGCCTTTGGATCAATAGTCATCGCCAGGATACTTTTGAAATGAGGCAGATATTTCTCGTATATGTGAAATTTCGTCGGAGGAAATCCGCTAGTCTTATCTGTACTAATAATTTGAGAAGCTTCTAGTAATCTCCTTTGATGATCTTGATTAGCAAAACGATTAATTCCCAAGAGATTATTCATAAGTTGAGGTACCGTACTAACAAAATCTCCCAAATCAACACAATTATCAAAATAAAGAATATCCCAAGGTACATTTTCTTCGCCCATGTAGGCCAGAAATCCGTACCCAGCGAATCTCAATCCCAGTTGAGAAGCTATGTACTGAGAAGACGTATGAGCTTGAGTAGCCTCACACACAATCCCTTCTTTATTATTAATGCCATGTATCAATTGAGTTGTCATTTGGAGCATAATTCCCCTTGGGTTGCCACTATAAGAATTAAATCTTCCCAATTCCCAATAGCCCTCTTTGCGGACCATGGCTGCGTATGCCCTGATCACGTGAGTGCTATCATCAATGTAAAAGATGGGCCTTACCAAACCAGAAACCCAATCTGACAAAGCTTCATTCCCCCAGTGTTCTCTTGTAGCTAACGGCGGATAAGGAAAATAGCACTTGCCATTGGCACCGCTCCACATAGTTTTTACCAGTTGAGCTAATTGATCGGACCAATTTGGGATATTTCTTACCACATAGTCATAGTCCTCAACTATCATCGCTGGTCTCCTTTTCAATGGCTAGACCCAACAGGAATCGCTAGTTGTTAAGCTAGCCATTCGGCTACGATCTAGACCTGACTAGTAAAAAAATACAACTATCCCAAAATCATGTCAACGCTTGATTAGTCGATTACTCTTTACAACAAATGGTCAATTCATTAGAATTGAAGCAACTAGATTAAACTAACAAAACCTATCTAATGCAGAATAAAAAAAAATACGACTCCATAAAACAGAGAGGATTCATCCAACAGCAATCAGACGAGAAAGAAATAGAAAAAATGATTAACGAAGGGGGCGTGACTTTTTATGTTGGATTTGATCCCACGGCTGATAGTATGCACGTCGGCCATCTCTTGCCAATCATGGCCATGGCTCATCTTCAAAGAGCTGGACATAAACCAATAGCCATTATTGGCGGTGGCACTACTATGATCGGTGATCCCAGCGGCAAGACAGAAATGCGTAAAATCTTAAGTCGTGACGAGATAGAAGCTAATGGTAAAAAATTACTAGAACAACTCAAGCGGTATCTTGATTTCTCGGGCGACAAAGCTTTATTTATCAATAATGCCGATTGGTTAATCAACTTAAATTATATCGAATTCCTTAGAGATGTTGGTAAATATTTCAGGGTTAATGAGATGGTTAAAATGGAGGCCTACAAACTTCGTCTAGCCAGAGAAGAGGGCCTTTCTTTTCTCGAATTTAATTATCAATTACTTCAAGCTTATGATTTTTTGGTGTTGTTTGAGAGATATGGCTGTAATCTCCAGATGGGCGGAGACGATCAATGGGGTAACATCTTAGCTGGTGTTGATTTAATACGCAAATCAAAAGGCGGCACGGCCTATGCTCTGACTTTTCCGCTATTAACAACTGCCTCCGGCGGTAAAATGGGTAAGACTGAATCTGGGGCCGTCTGGCTTGATGCCAAGAGAACATCTCCCTATGAGTATTATCAATACTGGATAAATTCGGACGACAGAGATGTTGAAAAATTTTTCAAATTATTTACGTTCTTAGCCGTTGAAGATATTTCTAAGATTTGCGGACAAGATTTAAGAAACGCAAAAGAAATCTTAGCCTACGAGACCACTAAAATAACTCACGGCGAGAAAGAGGCTGATCAAGCTCGTGAGGCTTCTCAAAAGCTATTTTCTGGAAACGTGGAAGATCTGAAAAACATACCTACGACTAAAATAAGCGCTAATGATCTGGAATCGCTAACCGTGCTTGATCTATTTGTTACATCTGGATTATGTAGCTCTAAATCGGAAGCACGTAAATTAATTTCAGCATCTGGAGCTTATGTTAACGGCCAATCCGTTGAATCTGAATCACAAATCGGAGCATCTCTCGTAAAAAATGGGTCTATTATTCTTCGTAAAGGAAAAAAGACATTCCACAAAATAATTATTGCCTGATGGCCGACCATATAGAGCCAAAATTAGCCAGCGGATTTAAAGATTATCTGCCGGAAGATATGATTCCCCGACAAGAGATGTTCGATAAAATTCGAGCAGTCTTTGAAAATTTCGGATTCGTACCGCTAGATACACCGGGACTAGAGAAAGATGAGATTATTACCGGCGGTGATCCTGATTTTAAAATGAATGTCTGGCATGCTTCGATAAAAGATGACAGTGAGAAGATGGCCTTACGTTTCGACTTAACCGTACCACTAGCAAGAGTTATCGCCGGTAATCCCGATATTAAGAAACCCTTTAAACGCTACCAAATAGGCAAAGTATGGCGCGGAGAAAGACCACAAGCTGGACGCTATCGTGAGTTCGTCCAGTTTGATGCCGATACTGTCGGCTCGGCAAGTATATTAGCTGACGCTGAAATTATTGCCATTATGAATGCAACGATGACAACGTTGGGAATATCAAATTTCCTAATCCGAGTAAATAATAGGAAAATATTAAACGGACTAGCTGAATACGCCGACTTCTCGTCAGACAAAAATTCTGCCGTACTGCGGGCTATTGATAAGCTAGACAAGCAAGGATGGGATAAAGTCTCAGCTGAATTATGTGATGCTAAGATTGGATTGACCCTTGAGCAAGCAGGAGCCATTAAAAGGTTTGTTGATTTGAGAGTAGATACTCCGACCGAAACATTAGATGCAGTCGAAGCCCTAATGGTCAAGTCTCCCACTGCAATGAATGGGATATCCGAATTAAGAGAACTGACTAGTGTAGTCAGAACAATGGGCGTGCCAGATGAAAAATGGAAAATTGATTTGTCAGTTGCCAGAGGCTTGGGATATTATACTGGACCGGTTTTCGAAACAGTCCTTACCGATATTCTGGAAATAGGTAGCGTATTTTCCGGTGGCAGATACGACGGATTGGTTTCAAAATTCAGTTCACAGTCAATCCCAGCAACTGGGGCATCAGTTGGCGTTGATCGTCTATTCACCGCACTATCTAAGCTGGGCCTAATTAAACAAAAAAAATCTGTATCAAAAGCTATTGTGATGTGTTTGGATAGATCAGTACAAGAGCAGTGTCTTCTGGCTGTATCTAAAATGAGAACAGCTGGAATTTCTTCGGAGATGTTTTTCGATTATTCAAAGAGTCTTAAAGACCAGTTAGGCTATGCCTCAAATCGAGAGATTCCGCTTGGCGTAATTATCGGTACTGAAGAGTTAGAAAAAAATATCGTCAAGATCAAAGACCTAAGGAGTGGTGATCAAAAAGAAATTGCTATTGATAACCTAGTGACAGAAATTAAAAAATTAATTTAATAATATTTAAGAAATCGCCTCCGCAAAGCGGAGGCGATTTTAATTATCTGAAATCTTAGCAGATTAATTGATCTTTTGAATTTCAACTATATTAACCACCGGATGGCTATTCGCGCCAAAAATAGAAGTATAATCACCACATTCGATACCAAGCAACAAACCAGAAACTTTGTATGTCCCGCTTAAATCTACAGTCTTGCCATCGGCGAATGAACCGCCAAATAAAGGATAGCGACTATCTTCTGGAATTTTCTCAAAAGCATAGTATCCCCCACTCTGCATTATTGATCTAGTCTTGCCAGTCCACGTAATTGCAAGGGGATTCTTTACTTGTTTAAAATAGGCCTGACCAGGATCACAGCTAAGAACTGGGATTAGGCTATAATCGTCAAAATCAAATTGAGAATTATTGAAAGGATTAAAATCTATCTTTGAGATCGTTGAATTAATAATTTGAGACGTTAAGCCCAACTTAGATAAATTAATCTCGTCTAGAAAAAGATAGGATAAAACAAAAACTGTCACAAGAGGTAAAAGCAGTAATAATATCAGTTTATTGCCTAAGTTCATTTGTCTTCATTATAGAGACAAATCTGAAAAACAAAAGTGTGGATAAATAAAAGCAAACTAATAGGGACCCGCATGGGTCCCTATTAGTTTTTTATTTATGAAAAAGAGATTATTTCTTGCCCAGTTTCGGAACCAACCAGATCATATATAATCCGGATAGACCAACTAGCGCATAGACCCACGAAGCAATGCTGCCAAAAATCATGGTTACAATGTTAACGTCCCAGATAGCTAGGCCCCAGTTTAAACCGCCGACGATAACAAGCACCAAAACTACCCAGTCCAATACTGATAATTTGTTCAATTTATACACCTCCATTCCATATATTAATTATATCACTAATTTGACAGTTCAATGTCAAATTGTTGATTACTTCAATGTGATCATAAGATAGGTTGCTACGATAGCTGCAGTTTCGGCTCTTAGGGTTAACTGGCCAAGAGAAACTACATCTAGGCCACTAGATCGTGCCATTTCAATCTCTAGGGTATCCCAGCCCCCTTCTGGACCAACAAATATGCCCAAGGTATGACTGGTAGTAACCTCTAGATCTTTTAAATCACAACCGGAAATATCAGATAAGACATTCCTGTCGTTATTCTTGCATAGATCCAATGCATCTTTAAAATTAATGGCCTCAGTTAGTTCTGGTATGATTCCCCTGCCCGATTGTTCTGCCGCTTCTTTTATTATTTTCTTAAGTCTGTCTGACCTTATATTTGTCTTAACTGTTCGAGTATTAATAACTGGGACTATTTTGTAGACGCCAGCCTCTACGGCTTTTTGCACAACCAATTCAAAATTTTCTTTCTTCAATATTGAACAATAAAGTGTGACTTTTCGAGCTGGCTCGTTTTTATTTTCCATGACTTCCAGATTTTCTAATCTTATCTCATTTTTACCAAAAGAGATTATTTTGACCAAAACTTCGTTCGAAGTCCCATCGCATAATATTAATTTATCACCCAAGTCCATTCTTAAAACACTTCGGACTTGGTTGATAAAGTCACTATCTTTAATGATAATTTCCTTGTCGTTGAAATTGAATTTTAAGAAGAATCTATTAAGCCTCATGAGCACAATTTATCACATAATTACCCAATAAAAAAGGTCGAAAAATTACCTAGATAATACATTTGACTAAATAGCAAATAATATGTTATACTTAAAGTACGCTAGGTCTTTTCACTACCACTACCAGTGCCCAGATGGGCAGCTGGTCCGTCAACGGCAGAAGAGAAAGAAGGTAGAAATGGCAAGTCGAGTAACAAAGGCTCAGCTCCTAGCTGACCTGGCCGTGGCAAACACGGCCAATGATAAGCTTGAGGGAGACCTCGCCGCCAGTGAGCGGGAGCTGAAGGGGCTCAGATCAAGAAACGAAGGCCTCGGCCGAATGGTCGAAGGCCAAGGAGAGGCCATCAAGGAACTCCGACAAACGATCGTCAATTACGAGGACGAAGCTCGCCGTCGGGACCAGGTGATCGTAGATGATGGGGCGACAAAGCGCCGCCTCAGCCATGACCTCGAGCAGGCCCGTCAAGGCGCAGAGCGCCTCAGGGACCTGTACCTCAGCACCGACACACTGCTGAACGCCGTCGCCGATGTGGCCTTCTTGCTAGGGTTGCCGGTGATGCGACAGCAGAGTATCATCAGCGCTATCGCGAGTCTAAAGGATGCCGCCAGCAAGGCCGGCGTCCAAATGACTGATGAGTTCATCTCGGCGGCCAGGATGACTCTGACTCGATCGGCAGGAGCCGTCATCGAGGACGAGATGAGTCAGCAGACTCCGCCGACCATGGAGAGGTCGAGTGATCCGCTAATCGCGGCAATCATGCGTTTGATGAGTCGCGACTAGGTAGGGCAAGAATGCCAACAAGTCCGACTGGGGGAAGAAGGAAAAAGTCCTTCATCTCCCGGTCGGACTCTTTTTTTACCTATAAAACATGGGGGTCAGAATACAATGGCAGTTTTCGAAGCTCCTACACAGGCGGACAGGCAAAAAGATCACCATTGTATTCTAAGATGACAACTAAAGGTTGGAAATTTAAATAGCCCAGAAATAAGATTTTTTAGAGGCTTTTGGAGGACGACTGCGTTCATATTAAGACGGAGTCCAACTGTATTGAAGAGGCTTACGGAGTCTGACGAGGCGAGTAAGAGGCAAGATTCTAGCAAGAATCTATGTCGTACTCTTCAATACAGTTGGACGTAGTCTATTTACGTCGTGCCATTCAAGGTGACTGGGCGGGGTTGTTATATCGAAACTATTCCGTAGTTACACCGTCAAAGTGTTCTTCATTAGCTTCAGCTTCTGCCTTAGTAACATGAATTGTTCCATCTTTGTGATTCGCTGGAGAATATACAGTATATAATTTCAACTCATCTGTCGAGGATGTATTGATAATATTATGCTCAGTACCGGCGGGGATGATAATAGCCGTGCCATCGCCTATCTCATGCTCCACGCCCATAATCACAACCTTGCCTGTGCCTTTTTCTATCCTAAAAAACTGATCAACCGTATCATGAACTTCTAAGCCGATATCATCATTTGGCCCGAGAGTCATTAGCACTAACTGACTATGCTTGCCCGTATAGAGAACTTTTCTAAAATTTGAATTCTCTAGGGTGTCCTTCTCGATATTTGATACAAATCCTTTCATATAATAGATGACAAACTTCGTCCGATCACATTGAAGAGTACGCTGTCTTTTTCTGCTGAAAAAGCATCTCTTACTCGCGCCGTCGCGCTCCGTAAGCCTCTTCAATCCGATCGGCCTTCGTTTTAATCTTTTGTTAATTTTTCTTTATTATAGCACGATAGCTGTTATTTAGCTTCTTTCTTAATAGCTAGGAACCAATGAGTCGCTTCATCGTCCCACCAATTTTTTAAAAAATTATCGATCGAATAGCTGTGATTTAAACCGAACCATGTGTCATGAAAATAAACTCTTTTTGCACCGATCCTTTTGACAATTGAATAGTGTGCTTCTTTATACTTAGGTATCCAATAAGCGATAATTATCCAATGGGTCTTAATCTTGGCTTTTACATCTTTCAATGAAGCGAATTCCTTCTCTTTGAATTTTATGTCGTATTTCCTGAGTATTTTTTTAAGATCTTTATTGGCTGTCCCCTCTCGTCCCACTCCCAATTCACGGATAACCTCTTTAATGGTTCTTTTACGACCAAAGCAACGTAAAATCAACCTTACTACGGCTGGACCGCAGGTCCAGTTATTCGGCTGTTTATAGGCATAAGTTGCAAGAGTCATAGTGGAGCCATTTTGCCACCCCTACTAGCCAAAGTCAAAGTTGACAGATTTGTTATGTAATGTGAAGATTATATTGCCTACGACCATCACCAAGGAGGTGCCTCATGCGCAGGCAAACAGTTGTTCTTTCAATTGCGCTGGCGCTCGCGCTAGCATCCACTGGTCTGGCCCAAGAAGCCAAACCCAGACAGTCCGGACGCCCAGCCGGACAACCGACGGTACGACAGCCAGAACAAAGTCGTCAATCTCGGCCGGCAAATCCGCCGGCAGCACAACGACCTGAACGGCAACCGCCACAGGCATCACCGCCTCAGCGACAATCTGGCCCACCACCCGATCGTCCACGAGGAGAACAGCCACGCGCTGTTCCGCGTGAACAACCTGGACGTGGTGGGAATCAGCCACAAGTTGGTCCGCCACAGGGTCGTGGCGACGGCAACCGTCGTCAGCCATCCAATCCATCGCCTCAGGCTGTTCCACGCCGACCGTCTGGCACATACTCCGATCAGCCACCTATGGACACACAGGTACAGTCGAGGAGATTTCCGCCAAGAAATATAACTCGGTATGCCGTTCCAAGAAGCATGCGACTACCACAGTCGCATCCTCAATTTGGATGGTCATACAATGAAGGATTTTATTCGTCTGGACCTTACGGTTTTGGCTATGGTTACCGCTTTTTCTGGCGACCATTCCCGGATTTCTGGCGATGGCAACACAGATACATTTGCGTTCCCGGATATTGGGAATGGGATGATTGGTGCCAATGCTATGTATGGATACGAGGATTCTGTAACGTCCCAAGCCATAGACATCCATGTGATTCTGGTTTTGATTTTTGGTATGGTTGTGGCTATATCAGATAAAGTACAGCCCCGCTTCGCGGGGCTTTTTAATAATCTGAATATCTAAGTCCTCTTAAATTAATAGAATTTTTGATTATATTCCTTGAGCAATAATCTGCCCTTATCCCCCTTATCGGCATGTCCCAGATATGTAGTCACTCCACAATTAATCGGTTTTTCTGTTCTATCTATCTCGATAAATTTTTCTCTATCCCATCTTTCAAGATTAGCTCTTAGACATAACAAAGTCAGATGGTGGGAAACAATTAATACATTTTGCTCCGAATTTTCTCTAATAAGTGTTGAGATAAAGCTTCTTACTCTCTCGCGCACATCTGCCTTATTCTCTCCGTTCAAATATCGATACTCATAATCACCTTCCAGTTTAAACAGAAGTCCTTGGAGCGGATTAAAAACATAGTAAACCCGCCAGTCATTAAATAAAA
>Ga0209727_1002296_pt1 | contig 13740 bp, 16 predicted proteins | sample RifGroC1_FD_183995 | JGI IMG/M metagenome (GOLD analysis project Ga0209727, IMG submission 183995) | Groundwater microbial communities from Rifle, Colorado, USA - Groundwater C1 (SPAdes) (version 2) | ecosystem: Environmental > Aquatic > Deep subsurface > Groundwater | place: Rifle, Colorado...
TGGAGCTACGACAACAACGGATTGAAGTTAGCCCAGTTTAGGTTCTATCAGAACTAATTAGTAGAACTAAAGCGGGAGTTTGTTTGAGGCCTCAGGTGACCCCGGTTTTCCGGCTTAACCTGTTTACACGAGCAGCCCGTTTTTGCTACGGGCTGCTCTTCCCTTTTTTATCCCATTGAACCCCCAACGCCTTTTAATGTACACTTTATTTATGCCTAACAATTTAAAAAAGAAATCTTATACGCTTCTCTCTCTCCATTTACCAATTTTGATAGCCGTTTTTGCCGTTGTTGTGGGAGGTTCTTACATCTTGACCAACACAATTACAAAGGAAATGCCGCAGGTACAGGGTACAAGGACCGAAAAGGGTACACGATCCTTACTAAGCCTACTCACCAAAAAAGGTAAATCCTCTGAATCCGCAGGTGTTGAAGCTACTGTAACTCCGAGCACTACCGCCCGGGAACATAAAAAGGCTGTCGAAATGGTTGTAAGAGAGATAAAAACAGTTGCTAGGATAGAAGAAGCAAAGGGTAACAGGGAGGTAAGCGAAGAGCTGGTCACTATAGCCGAGGAACAAGTGGAGTCCGTGGAAGAAACTGTCGAGGCTATAGATGAGGTTGAGAACGAGCCCAAATGGAAAACCATTCTTTTAGGCGGAGATTATAAGAACCTTGGACAGCTTAGAAGCACTATTGCGAGAAATACAAATACTATAAGAAAATTGACCAGCACAGCGGAAAAAATCACTACCGAGGGCGGAGACGCAACTATCCAGGACAGTTTAATCCAACTGAACGTGGAAAGAGACAAAATAATAGCATTTATAAAAGCTAGTGAAAGCCGGTTCAGTCTATTAGGATGGGCGTCGAAACTTCTTGCAGGCTACACGTCTACTCCGCTGGATGAGGACACCGGCGATGAGACAGAGGGAGCAGGAAGTTCAGCTCCCGTCGGAGGAACCGAAGGAACGGGAGATACCGCTCCGTCCTCTACAGATACGACCGGAACAGGGACTACTGCGCCGGGATCCGCTGAAACCGAAACACCGGAGTCTGCGCCTGGTGACCAAATAACGCTGGAATAAAAGAAATTATTCGAACAGGCCGCTGAATTCTTGTCTTGCGCGTGTTACGTGTATCGGAACTCCTTCTCGTTTTATTTCGGACACCACGGGGAAGTTGGCTTGGTATGTAGCGTCCTCTGTCTGTTCTCTTAGTTTTTCTTTAAATGTGTCGCAGATTATAACGTCCGCGTCGCGGGATCTCCCGACAAGTTTGTATTGGAATTGGGAGTAATAAACTACCGCGAATTGGTTATCACAGGCGTAAACCTTTAGGCCTTTTACGTCCTTTTGATTGACAGCCTCAAGCACTCGTTGTGCCGATTCCTTGTAGGCAGCTCCCCAATAGTCCGACTCAAATTTCTTGTCGGCCCCTCTCAACCCTCCCATTAATTCATTGTAGTAAACATACTCATAGGGGTGAAGGTGGATCATTCTGACCAGTGTAAATAATAAATATGCCGAAACGGCGCCCCATAAAATAAATTTATGTTCTCTTTTGAGCTTGTCGTAAAGGTCTACTAAAAAGAAAGCCGCCAGAATTACCAAACAAACTGCGAGATACAAGAAATGTCTGATCCCGTTATACACTACAGGGTGCAGAGCAAAATAGATAATAAAATTGATAAGGACAATTGTTGTTATTACAAAGACCGGGTGCGAAAAGTTATATCGGAGCTTTTTTCTGGCCACGAGAAATAGGCCGGAAGCGAGGGAAAATAGTACGGTCAGCGGAAGTTGGATTGCTAAAAGAACGGGCAAATAATGCCACGGCCTTTCGTCTTTTGAAAGTAATTTACCCATGTAAAGAATTTCATGGCTCCATGTTTGAAATCCGGTCGTTTCCGTGACTATATATATAAGATTTGCGAAAAAATTTGCACCCAGGAAAGGTACGCTCAGTACCCAGATAAAAAACGAGAGCATCAAAATGATCGTGGAATTTAAAATAGTTTCTGTGGCCTTTTCTTTATTGGCTATAGATTGAAATAAGCTAAGTAAAAAATACGTAATAAAAAGAGAAAATCCCACAATTCTTGTGCTTTGGGCAATACCAAAAACTACGCCCAGCGTTAGAATTTCGACCGACCTATTTTTCGGGTTTTTAAGGAAATAGCTGATAAGGAAAATTCCGAGAAGAAAAATAGTCGCGAACGGGATATCCTTCGGATTTGCCGGTATGTGGCCGGTAACGGCCGGTGTGAGGAACAAAAGTATCGGGCCTATTACTGCTCTCGAACTGTCCTTGTAAACTAAATACAGTATCGAATAAGAAAGAATAAAAAGGAATAGTCCCAGGATCAGATTTTGCAGGTGGAACCACTCGAAATAAGAGGAAGGGTTTAGAATGTTTAGAAGCGCAGGGTAAACTCTGGAGTAAGTGCTGAACAACGGAAGTTGGTGATAATACTTGATGTTGTCGGATCTGTCATTGATGAGTTTTCCGGTATTTTCTAAAGTTGTGGGAGTGGACAGGTAGGCTGAAAAGTATTTTCCCGCATCGTACTCGACCTTTTCGTCGTAAGTTACCCCGAAGTCTTTATATAGAAGAAAGGAAAGAGCGAGATATAATACCGAAAAGGCAACGATATAAACATGATTTTTTATAAATACCGCCGGCTTTTTGAGTAATTTCATTCTCGTTTACAGGACTATTCGCAGTTAAGACTTGCTAAACATTCAGCCTTAGCTTCTTCAGTTTGTGCGAGGTCACAGACGGCGCAATTATTTCCCGTGCCGCCCTGCGAAGGAATTAACGCTGACATATCAACAAACTCAACATCTGCGGGCAATTCGAACAAAGCTTGATCGGGTATCCAGGGAAGACATTTATAATCCATTTGTTCCTGCAGAGCCTGTGCTTCCGCCGGTACTTCTCCTGTAGTATCTTCGCCCGTCATAACTTTTTCGTCGAGTGTAATTTTTACTCCTTTAGTGGAACCGGCGGTCCATGTGTACATTGTGTTGTCCATTGATATAAAGTGGCTTTCTATTCCGGGTTCGGATCCGCCTGAGATTAGAATTGTGGTGTCCCCTCTCATTTTTGTGCCTGATATCGCAATTGTTCCTTCCCCACCGGGTTTGTTCACGTCTTCTTTAATTGTATAAGTACACTTTAATGACTTACCCATACTTAATAAATCAGTAATCTTTCCTGAGATAAAACTTTCATCATTCTTTGCTTTTTGGTCGGTGATGTTGGTTGGGAATGTAACTTCATCTATCTGCATTGTTTTTTTACTTAGAGTCTTGTATCCAAAATAGGCACCCGCGAGAATTAAAATTAATAAGATTACTATCGGGAGAATTTTTGCTGTTTTCATAATTAGATTATACACGATTGGTGCAATAGCTTCGTTCTCAAAGGCCAAAAAAGATCGTATAGCGTGTTTTTTGTTTTCAATAAATATATGTTAGTATGTTTTCTCCGGAGTATGAAAAAATTATTTGCCCTTATTTTGCTTCTTTCCTTATCAGTTTCCGTCTATTATTTTCTTCGTACCGGCCGTTATTCAACTGAGAATACAAGTATTACGTCTTCTTACACAAACGCTGGGCAAATATCCGAAAAAGACATTGCCTACATTTCCCCTATTAGTATTGGATACCTCAGATCATTAGAATTGGACTCAAAAGCACCCGTCGTTGAAGAAGTACTATCTGACGGTTCAAACTACAAAAAATATGTTGCCAGTTACATAAGCGAGGGAAATAAGATATATGGACTCCTGACAGTGCCTACTTCTACCCCGCCTGAAGGTGGTTTTCCCGCCATAATTTTCAACCACGGCTACATTCCCCGTCACAGTACGTTACTACGCAAAATTACGCTTCCTACGTTGATTATTTGGCCCGTAACGGTTTTGTGGTCTACAAAATAGACCTCAGGGGTCACGGAAATTCGGAGGGTGTTGCAACGGGTTCCTACTTTTCTTCCGCATACACAATAGACGCTGTAAGTGCGGTCAAAAGTCTTCAAAAATATGAAAATGTTAATCCGGAAAGAATCGGTATGTGGGGGCACAGCATGAGCGGAAACCTCGTATTAAGGTCAATGTTGGTGTCGGATGAGATTAAGGCCGGGGTAATTTGGGCAGGTGCGGTTTATAGTTACGAGGATTTCGCAAAGTACCGTATAAGTGATAACAGTTACGCCCGCAGACCGGAACAATCCAGGGAGCAGGAAGAAGATACACACCGGGAAAACTCTTCTGAGGTACAAAAACTCCGTGACGACCCGGAAGATTTGGATTTCAATGATTCTTTTTGGACGTCAATTTCCCTTACAAAAAATATCAATTATTTGTCGGGGGCAATTCAACTTCACCACTCCGTTGATGATAATGTTGTTAACATAGGTTACACAAGAGACCTGGTAAATGTATTGGAAAGTGCCGGGAAAGATTACTCGGTTTTTGAATACGCGGGAGGAGGGCACAACATAGTGTCTCCTTACTACGATACTGCTATGCAAAGAACGGTCGAATTTTTCAAAGAAAAACTTTAGAGGTTATTTTGAGCCGGTTGAACCGATTCCGCTCCTGTCTGCATTACCCAGCGAATTGACTTCTTCCAGCTCCATTTTCTCGTAATTAACAACAGATATCTGTGCCACTCTGGTGCCTTTTTCGACTGTAACCGGGGCATCCGTGACGTTATAAACTATCAATTTATATTCATCGTTATCACCTATAAAGTCCGAGTCGCCTATTCCTATTCCGTTTGCGGGAATAAGTCCGAGCTTATGTGTGGAACTGCGTGCTGCCAAAAGCACCCAGCATCCTTGAGGAATTTCCAATGCCACGTTAAGCGGAATGTATCCGAGCCCGTGAGGTTGAATTGTGGTTGTTCCTCTCGCGGCCAGATCCATGCATGCGGCACCTTTTGTTTTGTATTCAGGTAATGGAATGCTCTTGTCGAAACGTTTGATTTTTATTTTCATTACAAAAGTTTAACACGCGGAGATATTTTAATTATTTTATCGTCACCGTCTTGCGCGGTTCCTCTTCCGTCTTTATTACTTGTTCCGATATACAAGCTACCGTCCGGTCCAGTAGTTACAATTCTTATTCTTCCGTATTCTTTTTCAAAAATTTTGTTGAGTGTTGTAGAGTCTTCGTTCGGGTTAAAGTTGTATAGGGTTTGTCCGCGCAATCCTCCGAAATAAAGTTCTCCGTTGTAGAAAGTCAGACCTGCGGGTGCCCATGTTTCTTCGGAGCCTGAATTTATGATGGGCATTTTCATGTTATCGGCGGTCTCCGAGCCTTTTATAACAGGCCAGCCGTAATTTTCCCGCTTAATAATAAGGTTGAGTTCGTCGTAACCTGTTTCTAAGCCTGACGGGCCGTGCTCGGTTGCCCAAAGGCGCCCCACGTCATCCCAGGCTAATCCCTGAGGATTGCGGTGTCCATAAGAATATACTGCGTTTCCAAACGGGTTATCTGTGGGGATCGAACCGTCCCTACCTATTCTTAGAATTTTTCCCGCCAAAGAATTTTTATCCTGTGCAAGGTTGGGATTTCCGGCGTCGCCTGTTGTTACGTACAGGAATCCGTCAGGTCCGAATTTAATTCTTCCCCCGTCGTGAAAAATGTTTGCCGGAACGTTGCCGAGAATTGTTAATCTTTCGCCCAACGTCCTGTCTTTAAAAACAAATCTGTCGACCTTGTTAAAAACATTTAGTCCGGAACCGGTGGTATAGCTGAGGTAAATATAATTATTAGATTTGTATTCAGGGTCTAGCGCCAATCCCATGAGCCCTCCCTCACCCCGTTCTATAACTCCCTCCACTTTTATTCTGGTTACAGCGCCGTCTTGGATTAGAACAAGATTACCCGGCCTTTCGGTTATAAGTAAATCTCCGTTTGGAAGAAATGCCATTTCCCACGGGGTATCAAGGTTTTCGACTATAGTTTGAGGTTCTTGCGGAATATCGTCTTTAGCCGTTGTTAAGACTGTAGGAACCGTGGGTATCGACGAATTAACCTCGGAAAGCCTGAATAAGTAGAAAGCGAGAAAAATTAAAGATACTAAAAGGACCGTGAATATAAATCCTCTTTTCATACTGGAATTATACATAGCGTGAATTTTTCTGCACCTTTCGCCAAGTTGCATTCGCACCTACAGGTGCTATCATCCCTATACACAAACTGTCCTGCCTATGAAATACAATTCCCTTAGTCCAGAAGAAAAATTAGTTATAGAAAATAAAGGTACGGAAACGCCCTTCACCGGAGAATACGACGATTTTTATGAAGAAGGCGTTTTTATTTGTAGGAAATGCAACGCTCCCTTATTTTCTTCAAAGTCTAAGTTTGATGCGGGTTGCGGTTGGCCGTCTTTTGATGAGAATTATCCTGATGCCGTGAAAAGACTTCGGGATGAAGATGGTGTGCGTACGGAAATTCAGTGTGCTAACTGCGACGCTCATTTAGGTCACGTCTTTGAGAACGAACATTTTAACGAAAAAAACACCCGGCATTGTGTAAATTCCTTATCAATCAAGTTTATCGCAGAAGGTAAAAATTTACCGGAGGTTATATATGGGAAATAATACGGAAACAGCTACTCTTGCCGGAGGCTGTTTTTGGTGCACTGAGACCCTTTTCAAGAGGTTAAAGGGCGTTGAGTCGGTTTTACCCGGGTATGCCGGAGGACATATGGAAAATCCGTCGTACGAAGATGTTTGCAGGGGGGATACAGGTCATGCCGAGGCAATCCAGATAAAGTTTGATTCTGCGAAAATAACGTTTGAGAGAATTCTTGATATTTTTTGGCACACTCACGACCCGACAACTCTTAACAAACAAGGAAATGACATCGGCCCGCAGTACAGGTCGATTATTTTTTATCACAATGAATGGCAGAAGAAAATTGCCGAAATCTCCAGAGATGCGTTAGAAAAAGAGAAAGTATATAGAGACCGTGTTGTTACGGAGATTTTACCTTTCAAGAATTTCTTTGTTGCGGAAGACTACCATAAAAATTATTACGATAAAAACAGCGGAAGGGCGTATTGTAGTATTTCTATCTCGCCGAAAATCCACAAGCTGATGGAAAAGTATCGGGATGTGGTGAAGGAGGAGTATCAACCGCTCTAAATCTTTTTTCGGCGTTTTTCAAGAAAGAAAATTTAATGTAATATCCACAAACAAATGAGAAATGCCCCAGCTTTGATAAAAATGCTATTTTTTCCACTTTTAGCGGCATTGGTCGTGTTCGCCGTATATCCCCGCGTTGTTAAACAACGTGAAGAAACAAAAGACTTGGCTGCAGTATTAGAACAGGAGAACCCTGTGCAGGACACAACAGCGCCCGAAGAAAAACCTCAGTTTGTAACTACCACAACATTACCTTCGAAAAAAACTCTAAAAAACGACTATCACGTATTCCAAACCTTTAATAACTGCGGCCCAGCGTCCTTATCAATGGCTCTCTCTTATTACGGTATCAAGGTTTCGCAAAAAGAGCTCGGAGCTCAGCTAAGACCTTACCAAAATTCGCAGGGAGACAACGACGATAAGTCAGTTACCTTAGAAGAAATTGGAAATAAAGCCGAAGAATACGGACTTCTCTACTATCACCGTCCTGCGGGCAATCCGAACCTGATAAAACAATTTATATTTAATGACATTCCCGTGATCGCCAGAACCTGGCTTAAATATGGCGAGGACATCGCGCACTTCCGCGTTATAAAGGGATACGACGACACTGCCGGTGTCTTTATACAAGACGATTCTTACCAGGGCAAAAATTTAGAGTATACATACTGGGATTTTAATAAACTATGGGAGGCTTTTAACTATGAATATATTGTGTTAGCGCGTCCTGAACAAAAAGATATTGTAGAAAAAATATTGGGCGAAAGTCTTGACGAAAAAACCGCATGGGAAATAGCCAAAAAAGAGTCGGAGAAAAAATTATCCGCCGATCCAGCAAGTGTGTACGACCGCTTCAACCTTTCTGTAGCGGATTATTATTTAGAAGATTATGAGGGGGCGGTTGAAGCTTATGAGGCAATATCGGCTCGGTTACCGTTTAGGATGCTTTGGTACCAGATTGAGCCTATTCTCGCGTATAATAAGTTAGGAGAGGAAGAAAAAGTTTTGGAAATGACAGCCGGGATTTTAAATAATAACAACAGGGCATTTTCAGAGTTGTACCAGCTTCGCGGACGGATTTATCTAAAGCGCGGGGATTTGGGTGCCGCGCGCGAAGAGTTCGAAAAAGCTCTTTATTATAACAAAAACTATCGGTTGGAAGAAGATGAACTAGCCGTATTAAATTGATTTTAAGGAGGTGATTTTGATGATGTACGGATTTTATAACATGATGAATTGGGGCGGTTTCGGATGGTTCTTTATGGCACTCTTTTGGATCCTGCTGATTTTAGGAACAATTGAAGTTGTCCGCGTTATTACAAGATCTGATAGGGATGGTCGTGGTGGGCCGAGAGGTAAAACTTCCCTCGAGATTCTTAAAGAAAGATACGCGAAGGGTGAGATCGATAAAAAGGAGTTTGAGGAGAAGAAAAGGGATTTGATGGAGTGATTCCAATCTACAGGTTGGAAGAATATCCAGTATCGAGGTGAATTGTCGTTTATGATAGGATTGCAGCGATGCCTATGGGCACCATCAATTCTAAAAAGGCTCATCTTAAAAGTAGGCGGTGAGCTGTTTTCCTCTGATGCCAAACGTATAAGTTTCCAAAAATACAACGAAGTTGCAAAGCAATTACATGGAATATTTGAGTCCACAGGCAATTAGTTGGCCATGGTCGTAGACGAAGGATATATCTTCAGCGGCCGAAAAAAAGTGGAAGCGCGGTGTTTAAAAACTTCTCGCAACAACTCTTGACAAATGAAAATAAAGATGTAGTATCACTTCCACGTCTTTCAACGAACTTTAAAAAAAGAAAAGTAGCGAGGTAATGCAAATTACGCTCCCGGAAAACTAACGACGACGCGAGTCATCATCAGCAGACCCCGGAACAGGACACCAAGGCAAAGGAAAAATGGAACCGCGAATCACTATCATCCTCTTAAAAGGAAAAATAGAGATACAAGGCCCCGTCATCCCTACTAGTAGCGAAAGCCACTACCCCCTTAAGACCCGTTGTTACACCCGAAGGATAGTTTGGAAGTCATGGAGTAAATTGGTGAAAACTAATTACTTCGCGTAAACTTGCTAAAGATAACTGGAAGGGAATCGATAGAAGTATAACGTACCCGGACAAAGCGCAAGCCCAAATCCCCGTGTGACGCCCTGCAAAGGATACCAAACAATTTCGTAGAGAGCCCTGAGGTAAAACTCAAAGCTATTTCCAGCACCACACCCTGGAACTAAGAAACAAGGCAAAGGAAAAACCGAGCTTCTGACAAGTACTACCATCCCCAAAAAGGAAGATAGAACTCCAAAGCTTAGTAATTCCCGACTAGTCGCGAAAGCCGCTACCCACTTGTTCTTAAGTTACGAAGGACCTGACGGATAAAAAATATTAAAGTACCGAGAAGGGCACAAGAGCCAGGATTAGTGAATGTATAGGAAATCTAGGGAACCCAGTCAGTAGCGAAAGCTATCATACTCCCTTAAACACCTACACAAACATGAAGTCCTGGCTCTACCCTTTTCAAGGAGTATTTTCGGATACTCAATAGAGGAAATATTTACAAAAAAAATTGAATAATAAAAAATACGGAGGAATCTGATTTGTGTTTTAGCACATTATCAAATCCCTCCGATTACAAAAAGGGGAACCCAGCCCTGAAGATGTCAAAGAAATATATTTTTTCCTTTAACTTCAATTGCCCTATTTATAGAAACAAAAAACCGCTTGGTAGCGGTTGGGTTAATTAGTTCCGTGCGGGTCTATTAATTTTTAGACACTTACAACAGGGCATTTCCTTCTTTAAGTATTTACTTTTGTTTTGTGGGAGTCAATGAGTTTAGGTTAATAAAGGAAAACGAGCATATAATTAAATTATGGAACAGAAAAATACATCTCCCTCCGCTACAAAAGTAACAACCTTTCTTCTTCTCTTATTCTACCCGCTCGGAATTATAGTTATGTGGTTTTGGCCTAAATGGAAGCTTTGGGTGAAATTGGCGCTAACCGTACTGCCCATATTATTAGGAATTATTTATTTTTTGGTGATAGCTGCGTTTGTAGACCCTACTCTTGGGGATAAACTCAGGCCGTTGAACAACTGCATTACTGCCTGCGACACAGATAAGGAAAAGGATTTATGTGTACGGGGATGCCAGGAAAAGTTTATCGAGGAGAACTCTTTTTTGAGGTAAGACGGTTTTCACAGTAATTTTCTAAGAAGCGCCTTTTAATCTCAAAGTCTCTTGTACTATACCAACAATCTGTTTTGGGGTGGGTTCGCTTTTGATCAGGTATTTTATAACACCTGTGTATAAACAAGATTGTGCTTATCTTACATCCACAAGGCCGGTAAGGACAATTACAGGAATGTATGAGGTTTTAGGATCCGCCTTTAAATGCAGAAGAACCTGGAAGTCGTCCAATACCGGCATCATTATGTCCAAGAGAATAAGAGAGGGTTTTTCTTCATGTACTTTTTTCAATCGGCTTCAACGTTCTCAGTAGTAATAATGTCAAACTTTGCGACTTCGAATGCAGTTCTATAAAGAAGAAACCACCTTTTTTTGTTATATAAAAAGGTGGTTTTTTTGCTACGTACTGTAAAGTGGCTCATTTTCAACAGAGCTCTCCTTTTCTTTTATTCCCAGAAATTCGCTGAACGTAATCGTTTTAGCGGAAAGCTCTTTCAACTTCTGTGAATACATAGAGAACACCTCGCTGAAATCACTACCGGTCACCTCTAGACATCCCTCTTCCTTCTCGCCACACTCTTTTACGTAAACAACGCGCCACTGCAACGTAATCATACCTCCTCCCTTCACTATTGCTTTAATTGTAGACTTATTATTGGTTTTTGTCTTGAAGAGGCCACGTTACAAGATAACCTATCTTGATAAGATAACCTTCTTAAGCTTACCCGTAACAGGGGATCTTTCTTTATACTTAAACACCGCGCATACGGACTTCGAGAAAATAGCTTTTAGCATTTTTTCATACTCGGCTGTGGTTAGTTGTTTTCTTAAATCCGTTTCATTACTTCATCCGTAAATCCGGTAAGTGTGGGTATTTTTGATAGTGTATAAAAAAATGATCGGGTGTGAAAAACAATTTTGTAGTCTCATGGGTGAGTTATAAGCTGTTTAACCTTTCACGATTACCCAATCTAGCTCAATCCAACAAACAACCCACCGCGTCCGGCGGGTTGTTTACGTACTAAACTAAACTTAATCTTGTTTCCCTGCGTTCTCGTTACTTACCACATAACTTACGCACAAGCCTTGGTTCTTAAACGTTGGGTTGTTGAAAGATTTCCAACCTTCTTTCTTGCATTCATCCTTGCCAGTAGGTGGGCCGACTAGTATTGGATCTGCTACCACAGTGACCTTGTACGTATTTAGAGAGTCGTTGCTCCAAGCAGATACGTTGTCTTCGGAATCACGCGCCCTGACTTGAATGTAATAGTCTCCTGGAGGAGTTCCTGGGGTCGGTATCTCGGAATTTGTTAACCACCCACTTGTGTCCACAGGTATTGAGTACCCAGCGTTTGAAAAGGCTCGATACTGATATTCGAACGGCAAAAAAGTCCCTGTCGAATCAGTCCAGTCTACTTTAACCAAAGCTGAGGTTGTCACAATAGCACCGTTAGCAGGTGTGAGTATAGTCGGTACGCTTGGCATTACTGGAGTTGAAGATTCTGTACTAAAGTTATCGAACAAAAAACCATTGTTCAAGTTTGCTGGAACTGCGGTACCTGCAGTTCTGAAAATTACCGTTTTAACTATTCTCGGACTTTGTTCTGCCGAGGATTCTGAGTCAAATCTGTAATAATTTTCCCAGCTTGTTCCGGGTATCTTTAAGTCTCCATCAATCCAAACCTTAACAACGTCGTTAGATGGACCATCCAGCGTATCTAGTGTGAGTTTTATGGTGTGTGTGTCAGTTCTGTCGAGGCCTGTTGCAATCGGGGTCTCAACAAAGTTTGCTGGGTTTGTTGTTCCTTGAACATCGTCAAAGAAAACGTCAATTCCGGCTGTGCCATCCTCGAATCTTAAATAACTCATCCTCGAACCGTCGCCACGGTCGGGAGAGACTGACATAGCAAGCCCAGGCTGCTGGGTTAGCATTGTTGATGCAATATCAAACTGCATCTCGAAGTGTGTTTGCATTGTCCCTATCGAGTATGATCCTTCAGTAGAATCTATTTCCCCGACCGAGTCGGCAAGAGGTTTGGCAAATGTTTGATCACCGAATGCTCCGGTTGTTACCGCATTAGATATACGTAGCGACTGGCTGTCGAAATTGGTGAAGTCGTAGCTATTACTCACTACAGCAACATCATATGGCCCAGTTTTCGTCCACCCATCCTGGCCGTTTATATTACCTATCGTGTAGGTTCCCGGCTCGAAATTCACTGATAGTGAATCGGCTAGAGCGGGGATAGTTAATAAACTAAGCATAGCAACACCACCTATAGCAGTAGCTAAATACTTTTTAATATTCATTCTTTTCGCCTCCCACTCCAAAAAACAAATACAAAAAAATCCGCAATAAAGCGGACTCATTACGTCAAACTATCTTACATGAATTTTTATATTCACTACGTAAATAGTATTTCAAAATGTTTAGGAAATAAAGCAACGCAAGTTGGGTTTTATCTTGTGTTCTATTTTTTTAACAAAATACTTAGAAAGAGAACCAAATAGAAAAGTCCCCAACCCGTAGTCCACCCCAAAAGTGTGAAAGATTCTTTATATTTCTTTTCCCAAAAAAGCACACCTGCTCTACCGAGAATCAGAACACCGGAAATAACTGCAGAAAATACAAAGACAATAAGCATTATTATCGGTGCATAAAACTGCTCTCCGTTTTGAATAAATTTCGGAGTTACAAAATTAAAAAATAAGGAAATTAGAAAAATATAAAACACTAAAGCGCTTGTCTGTAAAAAGGCTAGAAACGACGTGGAGAACTTGTTTAGCATAATTTGATTATAGCACCATACTAATAGTCATAGGTTGCTGTAAACAGTTATCGATTATTCTTAACTACCTCGGCTGACGGTATATCGGCTCGTTCCATCCCACTCTCGGTGTTTGCCATAGAAGAACTGAACTTCGCAAATTCAAAGAACAGTCCTGTGAACAAGGCGACCATTATTATAGGAGCCAACGTCGAGATCCAGTTTCGCTTCCCCGGTTTGTATCCTCGCAAAGTCAACGAATTTGTAACGACGGAAATGGAGCTTAATGCCATTGCAAGCCCGGCAAGTTCGGGTTTTAGAACCAGTCCCAGACCCACGAACACACGCGCGGCTATCGGGATTCCTATTACGTTATAAAACAAGGCGAAGAACATGTTTTGTTTAATTTTTCCGACGGTTGCTTTCGACAGATCTATTGCATTAACAACATCTCTCAAATCGTTTTTTATAATAACTATTCCCCCTGCTTCCATCGCAACGTCTGTACCGGAACCCATGGCTATTCCTAAGTTTGCCTGGGCAAGTGCCGGGGCGTCGTTAATTCCATCGCCCACCATAGCCACTTTTTTCCCTGTCTCCTGTAATTTT
>Ga0209727_1002299_pt1 | contig 13712 bp, 13 predicted proteins | sample RifGroC1_FD_183995 | JGI IMG/M metagenome (GOLD analysis project Ga0209727, IMG submission 183995) | Groundwater microbial communities from Rifle, Colorado, USA - Groundwater C1 (SPAdes) (version 2) | ecosystem: Environmental > Aquatic > Deep subsurface > Groundwater | place: Rifle, Colorado...
GCAGGCGTAGACCGCAAGGCACTTCGGGCACGCGACCGCGTACATGAACTCAACGCCGTTCACCTCGCAGGCGATGCCGCACACGCAGTCGAACCGAAGCCAGGCGGTAGTCCCCTTCCACTGAAAGAACGCCTCGTCGGGATCGCCGTCGTAGTAGGGCGGGCTGACTCCTTGCTGGCGCCTGAGACCTTCAACGAGATGCCACCCCGCTGGCGGCACCTTGAGCCAGCCGTCAGCGGGTTCCGCGAGCGTCGTACATTGCGGTACGACACCCGCAGCGAGCGGATACAGCCGAATCTCACTCCCAAGGCGCCAAGCGCGTTGTTTCTGCTCTGGCGTCCAAGCCCAGCCGTCCGTCGTCACGTCATCGACAGCGCGAACGACGCCCCCGGCGCGAGCCTCGCAGGCGTGGACGTGCTGATCACCATCGTGCAGATCAATGCACCCGCAGGTGTCCGCACCAAGCATGCCGACGATGCAGGAAGGCCGAGTCACCTGATCTCCTTGTAGTCCCTGAGCCGAGAACCGAGAAGCACGTTCAGGGCGCCACCCAACAGATCCCACGCGCCGCGCGGGCCGGGCTGGTGCCCACGAATGTACCCCTCGCGCCAGATGTCGTACGCCGCCGGGTGTTGAACCCGCCCTTGATCGCTGCCATCCGGCCCTCCGAACTGCGGCATCTTCAGCAACCGCACGCGGTAGGCTCGCTCGCCCTTCTTCACTCCCGACGCTGGGTCGTCGGCTCGGGCCTGGCCCTGAAAGTCGATCAGGCCGATGCACTCGACGCGCTCTTGCGACGGGTCACCACCCGGCCACAACAGCACTTTTACAACAATCACGGCTCCTCCACAAGTTGAGCCAGCAGGAGCTGATCCCACATGACGCGCGTCGCTACTTCAACCCGACGCCACAGGTCATCGGGATCGTCGCCCCGCTCGGGGTGGTGCCAGTCGGCGCGTGCCTTCTGCGCGGCGTACTCCGCGATCAATGCGGCACGGTTGAGCGCGGCTCGCCGGGCGTTGTCGAGGTAGCGCATGGCATCCGAATCGCGACGGCTGAGCGGGAACGTACCCTTGCCGCGCGCCCGCTCCATGAGCGGCGCGAACGCGGCCTTCACGCCTGCGGGCGTCAGCGGCTCTCGCAGGAGGTGATGCACAAGTGCATCTTCCTCGCGCCCCTTGGCTCGGGCGCGCACTTCGGCTCGGACATCCGCGATTACGGCCAGGCGCTCATCCCGCGGCGTTTTGGCGAGTCGTCGCACCTCTTCTGGACTGGGCCGGGGCTGCGCTGCTTCGGGCACTTCTGGTGGGGGCACCGACCATGATGAGGACGGCTTGAATGGAGCCAACCCCCCGACCTGCATGGTCAGGCGGCGTATAGCAACGTTCACAGGCTCATCGACCACGACGTACAACCCAGCAGCCGATGACAGGCGCTCGATCTGTTCGGGCGAGAGCGCCTTATAGTGCTGGACGTCGATTTGCACTCTTGGATACCCACGGGGTTGCATGTGGGTGCCCAGCACGCTCTTCAAATGCGCACATGCGTATTCCACCACGAGCTGGAAACGCGCGTCCACGTACAACCCGGCCCTCGCAGCCGGGGTCGTTCCCTCGGAGCAGGGTTGCGCGCAGCAGGCGCGCCAACGCTCATGGTCTCCGCACGGGCAGTCAGACAGGATCTGCTTCGAGATCACGTTTTCTCCTGGTACCCTCGCCCGTTGCAGTGGCCACACAACGCAAAGCGCGTGTCCAGCCGCCGCTCGCGGAACTTGGGGAAGTAGTCAGCCGCCCACGCTTCTAGCGCGTCAAGGATGTCGTCGTCGGGCGCCGTCGCGGGTACGTGCAGGGCGTCCTGCACGAGCGCCCAGCTCGGACCTCCGAAGCAGGCGCCCAGCATGTGACAGGCCGCGCGTGCGCGCATCAAACACTTGGCGATATCATCCTCCTCCCAGGGCCATGCTGCGTGAACACTCATGTCCGCGTAGTCTGGATAGCCGTGATTGCTCAAACGAGCCCAATCGGGCGCATTCTCGGGCAAGTCACTCGTGAAGATGACCACGCTCGCAGCCAGATCGCCATCGCGCACACCGAGGCGGCGCTCGCGGCCGTGGATGCCATGCCAGTCGCCCCTGCCGCGCTTTTCGGGATGGCCCTCACAGCAGTTGACGAAGCCACAAACGAAGCCGGGGCGGCCAGGCAGGATCAGGCGGTTCATGGTTTCCTCCTCATGGCATCGAGCGCCATGCGCGCCCTCCTCACCTCCTGCATGAGCGTCATGCTCCCCACCAGGGCCGCGTGTGCAGCCGGTTCGAGGGGGGCGGAAAGCGATACAGGATCGCGGGAGGAAAAGGTCTCATGGCGTCACCTCCGATACCGCAAGTCGAACACGACGAGGTGCTCGGCCGCGCGAGTGTAAGCGGTGTAGACCCAGCGCATGGCCTCGATCCGGTCGCGCTCCCAGAAGCCCTTGCCGAAGTAATACGAGAACACGACGCCGACGTGCCTGGCTTGCGACCCCTGCATGGCATGGCCCGTCAGGCACTCGCCCCAGTCGAAGACCGCGACCGCTCCGGGGTCGAGCGCGCCGTGAACCTTCCGGCAGTAGTCGATCACGCTCGCGCAGTTCAGCGCCGCGTCTTCGGGGTCTTGGAATGCCGCGAGATCCTGATCAGAGACCTGAGTGAGCAGCCGTTTGGCGGCGGCCTTGGCCTCCGGCTGTCTCGACGCCTTCACGCTCGCGACGACGACCTCCAGCGCCCGCGCGGCGAGGTCCGCGTTCCCCGCCCTCACGGCCTCTCGGAAGATGGCCAGGTGCGTGACCTTCCGCTCGGCGGCGGCGCAGGCCGTCTCGTACTCGGGCTTGAACTTCTCCAGACCACGCTCGTACTCCCGCTGCCAGGCCCCGCTGATCTCGCGGGCGCGGTCCTTGGCCTGACCCGGCTCCTCTCCCGCGAGGATCATGTCACTCTCCAGCATGGGACGCGCGTCGGCCGTGCCCAGGGGCAGGACCAGCACGACTTCGTGGTCTCGAACGTCGCCGTACTCGCGCACCAGCCGGACGCGGTAGACGCCAATCCCGGTGAGCAGATCGCCCCGATTCTCGGGGTGGCCCTGGACGCGGCAATCCGCACCGAGCAGGCCCTCGCCCGGTGGCACCTTTCGGCAACCCGCGACGGTCCAGACCTCGCCGTTGTAGACGCAGCCGCTGTTGGACCGTGCGAGCAGGCGCTCGCCCGGCTGAATGGCGAGGCCCTGCTGCACGGACCAGGCCAGCCAACCCGACCGCTCTCGGACGAGGCGGTTCAGCTTCGCGCGGTCCTTGTTAGTCCATGTGACCAGGACCGCGTCCTCACGCCGGACGCGGAGGTCGATGGCCCAGTCGGCAGCGCGTTCCAGCGTGCTGGGCAGGTCGACCCGGACGCTGGCGACGGCGGAGGAGAACGAGCGCGCAGGTGCGTAGTCGTCAGCATCTCCGACGTCGGGGAATGTCTTGTAGCGATGGGCGCATGGGAGGATGGGGTTGTCGCCGACCTGCCGGTGGATCTTCGACAACATGGCGGTTGGAGAATCCAACGGGCCGCAGCCGGGTATCTCTTCGGCGCGCTCCTCCGCGCTCAGCACGGGGCTGAGCTGGTTCCTGTCGCCCAGGAGCAGGACGCGCGTGCTGCCGTCGAGCAGAGCGGTCCTCATGTCTCGTGCGTGCTTCTGGCTGAGCATGCTCGCCTCGTCCACCACCACGAGGCGGGGCCTGCTGCGATCCCGCTCCGTGCGGCGCGGCTGGTCAAAACTCAGGCGCTGCTGGAGCCGGATCATGGCGCTCTGCTCGTAGATCACCCCACACCCGTCGCAGCGGTGGCGCACAAGCACCACCCGAACGTGCTCGGTGCTGGGCGCGGGCGCGTCGTCGGCTGCCGAGATCAGGTCGTCCTCACCCTTCGCCCAGAACGGCAGCTCGACGGGCTCGACGAGGCTCGCGGTGAACTTCTGGCAAGCGCCGCATCGCCGCTGGTCAACAGGCTTGCCGTAGATCAGGCTGTGAAGCGACTGCGCGGGTCGTCCCGTCAACTCGGAGAGGCGCGCTGCCGCCCGCCAGGTCGGTGCGCACAGCGTCACGTTCCAGCGAGGCGTCAGTCTCGCCAGCAGAACGCGCGCAATGCTCGTCTTCCCGCACCCGGCCGCGCCTGATAGCGAGTAGACCCCGGGGTCGAGCAGGACGCCAACTAGCACCCGTAGCGCCTCGACCTGGTCCTCAGAGGGCGTCCACGCGAGCCCGACCACCTCGGACTCGGGGAGGAACAGGTCGTCCTCGTCCGGAGCCGGATCGTCGAAGGTCGGGTTGCCCCGCGGATCGAGGTATTCCATGCGCCCTTATACCCCCGGTGGGGTAGAAGTGTCAACAGATCAATCCAGATCAGTCCAGAGCAACCGCAACGGGTTCGTCGTCCGTGCACAGCCGCTGGAGTTTCACGACCGCGCCCGCCCGCGCCGCGGCTCGCGACACGCCATCGCCCCGCTCCGGGTTCGACAGTGCGTAGCCGAGTCGCGCCAGAGCCTGCACCGCCTCCCGACGCGCTTCGGGCGCATCGAGAGCCTTGAACTCGACGCGCAGGGTCAGCAGATAGCGGGCCACTCAAGGTCTCCCGACCGCGTCGACCTCGTGCGACACGGGCAACCCGAGCACCTCGACCGCGTCGAGCGGTGGGAGGCCCGCGTCGGCCCAGGCTCGGATCCACCGGACGATCGTACCGTCGCTGCCGGGTCGCCTCCCGGCCAGCACGTCGGCGTAGTACGCCTCGCGGCAATCCACCAGGGCGGCCCGCGCCCGGCGGCTGCCCAGCGCCTGCAACTCGTGGGGACTCCCCAAGGCCGCCAGCCTCTCGCGCGCCAGCGCGAGAACGCGCTCCTCGTCGCCAGGGGGGAGTGTCTCCAGCGCCTGTCGCGCGGCTTCGTCGAAGCGCACGGCCTGATCTGTGGGTTCGACGCTCTCGGGGGTCTCGTCTTGCATCTGCTTTCCGGGGTAGGGGGGTTTCAGTCTTCTTCGGCGGCCATTCGCGCCACGACGCGCGCAACGAGCGCGTCGACGTCGTCCTGGCCTCTCAGTGCCGAGGCGGTGCCGGCCATCTCGTCGCAGCCGTAGAACGACTCGACGCCACCGAAGTCCTCTGCCAGCACGGCCGCTACGCGCTCGTCGACGGTGCGCTCGGCGACGACCACTTCGACCAGCGTGGCCCAACCGCGGGCCCCGCGGCCCTCCTCGATCGGGCGGTCGAAACGCCCCCGCCACTGCGTGAGGTCGTTCGGGTCCCAGGGGAGCATCAGGATCTGCGCCACGTCGGTGTACTGGAGACCGTTCATCGACGTGCCGAAGGCCGGGCCCGTCCCGACGAGCACCGCGCGGTGGTCGACGGGCGCGTAGCCGTCGCGGACCAGCGCCTTCCGCGAACGGGAGTCCTGCGTTCCGCCGTGACCCCAGGCGAACCACACATCTTCACCCGCACCGTTCTTCTCGGGGCCCTCCGGTGGGGAGAGTGCGCCATCGGGAGCCCCGGGGCCGACCAGGTGGTAACCCGCGCGCACGAGTGCCTTTGCCGCGCTCGCGGCCAGGCGCTCGGCATCCTCGTGTAGGTAGGTGAGCGCGACGTACTTTCCATCGCCCGCCACGGTCTCCAGCATCTTCTTGATCGCCGCCGGGCGCTTGCGCGTCGCGGCCTCGGCGAGCTGCGCATTCAGCAGGGCCGCGCCGCCCTTTCGACCTTCCTCCTTGATCCATTGACGCACCGCGTCGGGTTTCCCTTGCGCCGCAGGGGGCAGGCGATGCACGCGCCAGCGCAGGGCCGGTAGCCCCGCATGGCTCACCGAGTGCGGCACCTCGTGGACGAGGAAGCTGCACCGCGCCCTCAGCTCCTCGAAGTTCGATCGTCCGTCCGCGATCATGTACCCCTTCTCGGGATCGCGGTGACCCTCGCAGTGGCGGAGCTGGAACGTCGTCTTGCCCCCGAAACCGTGGGGGTCCAGAAGGTCGAGCGGTGCCCACAGGCGCTTGGGTCTGCCCTTCCTCAACGGGGTGGCCGTCAGCGCGAGCCGCCGCTCTAACCCCGGCAGTCGGGACAGCTCGCATGCCGCGACCGCGCGCTTCACTCGGTCCTCCACGTCGCTCTCGGGGTTCTGGCTGGCCTCCGTCAGTCGCTCGGCGAACGTGCCCCCGGGGCAGTCCGGCGCGCAATGCCTGTCGGCCGCAGCCCCGCACTTGAGACACGCCTCTCCGACGGCGCGCGGGAGGAAGGACACCCGCTCGTCACCGCTGAGGACGTGCCACTCGTCCAGGATGAGCGTGCCGATCTGCCCCGCGAGCCCCCTCAGTTCCGAGAGGTGATCGGCCATGGACTCGACGCCCACGACGATGATCGGACGCTTCCCGCGCAATGCCCTCGCCTTCTCGCGCCACAACTGAGTGCGCACGGCCTCCAGCTCCTCGGATGGGAGTGCTCGGCTCCCGGTCGCGAGCAGTCGCTCGGGGTTTCGTCGATGCCACCGCAGCAGCGCGGCTTCGGCCCCAGGGCCTTGTGGGGCACCCTCGGGCGGCTCCAGCCACCCCCAGGGACCCTCGACGCGGCCTACGCCCTCCTGGGCGGGCCAGAGGGGTACCTCCCCCCGAAGGAGCCCGAGGTACTGCCCGACGTTCAGGTCGCCCCCCCGCCTCTCCCCGAGGGGGCGGATGACGTGAGCCGTCGTCGACGTGTACTGCGCGACCTGGTCCGGCCACTCCTCCCGAGCCGTCGCCGGGGCCGCAATGAGCACCCCTCTCGACCCCGCGAGGCCGACCCCGAGACCCGCCCAGGTCTTCCCGGCGCCCGGGGCGTGGACGAACGCGCTCCACGGCCGCGAGAGTGCCCAGCCGATCGCTTCGGTCTGGTGAGGCTTGACGCGCTCGACGCTGCGAGCCTCGCCGCGCGAGGCGGCGTCCGCGAGGGCCTGCTCACCCGTCGCGCGGTAGGCCGGCGCGTCCTCCGCGCGCCAGGGCGCGACGCGATCGGCGCCTCGGAGGGACTGGCTGCGGAATGGGATCCCGGCGCCCCTCAAGGCGCCCTCGATGAGCCAGGCCCCGTGCGGCGAGACGTAGACGGCCGTGGTCGCCTTCGACTTGACCCGAGCGCCGGGAACGGCCGCCTCCAGCGAGTGCAGCACGTCCCACCCCCCCGGGGGCACTCCCGCAGGGTCGATCTCGTAGCGGTAGGCTGGGCCCCACTCGGGTGCGGTGTTGGTCATGCTCGGATCGAGGGGCAGGGGGTCACAGGCTCGTTTTACTCCCATCGGCGTCGAAGCGCAACCCTCTGAGGGGTAGATTCGTGCTTGCGCCCACACCCCCTCTCGGGGTATGACCGGCCAGCACGACCCACGACCTCGACGACAGGAGCACGACACCCTGTGACCGACGATCGCGACGACGGCGACGACTGCCCCGATCCCGCCGACGCCCCGCCCACGACCGATCCTTCTTCCGTCGGGCTCGACGACGCGGCAGCCCTGCGGGCGGTAGACGCGATCCCCGAGCGATTCCGGTCCACCAGCCTGCTCTACCAGTTTGTCCGCTACGGCTTTCGGTTCAACCGGGCGCCCGCCGGTTACTACGCCATGGTCGCACTGCCCCTGCTGGCGGCCTGCGCGCCGGTGTCCCTCCGCTCGTCGCCGGATGCCTTCCTGGAGGAGACGAACCCCAACGTCTTCGTCCTGGTGGTCGGGCCGTCGGGGTCGAAGAAGACCCGCGCCATCAACCTGGGTCGGCGCCTCCTGGCCGCGGCGAACCCGGGGTGCATCGGTGACGATCCCGGCTCGGAGGAGGCGCTCTACAAGCAGCTCCACGAGAAACCCACGCAGGTCATCGTCTACCCCGAGTTCGCTCAACTCCTGTCCAACACCAGTGGCGGCAAGGACAACTACCGCGAGAAGATCCGCGACGCGCTGACGGGTTGGTTCGATGGGATCGACCAGGGGCGGCGGAAGGTGAAGACGCGCACACCGGTCGAGAACCCTCGTCTCTCTCTCTTGGGGGGTTGTACCCCCCGTCACCTGGAGGACAGGACCACGCTCTACGACTGGGAGGGCGGGCACAACAGCCGGTACATCGTCTACTATCATCCGGAGCGCGCGCAGCGGCAGTTGTGGGGCCAACCCGACCCCGCGATGGAGCAGTGGCTCATAGGCCAACTCCAGGCGCGCTCGACGATCCAGCAGGCCGGCAGGTGCCTCGGGATGACGCCCGACGCCAAGACCCGCTGGGCGCAGTGGAACGAGGACGTCGAGAGCCGCACCGACCAGGTGGACGAGCGCCTGGCCGGCGCTGTCTCTCGGCTCCCGCTGCACGCGGCCAAGATTGCGATCCTCCTGAGCTGGGACTACGGCGGGGCCGCGGTGGGCCCGTGGGCCATCGACTTGAACGTGATCGAGCCTGCCATCGCGCTGACCGAGCTGCACCTGAGGAGCGTCCTGCTCCTCGCGCAGCGCATTGCGGCGACCCCCGACGCCCGATGGATGAACGCCCTCGTGAACGCGGTGCCTCCGGGTCCATCGGTCGCACTGGGGGAGATCCTGGAGCGGGTGCCTCTGGCCAAGAAGCAGGCGCTGCTCTACCTGGAAACACTGACCGAACGCCGAAAGTTGAAGCGGCTTGAGCCTACCTCTGTGGAGGGCTCGGCCTACTACCAGCGCCAGGAGGACGGCGACTTCGCGCCCTACGTGGGCCCCGTCGCGGAGTCCGCACCGCCCACCCCTGCTTTCGCGGCGCAGTACAACTGACCCCGAGAAAGTGGGCGTGTCAAGGGCGGTATCGTGAGAATGTTTGGGGCTCGATTGAGGTTTATAGTACAAAAAAAGAAAGAAAGTATCCCCCCCTCTACATACTAGGGGGTAGAGTACCCCATGGGGTGTGTGCAAAGAAAGAAACGCATTCATGCGTCTAAGGACTATGCCGCGTGTTTGGCTTTTACCTGTTGACCCCCCAGCGCACACGCACATAACGGGTAGAGATTTCACCACTTCTTTTTTACATTGCACTATAAACCCCCCTGGATTACACTCCTTACCAACCCCCTTCCCCATTCCTGATGAGGTGCTACATGCCGAGAAGGCCCCGCGGACCAGCTCTTTCGGAGTTCATGACCTGGCTTCAGGCGCAGAACTACAGCGCGTCGACGATCTACGTCTACACCGCCTACGTCCGGGGGCTGCTCGCGGACCTGCCGTCGTTGGACGCGGCAGCCGACCCCTCGATCCTCCGAGGCGCCGCGTCCCTGCGCGCGTACTCGACGAGGATCACGCTGCACGCGGCCTGGATGCTCTACCGCGACTTCGTCATCGAGCGGGGAGGCCCCGTGCTGCCCGACATCGTCGAGGAGGTCACGACCACGAGCCCGCGAGCCCGCCACGACATCGCACACCCCACCGACCTCCCCGAGCGAGTCGAGGACTGCGTGGCTTTCCTGCTGACTGGCGGAAGTCCGCACTGGAACAAGCTCGTGACTCCCGCCATCCTGAGCGCGCTGCGCTGGCGGGCATGGAACAAGGACGGGCACATATGGGTTAGTTGGAAGACGGGGTTCCCCGCGACGATCCCCCTGCTGGAGACGCTCACGAACTGGGCACGGCAACCGGACGGGGGCCTAAACCCCGACGGCGCGCTCGTGCCAGCGGTGAAAGGGGGGTTGACCCCCGCAGCCATCGAGACGTACAAGCGCGCCGTGAAGCACGCGCGAGGGCGCCCGGCGCTCAGCGTCCTCCTGGCCAGGGAGAACCCCTACCCGCCACCGGCGGACGGGCAGTGGCGCTACCAGCGAGCAAAGGACGAGAAGGTCGACGCTTGACACTCTACCCCGCAGAGGGTAGAAGTTGGTTCATGCCCAAGATCACCCGCGCCCTGCGCTTCGAAGTCTACTTCCCCGACGTGCGCCGAGCCGACCTGTTCGGCGAGCGCGAGGAAGAGGGCCGTCCTGCCTCCAAGGCCAAGCGGGCCTCCGACGGGGCCTCGCTCTACGCTCAGCTATGGGCGATGTCGAACGACCTCACCCGAGCCGCCAACCAGGTAATGACCCACCTGTGGGCGATCAAGATGGGGGCGTTGCCCGCCCCGATGAAGGCGGAAGGAAAGCGGCGCCCGCTCCAGTCGCTGGTCTACCAGGGCCTCACCGGGTCCTGGCAGCCGGCCGGCAAGCCTCTCTACGATCCCCAGGGCGACCGGGTCGGCAGCAACGTGCTGTTGGGGGCGGCGTCCACGATCTGGACGCGGTTTTCGACTGACTTCAGGGACGTGGCGATGGGCAAGCAGTCGCTCAGCACGTTCCGGTCGCTGCCGATCACGGTGGCCTCGGCCGCCGTCGAGGTGCGCGACGACCTGTCGGTGGTGCTGACCCTGTGGCCTGCCGAGAAGGGAGAGCGGAGAGCGAAGCGCGTCCGGGTCCGCTACCGCAAGATCGACGCGAGCCAGCGTACGATCCTTCGTCACCTCACGAATGGCACCTACAAGACCGGCGATGCTCGGCTGGCGTGGGTTGCACCAAAGGGGCGCAAGGGGCGGTGGATGCTGAGCCTGTCCTGGACGGGCGAGGTCGAGGACGCCAAGGGCGAGGCGGTCGTCGGCGTGCACCTGGGCATGATCAACACCGTGAGCCTGGCCTTCGCCGATGCCACCACGGGCAAGGTCGCTACCCGAAGCGAGGTCGTCAGGATCCCCGAGACCGTGACCCGCGCCTGGAACCGGGTCGAGCGCGAGCGCCGAGACCGTCTTCGCGGCGGCGCCATCGAGAACGGCAACGCCCGTGCGGGCCGGGGCCGAGACCGTAAGCTCCGGGCCGTGGACGCCAGTGCGCACCAGCTCGCGGACATCGTGGACACTGCGCTCAAACAGGTAGCAGCCCGCGTGGTCGCCGCCGCGAAGTGCCAGGGAGCCAGCGTGTTGGCCCTGGAAGACCTCGCGCATTGGTCGGTGGCCAAGGCCATGGACGAGCTGCCCGACGGCACCAACGCCCAGCGGGCGAAGCGGCGGCGCTGGTACCTGCGCTGGCACCAGGGGGCCTTGCGCGAGCTGATTACGTGCGCGGCCGAGGGTGCTGGGCTGAAGGTGGTCAAGGTGAGCGCGAGCAACGACTCGCGCGAATGCTCAAAGTGCGGCGTCGTCCACAAGACGGTCGGCGTCAACGACACGGGCTTGCCCACCGGGCGGTACTCCGTCGAGGGCTTTCGCTGCGGAAGCTGCGGGCATGTGGCTCATGCCGACCGCAACGCGGCGGTGAACGTGGTCCAGCGCGGATTGAAGGCACTGGCGTTGGCCCAGGTGGTCGAAACGGGTTAGACTCATTTTCTCATTGACATCTCAAACGACGAATCGACTGGCCAGCCCACGGACCGGCCGATTCGGTAGCCGATCGCACGGCTCAAAGGGGAGAGGCTCCATTCGAGAGCCTGCCACCGTAAGGGCGTAAAGTGCGGACGAAGCAGGGTGCCTCGGCATTCTGCAAGAGGTCTACAGGCCGGGGCGGACGGGCGCGAGTCCGTTGCACCCCCCGGCGTTCGGGATCTCGATGTCCGCACGCTCCTCGACGGCGCGAAAGCGCCGATCTGGACACCAGATGTCCAGAACTTCCTCGTGGGCACCCTTCATGCGAGCGGTCCAATGGTACTGAAAAGGCATGGACCGCTCGCAATGGAGATACGAAGTCAATAACTGGCCTGATAATAATCCTTGCGGGGCTTTGTCGGGATGACGTTTTTGCCTCTTGAGCGAGGGCGCTCGCAACCATGTCTGCCAAGTGGCCTGTACTCAATGTCGGCTGGTGCGGGGTTGCAGCGGATCTCGGGAGTAGATGGATGTTGCGACTTCGCGCCATCGCTATTGACAGACGCATCTATCATCTACGTTGCAGCGGATCTCGGGAGTAGATGGATGTTGCGACACGTGCCGGGCCTGCTCATCTCGGACCTTCATCGCCGGTTGCAGTGGATCTCGGGAGTGGATGGAGGTTGCGACGTGATGCTGGTTCAGAAGCCACCGCACCGTGGCAAGTTGCAGTGGATCTCGGGAGTGGATGGAGGTTGCGACCTCCTGTCCAGGCATGGTAGCCAATGGCTCTCCCGAGTCGCAGTGGATCTCGGGAGTGGATGGATGTTGCGACTCGACAGTCTTCTCTGGCGCGGTTTCCCCCCCGGCTGGTTCCAATCGCAAGTCGACGCCTTGGAGCGCGAGCGGAGTTGCAGATGGATGTTGCGACAACGCCTGGTTGCCCCCGCTGCTGGCCTTGGCCATTCGCAGGTCGTTGCAGCGGATCTTGGGACGGGCCCGGGGCAGTGGGGGGTCGCGACCAGAAGCTCCAGGTCGTGCGTTCTGCCCGTTCGTGTTGCAGTGGATCGGGAATGGAGGGATGTCGCAACGACCGAGACCTGAGACCGCAGGCGGTTTCGTTGAAGCGGGAATGGAGGTTGCGACGAACCGGGGTCGGCTGTGGCCGGTATGGAAGCTGCGACAAGCCACTTGTGCATGCGGCCAACATCGCAGGTCGGTAGTGCGTCAGTTGATGCACTACCCAGAGGTCGTAGGAGTTGACATGCCGTCCCACCGGGGATAGCGTGGTGAGCGGTTACTCCCGAGGGGGTCGTGCCCCTCCGTGCTCTGGCGCCCCCCTCGCGAATGTAGCCGCGAGGGGGGCGGCCTTCCTCTGGACGGCCGCAGGCTACTTCGGCAGGCCCGTAGGGCGCGAGCCTCTCGCGCCGGCCGACTGCACGCCATCTGAGTCATAGCCGATGCGCCCGCCCAGGATCTTCGCGCCCACGGCGTCGGCCTCCGCCTCGCTGTGCTGCTCGCCGTTCTGGATGCAGGCCGCGTGGGCCAGCTCGTGGCTCAGCACGCCCAGAACCCGCTGGACCGGGGCGTCGGCCATCTTGGGCGCGAGGGTGATCGTGTTCTTCGTGGCGTAGGCGTGGTCGCGGTCCTTGGGAAAGTCGCTCGCCGCGCCCCAGACGAGCTTGACCCGCTCGGGGAGCCACCCCAACTGCCGCGCTCGCCCCTGGAGGACGTCGAAGACCTGGCGGACCTGGCGACGGCTCATGCGCGGAGGTCTTGAGGATTGATCACCCTGGCAGCGTAGCGCGAGCGCACCGCAAGAGGTAGACTCGGCGTGCACGACCTCGACGACAGGAGCACGACCTTGAGGATCATCGACCTCTTCGCCGGGGGTGGTGGCGCTTCGCTGGGCCTGCGCCGCGCGGGCTTTGAGCACGTCGCCTGCGTGGACTTCGATCCCGACGCGGTGGCCGTCGCTCGCGCGCTGGACCTGCCTGCCAGGCTGGCGCGAGTCGAGGATTTGACCTTCGACCACCAGAGCGGACGCGGGATCGACGCCGTGTGGGCGAGCTGCCCGTGCCAGGACTGGAGCCTGGCCGGGAAGCGGAAGGGCGCGAAGGGCGCGCGGAACGGCTACCCCGCGCTGTTCGGGGCGCTCGATCGGATGGCCGAGGCTGGTTGCGCGCCGAGGTGGCTGCTGGGGGAGCAGGTAGCGGGCATGCTCGCCCACAAGGCCGATGCGGAGTGCGACGTCGGGCGGCTCCCGAAGCCCGAGGACTGCCCTGGTTGCTTTTGGTACCACGAGTTGGTGCCCGAGTTCCGCCGCCGCTTCGCGGTGGTCGAGTGGCGCGTCCTCGATGCGAGCGATTTCGGCGTGCCACAAC
>Ga0209727_1002302_pt1 | contig 13697 bp, 21 predicted proteins | sample RifGroC1_FD_183995 | JGI IMG/M metagenome (GOLD analysis project Ga0209727, IMG submission 183995) | Groundwater microbial communities from Rifle, Colorado, USA - Groundwater C1 (SPAdes) (version 2) | ecosystem: Environmental > Aquatic > Deep subsurface > Groundwater | place: Rifle, Colorado...
TTCGAGCACATCGGGACCGTTATGGATCGGGCCGCTGCGTGGGCAGAACAAGCCGCTGATGCGGTGGAACGAAGGCAGAAGCAAAGCAAAAGGGAAACAAAATGAACGCGGCAATGATTCAAAACGTCTGCGAGAAAGGCCATCTTAGGATCGGCCGACCATGGCGGCTTGGCGAATGGGTTTACGCTACCAACGGCAAAATCGGCATCCGCCTAGCGGCGAGCGACTTCCCTGCCGAAGAACTTCCTGGCGCCTACAAGGTGGAACAGTTTCCGTGGGACCACGACCAAGTCAAAGAATGGGTGCGGCTGAAGCCCGAACGGGTTCTCACGGAATGTGAAGCCTGCTGTGGCGACGGCAAGGGCGGTTGGTGCGAAAAATGCCGCGGGGATGGCAAGGTCGAAATCACGTGTGACGATTGCGACGACACCCACATGCACGACTGCCCAGACTGTCACGGCACGCGGAGAACTAGTTGCACGACCACTTCCTGCGCAGAATGCCGTGGAACCGGAAAGGCCGTGAGCAAGAAGGCGCACACCAAAATCGGGTCACACTACTTCGCCAACTGGCTGCTAATGCTGGCGGCGGAATGCGGCGACGGGACGGTCGAAATCGAGGCCGATCCCGGCGAGAAGGCCAGGATCAGGTTCGACGGCGGCTGTGGCTATGTGATGAACATGCTGGTGGCGGAGTGAAATCCATGAAGTGCGAAGCGGTCGTCAAATACTGTGGCAAACCGATGCGTGTGTGCTGCGACGGGAACTGTGGCAAGGCGTGGGGCATCAATGGACGGCCGAAGATCCAGCTTGATCCGGCTGACGAAGATGACTTCGTTTGGTTGGCGGACGATGAACTTGGCGTGGCACCCCTCGATCCTGGAACATATGAGGGTGGAGAGGGAAAGCCGCCAAACGCGGACTATTTCCCAAATAAATGGTGCGTGCGAGAGTGCGAGCGCTGCGGCCATTCCGAGATCGGAAAATCAGGCGAACCATTGGAGCCGCCATCGTTCGCACGGCGAAGATACAACATCCCAAGTCGTCATCAGGAGCAATCGCAATGAGACTCTTTCCCCCCAATCCCAAACGAATCTACTCCGTGCCGACTCTGGTGGGTGATTGGATCGTCCAGATCAAGTACGACGGCCACCGCGCGGTTATCGAGTGCTTCGACGGCGAGTTCAAAGTATTCGGCAAGGCGGGGCAGTATCCGCTGGCCGCTACGAAGGGCTACGACTGGTCCTGGATCAAGTCGATCTTCGGAGACAACTTCATCCTGGACGGCGAGGTCATCGGGCCAAGGCAGGCTGGGGAACCGAATAACCGGCTCTGCGTATGGGACGACGCCTATCTCGATAACGTCAACCTGACTGACGTAATCTACCGGGATCGGCAGAGCGGATTGATTCGCAGGCTGAACATCGACGGTCAAGTCGGCATGGAGATGTGCGTCGTCGCGGCGTATAAGGGCATGACCCTATACGCCAGTCGAAGCTGGTCGGCGGCGGAATGGCGGCAGGTCCAGCAGGAATTGCTGGCTCGCAACCGGGCAGATGAGGAGGGCTTGGTCTTCAAGCGGGCGGACCATTGCCTGTGCTGGCATCCGCGGACGAATCAGGAGACCTACGACATGCTCAAACTGAAGTGGAGATGAGCAATGCCATTCGGGCCAAGAACCCGTGAATTGGACAGCTCGGTATGTCTATGGCGGCGGAACTTCCTGGCTTTCGCCCGAGAATTCTGTCTCCACGACAAGGCTCTTTGGCCTTATCAGGAGCAATGGATCAAACATGTAAATGAGGAGGGAAAGTATGGCTTGGTGGATTTGCGTCATCACGAATCTGCTGTGGCTGTTCTTCTCGCTCTTCGCCGCCCTGGTCTGGAATCAGGAGCGCGAGCGGCAGAAGGAACGGCTGCGGCGGGAGTTGGAACAGGAGCAGAGGCAATGAAAGTCAAAGTTACCAGGGACTTGATCGAATGCAGCGACGATGAACTGCGCGAAGCGTTAGACGACGCTCGTGAGCGCGCGAGCGGACCATATACATCCCAAGAGCATCTGGACGAGGCATTCTTGCGTTACAAAACCATTGCGGCGGAAGCAAAAAGGCGGGGCATCAAGATGGTGAAATCATGAGCGCAAGACCGTTTGACGCCAGTGCCGCCGACGAGCATGAACTGCAAATTGAGAAGAGCGTCCGGCCCAGTCTTGACGACTGGATCGGCCAGCCGGAAGTGCTTCGGCAGCTCAGGATGTTCATGCAGGCGGCGAAGGAACGCGGAGAACCACTAGGTCACGTCCTTTGCCACGGGCCGGCGGGTACTGGCAAAACTTCGCTGGCGAGAGCCATCGCCGACGATATGGGCACGAAGTGCTACGTCACATCGGGACCGATGCTCAAGCGGCCGGGGGACATCATGGGCGTCTTGACCCAGCTAGCGACGGGCGACGTGCTGTTCGTGGATGAAGTCCATTCTTCCAGCACATGCGTTGTGGAAATTCTTTACCCGGTTATGCAAGAACTGGCCGCCGACTTCCAGGTGGAGATGGCGTCGGGGGCTTCCATGCCCGTGCGGATCAAGGTCAAGCCGTTCACCCTGATCGGCGCCACGACGATGGCGGGCAGGCTGACCCAGCCGTTCTACGACCGCTTCGAGCACGTCTGGCGGCTGAATCTCTACAGCGACTTCGAGCTGAGTCAGATCATCGAGCAGACCAGCAAGAAGATGCGACTCAAGCTGGGCGCTGGTTCTGCCCTGCTGCTGGCTTCCAGGGGACGGGGAACGCCGCGGATCGCGCTGCGGCTCATGCGCCGGGCGAGGGACTTGGCTCAGGTCCATCGGCGTCCCATCGACCAGGCAGCGGTGCAAGAGACGCTGGACATGCTGGGCATCGACGAGCTGGGCTTAGACGAACTGGACCGGCGGTATCTACGGGTTCTGGCAGGGCCACACCGGGGCGGGCCTGCGGGCGTAGAGGCGATGGCGGCGACAATGGGGGATTCCGCGCAGACCTTGGTGGACGTGGTGGAGCCGTGGCTCTTGCACAAAGAGTTGATCGTGCGGACGAGGTTAGGAAGACAACTGACGGATGCGGGAAAATCTGCATGAAGCGTAAGAAAAAATCACCGTTCTGGTTCTATCCCGAAATCATCCAATGTCCATTCTGCTCGCTCGACATCCGGGCGGCACAAAATCCAGAGGAGGTTGTGCGATGTTCGACATAGAGCACGAAGACCAGCGCAGTGGCTTGCCGTTGACCGTGGGCGAATTGCTTGAGCAACTCAAAGACGTGCCGCCGGATACTTGGGTCTACGTGGGCAGAAGGCCGGTAAGGGGCGTTCGCAAAGAACTAGGCGCGAACGAGCCATTCGTTCTCATCGAGGGAGGCAAGGCATGATAAATCCCATATACAAGGAAGAACGAGCAGAACCGTTGAAGGAACTGCTGAATCGACTCCAGATGGCGGTTGGCGAGTTGCGCACAGCGTCATCGGCTATCGTGCCAATCTCACGCGGAATGCTCGCGTTGGCTGGGGCATCTCCAAAACTGACAAGGCTATCGCTGCCGACGCTGTTATCTCCATCGCCAAAGAGATCAAAGCGCAGAAGGGATGGTAGGCGTGAAAATCAGTCATGCTGAGTTCGAGAAGATGGTCGCGGCCATGCCGCAAGAGGCGCAGGCGGAGATCAAGACCAAGGCGGCAAATGAAGACCTGCGGAAGCTGGACGAGCAGCTTGCGGCACGAGAACGGCGGCCACGGAGACCGGCGGCGGATAAGCGGTCCAAGTCCGTCCCGCAATATCCGCACTGGAACGCAACGCACAGCGAGGCGGACGGGTTTTGCGCCTTCATCGTCATGCTCGTCATTGGAGCCATCGTTTACGGAATCTTCGGCGACGCGCTGAAGATCGTCTGGCCAGCACTGCTGTTGCTTTAAGGAGAGATCATGGACGGGTTGGATTGGACAAGGATCATTGTCGGCGCAGGTGCTCTTCTAGTTGGCGGATTGATGATGCGGGTGGGAATCGGCTGTATTCGCAGAGAGCGGGACTGGGGAGCGGGTCTGTTCGGCGTACTCTAAGCCGCCAACCGGCTGAGCAGATACTTCGTCGCGGCGTCGGCCATCTTGCTGACCAGACCGGTATTGCCGTGGGCGCGAGCTAGTTGCTCGTAGACCGCCTTTTGCAGCGGCTTGGAGTCCAGGCGGGCATCCTTGTCCCCGTGGTAATCCGCCGACATGCGGATGTATTCCGGGAGCGTCAGCAGATTGGCGGACAGATCGGCGTCGGATACCGGGGCTACCGGCTGAACGAGATGCTGCGGCGTGTCGCCGATGGCGCGGGTGGGGATGTTGAGCTGCTGGTAGGCCCGGATGACATCTACCAGCTCCGCTGTCGTGCTTGGACCACCGGCTTTACTTTCGGCGTTGATGACCGTCTCCAGCATCCGCGAAATCAAGTCGCGGCGGTCGGAGATGCGGATGACGGTCGTGAGCGTAGCGGTTGCTTCCGGGCCAAAGTTCATCTTCACCAGCGGCTTGATGAGCCAGCGGTTGACGTGCTCCAGCGTGGTGTCCAGGATTAGAGTTTCGTTAGTCTCGAAGACCTCCTTGTGAGTCAAGCTCAGGGCGAACGTGCCGTACTGCTGGGCGGATTGGGTGAGCGTCCGTTCCGGGATGACCAACGCACGGAGCTTGAGCGTCTGGAAGTAGTCGAGAATTCGCACGAATTGATCGCCCCGCTGCTCGTCCTTGATGAGACCGATCTCCCACTCCCGCTTGTCCGTCGGGCCGTTGGCTCCGTCGATGAGGGCATTGGGCATCCCGATGATGCCTTCCCCCTTCAATTTGCCGATGAGCTTGGCGAGATAGCGGACGCCGGTAACTGTGTTTCCATCCTCGTCCGTCACTTCTTGGGGTGCATAGCCATAGACCCACGGAATGGCCCGGTTCTCCAACCAGCGGTTCATCCACATGCTCGCGTACACGCACCAGGCCCAGACTTCGTAAGCGGGGTCCAGGATGCTCTTGCCGCACAAGCTGCCGAATTCCGGCTCGTTCACCACGAGATAGGCTTTATCCGCGGGGCGAATGGGTGACGCCGGCGTGGGGACCCAACTATCGGACGCGGAGAAGGGGGTCATCCCCTTGCCGACGCCGGCGAATTCGGAGCCTTTCGCTGTGATGTAGGGCGACCAGTCTTCGGGGTCCAGATCGCGCAGATCTTTCAGGACGACAGCGCCCTTGAACGGAACGCGGCGAACGGTGCGATCCGATTCCGTCACCATCAAGTCCAGGTCCCGCAACTCGTAGAGCTTCTCGCAGGCCATGTAGCCGTAGGGTAGAGCACCTAAAGAGATGACGCCGATCCGGCGAAGCAAGGGCACGATTGCGGACATGCAATATGCCTCGACGACAGGATCGGAGGCGACGAACTGCGGCATAGCCAAGGACGCCATGATGGGCGCACAGATGGCGCGGTAGCCCAGGTGGAGCTGGGGGTCCTGGAGCATGAGCTTGCGCTTGGACTGAGGGATGATCCGGGGGCCATATTGCCGGCACTGGATGACGCCATTTTCTTCAACGGGCGTAATGCCTTCGGCGTCTGGACGGCGGGTGATCTCCTGGAACAGTTCACTGCCAGCGCCGTTCATCCAAGCGCCTGGACGCATACCGACGCCAGCGGCCAGGGAGATGTTGGCGAATTCTTCGATGCTTGCGAGCGACTTCACTTGGCTCATGGTTTTACCTTATCGACAAATCTACGCTGCTTGTAGGCTACACCTGCGGCATGGGGAGCGTATTGAACACCCGTGCAACCCCGCCGAAGATGCGACTCTCGCCCGTTTCCATCAGCGGCGGCGCCTTTGGCGTCTTCGACCGACTAGCTACCCTTGTGGCCTGCCACCAAGCCATCAGCACATCATGGGACGATTCAGAACCGGTCTGATAGCTCGTCATTTCCCGGATCAACCGGCAGTATCCACAGGGGCAGCGAGCTCGCTTCGGGCGATGATCGGCGATATGCTTCATGGGTATGATCCAGCCGTCATTGGCGACCTGAATGGCCAATCCCGGAACGCCGCTGGCAGGGTCCAGCTTTGTTTTGCCGGTATGGATTCCGCGAACGTTGACGGCGGTGCCGTACTTTTCCTTGTACCACTCGACGCATCGTTTCTGCAAAAAGTTATTTTCAATAGCAATCACGATGGGACGGAACGCGGCATCGACCTCATAGATCTGTTCGACCATCTTCACATCCATGCCCCACGCTCCAACGCGAATGTCCATCACAATGTTCTTCCCGCGAACATGGGTCGGCGCATTCATCGGCGCGCGGCAAAAGGTAAACAGGGCACACCCGGGTCGGCCTTCACCGGACAAGTCCACGCCCGTCCAGCAGGGCCATTCCGGGAGACCTTCGTTGTCGAACGGAACGATATCTTCGACGGCGAGATTCCAGCGACAGGCGGCGTCCACCTTGTCGAGATCGAAGATGATGGCTTCCGGGTTGCTCGGCAACATCCGTTTGGTCATGTTGAACAGCTCTGCGGACTCAGCTTGATCTTCTTCCAATGCTTTCTGCGTCCAGCGATCCCAAAGCGGAATGTCGATCGGCGAGTCCGCGTTGGCTACGTTGGGTCGATTGCAGTACAGATTCGCCGGTTCTTTGGGCGGCTGCTCGATAGCCGTCAGGTCCTCGTTGACGCCTTGCACCAACCAGTGCCAATGGCCCAAGTCCATCAGCTCGTCACGCAGATCGCCGTCCGCCCAGGGGGTGCAGATGAAGACCGTCACGCCGTTCGGCTCGCGTCTCTTCGACCAGACGCCCTTCCAGCGTTGGATGCGTTCCAATCGAACTTTCAGAGAGAGGCGATCGTCCAGGTCAATTACATCGTCGCCGATCAGGATATCCACGCGAGCGCCAGTTCGACGGCTGCCAATGGCGTAGGCGTTCAGGCTGGCCTCGTTCGAGATAGTTGGTCGGCGGATAAAAAGGCGCTGGGTATTCCATGCTCGCGCCGGATCGGACGTGACCTGCGGAAAGACGCGATGGTAACGCTCTGACGTTTTGATGTACTCGCCGCAAGAAGTGATTCGGGCCTCGGCGTTATTGTCCGAGTTGCAGACGATGCCGATTCGCAGTCGCTGATCCAGGCCCAGAACGAAGAGTGGGAGCGATGTGGCTGCTATCGCGGATTTTCCGTGTCCAGTCGGAGCGAGGATTCCGATGTTGGCGCCCGGCGCCCACCAGCGGGTGATGTGCTTGATCCATTCCCAGTGGCCCTGCCAGAGCTTGATCGGCAGATTGGTCTGGCTGTCCGTGATGACGTATTCCGCGAAGTGGCCGAGATTCTTGCGGGCCGCCAGGATCTCCAGATCGTCGATGTACCGTTCCGTCTCGGTCATGGCGTCTTGAAGCTCATCGGCCAAGTCAGGCATTACGCCACCTTCACGTCTGGATTGATGACTAGGGGCGTGGATTCGACATTCTCTGCGGCCAGGATGCGGAGACGATCCTGGGCCTTCTGCAAAATCGTGCTCGTCTGCTGCGTGAATTGCAGGATCTGGTCTTGGTGCAGATGCAAATGGGTGTCCTCCTGGGTCAGGCCGCCGATCTTGGCCAGGGCCAGGCCCAGACGGGTGATCTCCCGGCTCAGGGACGTCAGCCCGATCTGGACCTTGGGATCGACTTGGGCATCCAGGGCTGCCATGTTGGACTCCCGGCGGAATCGCAAGTAGTTGACCAGCAAGCTCTCGCTGAGCAATTCGACCAGGCCATTCTTCGTATCCACGTCCGGCTGGCTGGCGGATACCTCCCAGAAGCAGTCCTCCCTGGCTGGGTCGTACTTAGGGCATCGCGCCGAACAGGGGCAGTTACGGCACTCCAGGACGGGCAGAAACGGCACATCCCTACCGTGGGCCATGGTTGCGCCCTCCGTTCAGGCGGTCCAGGACCGCGGCCACGTCTTCCGTCTGCATATCCATCCGTATGGAGATGTCGCTCCGGGGAACCCCGGCTTTGTCCAGGCGGATGATAGCGCGTCGGGCGCCAGGGGGGATGAGCTTCCAAGGCGATGGGAACTGGACCCGGCGCCCGCCGAACTCCCGGCAAAGGCGCTCGGTGGCGATCCGGCCGACGATCAGCACCGTCGTCTGGTAGACTTGCTCCTGCGTCAAAGTCGTTTCAACGTGTCGCATGTACGCATATTTGGCAAATTTGTATCTGCGTGTGTAGGGCGTAAACGCGCCAGGATTGCGCAGGGGGCGTTGGGGGATCAAACCGAGCCACGGGTCGGCTTGGAGGCTTTGTCGCTGATACAACGCTGTGTCAGCGTGATGGTGCCGCAACTCGGACAAGGCGGGTCTGTCTCGACGATGAACGCTAGGGCCAATGCGGCGCGCAAGGCGAGGAACGGCTCTATGTGCGACGACATCGCCTCACAGGTGGTTGGCTCCGGCCATAGCACCATGAAAGGCGGATCCCAATCGCCCTTGATTGTTGCACGGTAGACAGTGCCGCACCGACAGTAGCAGTTGTATCGCTCCATGGCGGCATTATCGCTGAGGCGGGCGCAAAAAGAAAGACAGGCGAGGGTGGGCACTCTCGCCTGCCACAGCAGTAGTTTACCCGGAACCCTTCCGACAGCTCCAGGTCTCCAGGTAAGATTAGGTCGGACTGCGAACAATTGCAAGCAGAAAGCTACAGGTAGCATCAGTTCGCTGGCCGCGTCGTCGTCGCCGGATTTCCGGCCGTAGCGCCGCTGGCTGATAACTCAGTCGAAATCCCCACGATCTCGGCGTAAACCGCCATCTTGTACCCCGCTTCGATTCTGGGATTCGAGATGCGATTCTGGGCAGTCCAGGTTTTCGCCGACTCCCGGACCGCCTCGATGACCGCAGCCCGAACCTCGGGGTCCTCGAAAATCTTGGGCTGGGGCATGAGACAGCCCGGCGTCGCCGTCAGCATCAATATCGCCAAAAAATGCTTCATATCATCCTCTCTTTCGCGGCTTCATCTTGCGGGCCTCGGCGTCAATAGCTTGGTCCTGGCCGCGGAGCACGGCGACCCGTTTGATTTCGTCCTTGACGACCTTGGGATTCAGATCTGTCGGTGCTCCGCCATTCTTGGCCTTTTCGGCGAACCAATCTTCCAGCTTTTCCGACGCGGATTCAACCCCACGCACCAGAACGTCCACCTTTTCCTGGGCGGCCTTGGCCTCCGTGGCGCGTCTGCGCAGCGCCCGCCAGAAGCCCAGAATCGACGCGATGCCGGCGATACTGGTGGCGATCCCGTCCTCGTGGCCCTTGCTGGCCTGGATGAAAAAATTCAGCAGGCCGGTTTGCGTGGGATTGGTCTGGTCCCGGCCTGCTGACTGAGACGTAACGACTTTCAAGGCGGCGATCTCTCCCTTGAACTGAGCCACCGCAACGTCTTGGGCCTTGAGATTCGCGTCGATCTTGGCAAGGCTCTGCTCCTGTTTGATGTTCGCGTCACGCCCCGCTTGAACGTTCGCTTCGACTTTGGCGGTCAGGGCTTCGATCTTGTTGTTGGCCTGCTCCTGGCGGGCTATGGCCGGGCCGATGGTGTCGATTGCGGCCCGTTCATCGGGCGACAGGACGGGGATGTTGCAGGCGCCCAGGAAAAAACAGAGCGCGGCTATTGTGTAAGCCGCGCTCCGGGGAGTAAGGACCGCCGTGTGGACTCGGCGATCAACGCAACGCAACGTCGTCATGTTGGTAGGCCCCCTGGCGGTTTCGGAACCGCCTTGGCCGCATCAATTGCAGCTTGAATGCCGGAGTCTTCCTTTTCGCGCGCGTGCATCGTATCCACCGCGGAAATGATCGCGGCGATCCGCTTAGCGCAGGCGTCGCCGGTTTGCTTCTCGGCAAGCACCACACTGCCGATCAGACCCTGGAGTTGTTTCTGTTCCTCCGTTGCCTCCCTTGTGGCCGTGGTGTTTGCGACAATGGCCGCAATACCTTCGCGCACCAGGCCAACCGCCAATATTCGGTCATTTCGCATCGCATATAGTGACACGCCGGATAAGATCATCGTGACCACACAGACAACGAGAAGCAGAATTTGCGTGCTCCTTGTCGCCGGATCTGCCACATCAGTCAAAACCGCCGCGGCGGTGGTGAAGCCCAGTAATTCCGTCAGTGTCACAAGATTCTTCATGTCGATCCTATCCGCTATAGGTCACCGCGCTGCGTTGTCTGTACTTCTTGGCTATGGATAGGCCACGGCAATGCCCGGCTGGCCGTCGATTTCTCCGATCTCCTCGGAGCGGTAATCCTGGCCGCCTAGAGTCATCCGCAGCTCCCAGAATCGGCGGCCCTCGAAATTCGTCTCCGTCTTGCTGAGCAGAAACTTAGCCACGAAGTCGTCGATGAAGCTGATGTCCGCGCCACTCAGGGTCTTTACGACCACGGCAGTCGTATCCGCCGGGTCCTCGACCATGATCCATTGAATCTCCGTGGCGGCGGAGATCGCCAGGTCCTGCTCGTTGACCGGGGGATCGACCAGCTCCACGATGGGCAGGCGAATCTCTCGAACGAATCCCTTGGGTACGACCAATCGCATCATAGACTTGGTTCTATCCCCGTTCTGGACCTTTTTGTAGTGATTTGCCGGTGCTCTTTCGGCGGACGAAAGCCCCACAGCGCTCCGTTCTATGGCTGTATGGACCCCACATCGCGGGGCGAACCGGAGGACCGCTTTGCCATTCGGAGTATCGTTCGCAGTTCTCCCGCAGGGGGCAATTATGGCCCTGACAAGCAAGCATCGTCGTCGTTCTCCCCATCATCGAACGTCGGGTCCGGCTCGGCGGCCAGGCAAGCGCCTAGACCAGCCTGTTGCAGCATCTCCCGATCCATCTTCGAGTCCCGCTGCTTGTTGACGGCGGAGTTGGCGATGCGGATGGCTTTGGGGGCACACTTGGCATCGTCCCCGCCGTCCGAGACGCAGCGCTTATAGGCGGAGTTGGCGATCTTCGCCCAGGTCTTGGCCTCGGCGCCGGTCAGGTCGGACTTTTTTTGCTTCGCTTCTGCTGGCGTCCAGGGCATCGCTTGTCCCTTTCTGGATCACAGCGTATGGGAAGCGTGTTGACGTTTGTAGGTCAGGCGAGAACTTTCGCGGTCCAGGGGAAGCGCAGGATAGGGCCCGGGTTGTGCTTGATCTGGCGAAGTTTTCGCTCGCGGCAGAGTTGGCCGTTGTCGGTCGCGTCTCGGCTGAAGCATTTTGTTTCACCGCCCCCGACGTTCATCCACAGGGCTTGTTCGCTGACATGGACTCGACCGATTTGCTCCAACTGCCAGGTAAGCAACGTATCCTCGTGACCGTAACGGCCGGAGAAATCCTCGTCGTAGCCGCCGATTCGCAGCAAGGCGCTGCGACGCACTTGGCAGGAGCCGTTCGTGATGCCTAAGTGAGACGTGGGCTTCCAATCGAAGTCTGGCAACATCACGGATTCCAGCGGCGCACAGTCCGCTTTGTGCTTCAACTGAACCAAGTCCGGCAATCGCGCGAACAAGTCCAGGGCCCGTTCGTAGAGCTGCGGGAACGGCGGATCGCCTACATCTTCAAAGCTGACGATCTCGGCCGTCGAAAGCCATGTTCCAAGGTTGCGGCCGCCCGTAAATCCATTCCACTCGATGTCCACGAGAATCTGGGCGTAGACCACGCGGAGTCCGGGCCACCATAGGTCGGGCGTGAGCTTATCCGCGAAATCGGGAGATCCGTCGTTGACGATGATGAGTTCGTCCGGCAAGCGGCTTGCTTGACGGATGAGTTGGATGTGGCGAATGGCCAGGTCTTCGTTCTGGTAGACGGGCATGACGACGGCCAATCGCAATGAAGGTCGCCATGTGGCAATCGTGGCGGCACAATCTTGGTCATGGTCCATGCCCATCGTGAAGACCGGAGGAACCATGGCAAGGGCGTCGTCGATCCCGTCTGGCTTTCGATCCTGTTGGATTCCTTGGACCCAACCCGATTCTATGTCCAGATGATCACACTTCAGGTCCCAAATGACCAGCGGTCGATACCCGCAGCGCTTTAGGCGGAGCCAAAGGGCGAAGTCCGTATGTGGCGCACCAAAGATTTCGGGGACGCTGGGGACAAAGCCAAGGCTCTTGAGCGCGCGGGCTTGATGAAGGCTGCAGGAGAACGAGACGCCTTCGACCGTCTCATGCGGTTCGCAAATTTTCGGTTCGTTGTTGGGGAACCGCCAGGCCATGATGCTACCGTTGCTCCGCGCCGGAACTGCGGCGGCGGCGGCGAGAACATCGGCGGGCGCTTTGACCAAGGCTTCGTACAGTCTTGGAATGGCGTCCAGGGGTGGGATTACGTCGTCTTCCAGGGTCAGCAGGCACTTGGTCAGGCAAGCGTCCGCGGCACGCTGATAGATTTTGGCGGTGCGATAGCCGGCATCTTCTCGCGGCGGTCGCACGTCCGCGTCCTGGAAGTAGCTCGTGCCCGCTGCGTACTTGGCGCCGCTCACGGTCCAAAGAAAGCGGCGAAGCAGCGCTCCCATCTCCGTGTCCAAGGAGTTGTCGTTGATCGACAGGATCACGGGGCACTTGGGCAGTTCGCAGTCGCGCAGAAACTTGAGCAGGGTGGCGAGACAATGCCAACGTCCACTGATTGGAACGATGATCGTTATGCCGCGGGAAAGTTCCATGGTCACATCGACGGGATCCGGCGGGGGGAGGACGAACCGGGCGGAGGCTGCGAGTGGCGGTTCCAGGAGAATCTCCGTGATCGGTTTGCCGTTGCCGAACCGCTTGTCGTCCTTGTCCACCACGGCGATGTTGTCGTCCAGGTTCAGGACGCGATGGCGTTGGGGCGAGATTTCGTCTTCGATCAGGATTGCGCGATGGCCGGTTTCGGGGTCCTGGAACTGGGCGTAGAGTTCCGCAGCGACCTGCGTAGGTTCGTGGACGCTGTTGACGTGGCGGACCAGCGAAATCTGGCCGTCAAGCTGGCGGTAGACGATCAGGGTCGGCATTGTTTTCTTCGTCTTCCTGCATGAACTTCTCCACGACGGACCAAAACATCGTGTCCCGTGCAGACGATACGTGCTCTTGTTCATCGGGACCAATCAGAATCAACTGATCCCCGCGGCAATAAAGACCGCCCTCCCCGTATGGATTTTTCATCAACAGGTGCATTTTGTGCATAATCAAGCAACTTCCGGGCTGGGGAACGTCCCGTCAATGGTCATATCGCCCCAGTAGCCTTCCTGCCAAGCGATGAGCATTCCCTTTGCCGTCAGGCAGTCCGGAAATCCGCCGTCGATCATGTTGTCCCTTTTCTTCTCCAGCATGGCGGTAAAGCTGTTGCGGGGCGAGATCGTCGTCTTGTTGGAATTGTGCTTCTTGGCATCCATCGTGTATTCCTGCAACTTGTGGTACGTCCGCTGGTTCCAATGCGTGACCATCCATTCCCGCTTCCACTGGGCGTAGGGCCAGTTGATTGCCCGGTCGATGGAGTTGGAGAGCGTCAGGATGATCTGCTGCTGGGCGGGGACGACGCGGTATTGCAGGATTTGCAGGCCAATGTTGGCCCACTTCAGCGCGCCGCCGATGTTCGCCTTGCGGCGAAGCAGGTCCGCAGTCGGCCCTTTCGTAGGATCGTAGACCGCGCCGGGCCCGACCGGGGCATCCCCGTGGGAGATCATGGCCCAGATCGC
>Ga0209727_1002311_pt1 | contig 13656 bp, 16 predicted proteins | sample RifGroC1_FD_183995 | JGI IMG/M metagenome (GOLD analysis project Ga0209727, IMG submission 183995) | Groundwater microbial communities from Rifle, Colorado, USA - Groundwater C1 (SPAdes) (version 2) | ecosystem: Environmental > Aquatic > Deep subsurface > Groundwater | place: Rifle, Colorado...
TAACTAAAAAGATAACCAAACCGGCAAAGGTGGTTTTTTCGAACAAAAAGAAGGTGGTCTGGCCCGATGAAACTAAGTCGACCAAAGACCGGTAGATAAAAGGATCGAGTTGATGCAAACTGGACATGACGACGATCAGGAGGGAGATGCCGAAAATCCGGCCCCAAAAAGGGCGGGCCAATTTAAAAACACGAATAAGATCCGATTTCTTCTTCACAACTTAATTAAAACACAGTCAGCCTCGGACTGATATGATGAATCTATGAACCTGATGACGGAAAGTTTGTGGGGGGACGAGGCTTTTTCGGCTCTGGCGGTACAAAAAAACCTTTTTTCTATGCTGGCCGTGGTGATGAAAGACACCGCCCCGCCGCTTTTTTACCTAGTCGGGTATGCCTGGGGGCATTTGTTTGGTTACAGCGAGGTGGCGCTTAGATCTTTGACCCTGCTTTTGATGATCGGAACAGCGATTTTTGCCGGGTTAATTGTGCAGGAGATTGACAAAGACAAAATTAAGGCGCTTTTGGCCGGAGGAGTGGTCTTCTTTTCGCCCTTTCTTTTTCGTTTTGCCTTCGAGTGGAGGATGTATGCTTTGCTGGCCTTGGCCATCACCGCCTCGACTTACTTTTTTGTCGCTAAAAAATGGGGGTGGTATGCTCTTTTTGCCCTGATGGCGCTGTATACCCATCACTTTGCCGTTTTTACGGTCCTGGCGCAGGGGGTTTGGTTTTTGGCAACAGGTTTTTCTTGGCACAAGCGGAGTAGGTGGCTGAAAGAATTGAGGCCTTTTTTGATAGTCGGTTTGGGCTATTCTTTTTGGCTTTATCCAATGTATCTGCAGATTCAAAGGGTTAAGGGGAGCGGTTTTTGGCTGGCGGTGCCGAAACTGGCCGATCTTTCTGGGCTGATTTACCGCTTTGCCAGCGGCGGGGCGGCCTGGCACATACCGGTGGCCATCGTGGGGTTGGTTTTGCTCTTGGTAAAGGACTGGCAAAAAGTTTGGAAAAATTGGCTGGGTCTATTATTTATTTTTTCGGCGCCGGTTTTCTTCTCGTACGTTGTTTCCCAGGTAGTAACGCCGATTTTTTATGACCGGTACCTGCTGTCGGCGGTGGTCGGGGCGGGAGTACTGTTGGTGCTTTCGACAAGAAGACGTTTCATTTGGATAGTGGGAGTTTTGTTTTTGGTTTACGAACTTTTGTCAGCCAGGGCCTTTGTGACACCGCTGAAACGGCCGTTCCGGGAGTTTGCCGCAGACGTAAAAACGGAAGTGAAGCCGGGTGATTATTTATTGAACTGGAACGGCAGAGCTCATCACATCTGGGAATCAAAATATTATGGCATCGGGGCGCCCATCTATACTCCGAACGGGCCATTACCACTTTATGTGGGGACGGCGCAAATGACCGCCGAAGATACCATCAATAAGTTGCCTGATCGGCCCCGAATTGGTTTGATTGCCAGCGAAGATCCGAAAGAGATAATGCTCCCGGGATATAAAATGACATCGGTGAAGCAGTTCGGCGAATTACGATTCATGTGGTGGACAAAGATAAAATGAAAAAGATTCTCTCGTTTATCGAAAAGCACGAAGCACTCCTGGTGATTCTGTGTGTCGTGGCAGTGCTGCGATTACCCGGATTGTTTGAACCAAACCGCTATGCTGATGAGGATATTTATCTGACCATCGGGCGGGGGTTGGCCCGGGGTCTGGTTCTTTATCGCGACATTTTTGACAATAAAACGCCGCTGATCTATCTCATCGCCATGGTTGCCGGAAACGTGATGTGGTTTCGGTTCATGCTAATGGTTTGGAACCTGGTAAATGTCGTCCTCGTTTGGAAATTGGCGGAAAAACTGGTGGGGAAGAGATGGGGGGTGGTTTTGGCAACAGCGCTATTTTCACTATTCTCGACGATCCCGCTACTGGAAGGGGAAATTGCCAACGGGGAAATTTTTATGATCATGCCGGCGACGGCGGGCGTGCTCTTACTTTTGAATAATAAATTTTTTTGGTCGGGGTTACTTTTCGCGCTGGCCTTTTTGTTTAAGGTGCCGGTGGCGGTTGAGTTTTTCGGGATAAGCCTCTTTTTGATTTTTTTCCAGAAGATCGTGGATGGCAGGTTGTGGCTGCTCTTAGCCGGTTTTGGCTTACCGATAGTTATCAGCCTGATTTATTTCAGCGCTGTGGGAGTAGGAGATATTTATGTCCGATCAGCCCTCTTGCAAAACATAGCCTATCTGTCTTCGTGGGGAGGAAGTTCAAGTTCGTTATTATCAGGAGGTCTATCGACTAGAGCCTTGGTTCTATTTTTGTCACTTGGAGCGATATGGCTATTCCGAAATAAACTCGGTGAAAGATTCGGTTTAGTATCGGTCTGGTTTGTCACGGCACTGTTCGGGTCATTGTTATCGGGTCGGCCTTATCCGCATTATTTACTGGAAATCGTGGGGCCGGCAGCGCTGCTGGCGGCTCTGTTCCTGACGCAAATTTCGGTTTATAGCGGTGTTTTTACACTGGGTTTGACGCTCTTGGTGGTTGGGGCAGTGGTGAGATATAACTTTTGGTATTACCGGAGTCTACCTTATTATCAAAACTTCCTGGGATATATTCTGGGCTGGAAAACGCGGGAAGAGTATAACGGCTTCTGGGGAGACGAAATTTCGACCAACAACGAAGTGGCCAGCTATATTCGTAAAGTTACCAATAACGGTGACAAAATTTTTATCTGGGGAACACGACCAGCCATTTATGTACTGGCAAAGCGCTTGCCCGTGGGGAAATATACCGTTGCTTATCATATTCTGGATTTTTCGGCCAAGGAAGAAATTGCGAATCAGTTGATCAAGGCGCAACCGAAAATAATCGGGGTGGTTGCAAATGAAGTTGAATTTAGTCAACTGTCCGGAATATTGACCGCAAATTATGTCCTGGTAAAAGTGGTTGATGGCGTGGAAATTTACCTTAGATTAAATAAGACCTGATAAAATGGCCGAAAAGTATGACAGACGTAAAGGCTGAGGGGAAAATAGCGAGACACTGGCTAGTTTGGTTAGCGGAGATCCTGCTGATTTTCGCCGGGGTATTTTTGCTGCTATTTTGGAACCGTTTACCGCCGGAAGTACCCTGGCTGTATAGCTTGCCTTGGGGGGCTCCACAACTGATTCCTAAAATCTGGTTTGCTTTGACCCTACCGCTGGCGATGATCGCCGGCTTAGTTAATCTGGTTATTTCCAAACAGATTTACCGACAGGATATGGTGGTGGCGGTAGTGATTGAAGGGGCGGCACTCCTGCTGACAGTGATGTATTTAGCCGCTTTTTTTCGGGTAGTGTCGATCATAACGTAGATGGAAAAATTAAATTTAGCTATCTTCCCTTTCGTTTTGGCGTTGATTATTTCCGTAATTGTGACGCCGCTGACCATTTTCATTTTTCGGAGGCTGGGCTTGGTCATTGATCCGGCCAAGGTACCTCATCCGGCTCATATTCACAAAAGGCCGGTGCCCAAGGGAGGAGGAATTCCGATATTTTTAGCGGTGCTGGTGACGGCCTTGGTTTTTTTGAAGTTGGACAAACATTTGACCGGGATCCTTATGGCGATGGGGTTGACCTTGGTGATTGGGTTGATCGACGACATCCGCGGGATGAGTCCCAAGGCGCGGTTGTTTTTTAATTTTTTGGCGGCGGGGATAGTGGTGGCGGCGGGGATAGGCATCGCTTATGTCACCAATCCTTTTGGGGCGGGGGTGATTGACCTTTCCCACCCCAGGCTTTCTTTCTATCTTCTCGGTCGATTGCATGAGATCTGGCTCTGGCCCGACTTGTTTGCTTTGTTGTGGATACCGACCTTAATGAACGCGATCAACTGGTCGAGCGGTGTGGACGGCCAGGCGAGCGGGATGATCGCCATTGCCGCTTTTGTCATCGGTTTACTTTCATTTTCCTATTCGGCCGATATTACCCAGTGGCCGGTGGCGATACTTGCCTTTGGCTTAGCCGGCGCCTTTGTCGGTTTGACCATTTTTCATTTTTATCCGCAAAAAATTATGCCGGGCTACTCGGCCACCACCTTGGCCGGCTTACTTTTGGCAGTGCTGTCAATCTTGTCGACGACGAAGGTGGGAACAGCAATGATGGTTTTGGCGATTCCACTGGTGGACGCCGGCTATGTTGTCAGCAGAAGAATTTTCTCCGGCAAGTCGCCCCTTGCCGGAGACAGGGGCCATTTACACCATAAGCTGCTGGAGGCGGGGTGGGGCAAAAGAAGAGTGGCTCTCTTTTATTGGGTGGTGACCGCATTTTTTGGCTTCTTAGCGCTCAATTTGAATGCAAAAATGAAAATATTTGCTATAGTAGGGTTAGCTGTGGCATTGGCCGGGCTATTACTATGGATATACTTTGGGCGATCGCGAAGACAATTCGACCAAGACAATGGCTAAAAAACATTGCTTTGTTCGCGCCGATTACTTTCTCGGGTTTGCTGTTTAATGACGGCCTTTTTCTGATCGTTGCCCAGGCGGTAGTGGTTTTTACCATCCTGGCAAGTAGCGTCTATATTTTTAATGATCTATTAGATTACAAAGCTGACCGCCTGCACCCGTTTAAGAAAAAGCGGCCGATCGCTTCGGGAGAACTGCCGGTGCCAATGGCCATCTTGGCGCTGATTACCGGATTGACCGTCGGTTTGTACTGGGCAACAAAGATTAACGTCTTCTTCTTCTGGGCTTGTTTGACCTACATCGTCATCCAGGCGGCTTACACTTTGTGGCTGAAGCGCATTCCGATTATCGACGTCATTACAATCGCGAGCGGTTATATTCTGCGGGTCTATGCCGGAGGCTTGGCGATTGGCGCCCACATGGATGTCTGGTTTTTGTTGACGGTGGTGTCCGCCTCCTTGTTTTTGGCGGTAGGCAAGAGAAGAAGCGAGCTGACACTGCTAAAGGCTTCGGCCACCGGGCAGGTGCGGGCAACGCTAAAGCACTATACCGAGTCACTTTTGGACATTTACACGGCGATGTTTTCAACGGCGACCTGGCTGACTTACGCCCTATTTTCTTTTAACCACCCGTCGATCATTCCGAAGGGTCGGGTTTTGACCTTGATGGCCGACCTGCCCCTAACCCTGGTCTCGGCCAAGCTAATGATGATCACCACCCCCTTTGTCATTTACGGGGTGATGCGCTATCTATTGTTAATTTATGAGCGAAATGAGGGGGAGAGCCCGGAGAGAATAATTTTATCTGACAAGCCGATCATGATTACGGCGATGATTTGGGGGGCTTTGGTAATCGGGCTGATTTACTATATCGGCGCCAATTGAGATTGAATTGTCCCGACGGAATAGTCGGGATTTCGTCATTGACTCAACTTCGCGTAGGTGGCGCTGACGTAACCCTTTAAGCCTTTCTGGTACTCGATCTGGTACCACGAGCCCGAGGTGCTGACATAGGGAAACTTGTCGCCGGTGTTGACGATGGCAATGATATTGTTGCCAATTACATTTTCTGAACGAACCTTGAGGTGGTTATTATCGGGAGTTGGTAAAATCTCAACATAGGGTTTAAGAACGGCGGCGTCGGTTGCTTGTTTGGGCAGAGGGGTGATTTCGACTCTACCGGGCGTAGGGGTGGCCGAAGGAGTGGCGTTTGGGGTAGGGGTGGGGACGATGGTTTGGGCACCGAGCTGGACATTGATGACCAGGCGGTTGCCGGCCCGAACTGAAGCCTTGATGACCTGATCTTGATAACCGGGGGAGGTGAGAGTGAAAGTATGACCGCCGGCGGCGATGGAGTCGCTCTTGAAAGGAGTAAAACCAACCGGGGCACCGTCAACCATAACTGAAACAGTATCGGGGAAACTGACCAGGTTGACTTCGGTGGCGGTTTTATTGGCCAGAACTTCGAAGGTGAGAGTATAGCCGAATGACTTTGCCGGATCGGCGGCGAGTTGGCGATCAATGACGGTCAGAGCGCCGGCATTAAGGGTGATTTTACCTTCCCAAGCGGAAAGAGTCTGGTCGGAAGCGGCGACTTTTAAAGTATAAGTGCCGGGCTTGAGGCCTTCCTGATAGACGGGCGTTTGGCCGAGAGATTTGTTGTCAAGAAAGATATTGGCCTGGGGATTGGCGGTCACCTGGATACCGGCTTTTTTGCCGCCGAAAAAGGAACAACCGCCGAGGAGAAGTGACGTGAAGAGAATTAATATAAGTCGAGTGGGCTTCATAAAGTAGGTTCAGTATACCAGATAGATGGTAAAATATGAGAGTCATTCTGGCCGGATGTCGAAGTGGTAACGAAGCGGTCTGCAAAACCGCCATGCGCGGGTTCGATTCCCGCTCCGGCCTCCTTTAAATTAGTTCGCTGACTTTGATGATTTGTTCGACGAGGCGGTGGCTGTAGCCTATTTCGTTGTCGTACCAGGCCATGACTTTAACGAGGTCACCATCAATGACGCGGGTGAGGCCGAGATCGACGATCGAGGACTCCGGGCGGCCGATGATGTCCGAGGACACCAGTGGTTCGTTGGTGACGGCCAGAATACCCTGATAGGGCGGGGTGCGGGCGGCGTCAATGAACATCTCGTTTACCTCTTCGACCGAGGTGGAACGGGCAGTAACGAAGGTAAAATCGGAAATGGAACCGGTAATGACGGGGACGCGCAGGGCGAGGCCGTCAAACAAACCTTTGAGTTCGGGGACCGCTTCGGTGGCGGCAATAGCGGCGCCGGTAGAAGTGGGGACGATGTTGGCGGCGGCGGCACGAGCGCGGCGGAGATCGCGATGAGAATTGTCCTGAAGATTCTGGTCGTCGGTGTAGCCGTGGACGGTCATAAGCATGGCTTTTTTGACGCCGATTTTGGCGTGCATGATAGCGGCGACCGGGGCGACGCTGTTGGTGGTGCAACTGGCATTAGAGAGAATGGTAATCGCATTGGCGTGCTCTTTGAGGACGGCTTCGTTCACCCCCAGAACAACGGTGGGGATGCCATCGCCCCTGACAGGAGCTGAAATGACGACGTGCTTGGCGCCGGCGGTCAGATGCTGGCTAGCCGATTCCCGGCTGGTAAAGATGCCGGTACACTCGGCTACGACATCGACCTGATATTGGCCCCAGGGGATTTTGGCGGGGTCCTTTTGGGCGAGAACAGGGATTTTGTGCTCGGCAGTGGCGGTTTTTATCTTCAGATAGCCGATGAGGGGGTCAGTATCGGTAACTTCCTTGGAGGTCTTGAGGTCTTCGGCCTCGATTTGATAAGGAAGACGGCCGTAGGCGGTATCGTATTTGAGCAGGTGGGCCCAGCCGGAGGCCGGCAGGGAACCGGAGGTATTGATCGCCGCGAGACTGATCTCACGGTCATGTCTTTCCAGCCAGACCCGAGCGGCAGAGCGGCCGATGCGGCCAAAGCCATTGATGGCAAAAGTGGGCATTAATCTATCTTACAACGTCGGGCAAGAATATAATCGCGCCATGATCGAAAGCTATGCCTTGCAATTTTTGAAGAAGGGAAGGGAAGATTGGGACGTGCCACACACCAGGGCTGTTGTTTTTTATGCAGAGAGATTGGCCAATGACGCTAATTTAGATATTCTGGTCCTGGTCACAGCTGCCTGGTTACATGATGTGGGATATTTCGGGTTGTTTGGGGACGGAGATTCAAGTCAACTTACTCAAGTTGAAGATAAAAAGGCGCTTCATATGGAAATTGGAGCAAAGATAGCCAGAAAATTTTTGGAGTCACCAGAAATGGAAGGAAAATATACAGCTGATCAAGTTGAACAAATAGTTCATTTAGTGGGCATTCACGATAGTCTCGAAAGATTGACCCAAACTGATGAATTGATATTGATGGAAGCCGATACCTTGGGCGCTATTGATCTCGCGAAAGTAATTCCAACCTTTAACAAGACGGATGGTCTGAAATACATTGAAAGTCTAAAAAGAAGAAGAAGGCCTTTGTTTACTTCTGAATTGGGGAAGGAATATTTGGCGCAACTTTTACCTAAGTTCGAAACATATTTCAGAGAAATGGTTGTTTCTTGATGACCTCTAGCAGGGGATGAGTGCCGGTAGCCAGAAACTCGAGCATGGCGCCGCCGCCGGTACTGACAAAATCGAAATCGGTATAGGCAAAACCGAGGGCGGGGATGGCGGCTAAGGTATCGCCACCGCCGATAACGATCCGGGCGGGGGAGCGTTTGGCCGCTGCTAAAATAGCTTTGGTGCCGGCCGCATGTTGGCCGTCCTCAAATCGACCAAGCGGGCCACTGATAACGACAGATTTGGCGGCTAAGATCTTGCCCGAGAAGAGGGCGATTGAGGTAGGATCGATATCAAAGCCGTCAGGGGTGAAGCTGGCAGGCACAATGTTGGCGTGGAGAGAAACGAGGCTGGCGAGCTTGCCCCCCACCAAAATCTCATCAAACTTGTCCACAAGGTTATCCACATATTTGACTTTATCTTCTTTGGCGCCGGAGATGACCAAAAGGCTGGGTGGAAGGCGATTTTTTAGGATATTACCCAACTCCTCTACCTCTTTTTCGAACCTAAGCCCCGGGTAAGTGGGGATAATTTCGGGTATTATTCGTAAGGAGGCGGCCTCATTGTAGGCCGCAAAAGCCTCATAAACGTAAATCTCGCTGCCGGCCGACAATTGTTTGGCAAATTCCCTATCGTTAGTTAATTCACCGAGGTGAAATCGAAGGTTGTCAAACATCGCTAAGGGAGACTGTCCCCTCGCCCACTCCCCTGGAGAGAAACCCGAAGAGATGAAGAAAATGGACTGATTTAGGGCTCTTTCCAGCCACTCTTGCACCGGTTTGAGGCCGAAAGCAGGATCGGGGCCGGTGGGACGACCAAGGTGGCCGATGATGAGGGTGCTTTGGGCGTTTTCCAGGCACAGTTTGAGCGTAGGGAGCAAAGCCTGTAAACGGAAGTCGTTGGCCACCCTTCCACCCTCGAGCGGGACGTCTAGATCGGCCCGAAGAAGAACGTTTTTGCCCTTGATGAGGCTAGGTTTGAGCATAATTTGATCTTAGCACGAGGACTTCTGAAGAGGGCACCCGGACTTGACTTTTGGAGGTAAAATGCTATTATTTACGCGGTCTGTCAGGCTAATCGCTATTAACCTGGGCAGACTTTTTTATTAGGCTGACTTCCAACTTAGAGAGCTTACCGTAGCCGGTTTTCTTTAAGTCAAGACAGCCTAAACAATCTCACGGGGATACCCGTGATTATGAACATAAGTTTATGGCTGCCCAAGACCAGGTTAGCTAACCCGGTCTCTAAACTACTTCGTCCCTTTTTTGAGGCCAAAAAAGCCAAGGCGGCTTTCGGAGGCTTTCTTTCTGCGGCCAGTTTTGTTTTGGCCGTCGGTGTTTATCCTTTCATGGGCCAATCTCCCGTTTCGGCCCTGGAGCCGGTGATGGTGCCGGTCGAGATTGAGACAACGGTTGCCGGACCGGCCAAACTACTGCCCAACATGAAGACTATTTCCCAGGGCTTTTGGTCGGCTCATCCCGGTATCGATATTACGGCTCCGAAGGGTTCCCCTATCTATCCGATCAGGTCGGGTAAGGTCGTTGAAATCTCTATTTCTCGCTACAATTATGGTAGAAGTGTCACTATTGACCACGGCGACGGCGCGACCTCGCTTTATGCCCACATGGGCAAGATTTATGTCGATGAGGGCGATGAGGTGACTGAGACGGAACCCTTAGGAGAAGTGGGTATGAGTGGTAGAACCAGCGGACCCCATCTTCACCTGGAGGTCAGAAAGGATGGCGTGGCCCAAAATCCGATCAAGTATCTGCGAACGACGCTAGCGAGCAAATAAGAGGCTGGCGGCGGCGACAAGAATCACGCCAAAGGCAAGCCAAACGAAGATTTTTGAGACCTTTCCGCTGGCATAGTTGCCCATGATTTTCTGGCTGCCGGCGATTTTGGCAATAATGAAAAGGAGTGGGACACAAACGATGCCGTTTATAACGGCGGCATAAACCAACGCTTTGATGGGATTAATACCGATAAAGTTAAGAGAAAGTCCAATGAGAGTGGCAGTAATAATGATGGCATAAAAACCAGGGGCTTCCTTTAGTTTTTTGTCGAGGCCATGTCGCCAACCGAGGGCTTCAGACAAGGCGTAGGCAGCAGAGCCGGCGAGAACCGGGACGGCGAGCAGGCCGAGTCCGATGATACCAACGGCAAAGATGAATTTGGCAATGAAACCGGCGTTTGGGAAACTGCTCACCAGAGGCTCAAGGGCGGCCGCAGCATCGGCGGCGGAGCGGATATCCAAGATGCCTTTTCCATTAAGAACCGTGGCGGTGGTGACGATGATGGACCAAGTGGCGATCTGACTGGCGATCATGCCGACAAGATTGTCGAGGCGGAGTCGCTTCATAAAATGATGATTCATCAAGACGGTGCCATCTTTGTGAATTAGACGTTCCTCCCTCGCCTCTTCGATTTCCTCGGAGGCTTGCCAGAAGAACATGTAGGGAGAAATTGTTGTACCGACGACGCCAGTGATGATAAAAAGAAAAGCCAGATTAAATTCAATGTGGGGCAAGAAGGTCGCCTTCACTATTTGTATCCAAGGTTGGTGGACGATAAAAAGAGTTAAAGGATAAGCCAACAGGGAGAGACTAAGCCACTTGAGGATGCGGGCGTAGGGCCGGTAGCTGGTGTAGATCTCCAGGAACAGGATGGCGGCAGAAAAAAAGATGATAAGGAGAGTAAAAGGAATCGGAACGAGAAGATTCGCGGCGGCGGCCATGGCGCCAAGGTCAACTCCAAGGTTGATAATGTTGGCAACGAGAATCAGACCGATGACGATAAAAAGGACGCGTTTGCCGAAATGCTCTTTGACAACAGCGGCGATACCCTTCCCCTTTACCGCGCCTATCCGAGCCGAAGCTTCTTGGACCGCGACCATGAGGGGCAGGAGAAAAATGACGGTCCAGAGTTGGCCATAGCCGAACTGAGCGCCAGACTGAGAGTAGGTGGCAATGCCGGAAGGATCGTCATCGGCGGCGCCGGGGATGATGCCGGGGCCGAGGCTACTACCGGTCTTTTTTATTCTAGTAAGAAAGGAGAACACCGTTTTATTTTATACGAATGATGAAGAAAGTTGTTGACAAGGATGTTATTTTTTTGATTGACCTACCAGTTCTTTGTGTGCTGTCGATAACTGCCTTTTTTTGTGGATATCATTGGTTGGGGTTCGTGGAGATGATCTGGTAGGCTCCCCCATTGAAGGTGAAAGTGTAGCCAGCTTTTTGACCGAGGAAGGACTTCGCCAGGGGCGACTCGACTGAGAGAAGAAAGGTGTTATTTATGGTCTGGCCGCCTAGTCCTTCAGGGGCAAGAAGAAAGTTTTTCTTTCCGAGGGGGGTGCGCAGAGTAACGAGGGTATTTGTGGTGGCGAGATTTTTGAAAGGTGGGAGTTTGGCTAGAGAAGGGTGGAGGGAAAGTAGTTTCTTTTTGGCATCGGAGAGGCTATCCATAAACTGCTCGGCATTCTGGCGGGTTTTGTCGGAGTGGCTTTCGGTTGGGGTAGCGGCATGATCGCGAGTGAACTTCGCCTCGGCCAACTGGCGGTCCAGGAGATCAGTCTTTTCCTCGATAACCTGACGAAGGTCAATCATGGAATTGGAGACCTTTATATTCATGGTTCGTATTTTACTCCAAAACTAGGCTTTATAGTAATAGGTAATGTAATTTGACAAATTTAATGTAAACTGATATATTTAATGCATGACATATTTGGTAACTATTACATCTCAAGGACAGATTAGTATCCCCGCTCCGTTTAGACGCAGTCTAGGACTTAATAAATCGAGAAGGGCGGTAGTTAGTTTGGTTGGAGGCAAGGTCATCGTGGAGCCAGTAGATGACTTTATGAAATTGAGAGGCATTTTTAAGTCCAACAGGAAATATACTGTCGAGGAAGAGGAAAGAGCGATCGAGGAAGGAATTGTTGCCGACTATCGATGAAAACAATAAGTCTAGATACCAACATAATTCTAAGGCATCTGTTAGATGATGTTCCTGACCAAGTAAAGAAATTGGACACATGTATTGAGAAGGCAAAAAAAGGAAAGGTTCGCCTATATGTTTCAAAAATCGTCATTAATGAGACTTATTATGTTTTGCTTAAGTTCTATAAAAAACCAAGAATAGAGGTGCTAAACGCCTTGTCATCAATAATTAATTCAGGTTTTTTGATGATCGAATCAAGAGGCGTTATTTCTGAATCGATTGAGTTGGCTAAGATCGAGACGGGCATTAGTTTGGCTGATTGTATTTTGCTTACTGAAAGTAAGGAGTTGGGATATGATCTGATGACTTTTGACAAGAAATTGGCCGCACTGGTGAGGAATTAATTGTCGAGGCTGGCCCAGAGGAGGCGGGCGGCCAGAGTACGGTGGGGCGACCAGGTTTGGGAGAGGGTGAGGATGGCTTTCAGGTCATCCCGATTGATGCTGTAAAGTTTTTCGATGGCGGTCCGGAGACCAAGATCCCCGACCGAGAAGACGTCGGGGCGTTTTAAGGAAAAAATCAAAAACATTTCAGCGGACCAGGGACCGATGCCTTTGATTTTTGTTAATTCATTTTTTATTTCTTCGTCGGTCATTTTTTCCAGTTGGTCGAGGAGGAGGGCTCCGGAAGTGGTGGCTTTCGCAATATTTTGGACATAATTGGCTTTGGAGGTGGAAAAACCAATGGCGCGAAGTTTTTCGGCTGATGTGTTTACTACCTGCTGTGGGTTTGGCCCTACTTCGCCTCCGGCTTCGCGGGGTGAACCTGAGTACAGATTCAAAAAGCGAGTAAAGATTGACTTGGCAGCCTTCATGGAGAGCTGCTGGCCAGTAATAATTTCGATGAGATCGAGAAAGTAGTTGTCATGGCCGCCCCAGTATTCCTTGATCTGGTGCTTAGCGATCAGTTTCTTGAGAATGGGATCTTTTGATAAATGTGCTTTGGCGTCTTTCATTAGTCTATATTGTATAATTCTCGCTAATGATATTGGCTAAGTTAATCATTTGGGCTTTGTTTACACCTCCTACGTCTCGGGGGGATGTGATTTGGTAACCATTTTTTAAATTAGACCAAAACTGTTAATCCTCCCGAAAGGGAGGTTTTTTGTTATGGAAAGGAGGTGAAATATAAATGTCTAAAAAAAGTCGAACAACAATAAACCGTTTAAGAAGAACAGTGAAGATGATTCGGGCAAAACGTGCTGGTGAATCATGGTGGACAAATCCGAATAACCATCCATTACCGACACTGCCAGATCAAGTCTACCTTCGGGGTGAATATCTTGTTCAGCTGGCAAGATCAAGCCCGCATCTAGTAAAAGAGGTGTTGGTGCTACTTAAGTACATTGGTGAAAATGAAGAAGGGAGAGTAAAAATGGAGGGGGGAAGAAAAGGTAAGGAGCTATAGAGACCAAAAAGGCCCCGTTTCCGGGGCCTTTTTATTCAATTCAGAACTTGATTACTCCATCCCCATGCCACCGCCCATGCCGGCACCCGATTCGGACTTCTTTTCCTCGGGCAGATCGGTGACCAAACACTCGGTCGTCAGGATCATGCTGGCGACGGAAGCGGCGTTTTGAAGCGCGCTTCTGGTTACCTTGACGGGATCGAGA
>Ga0209727_1002315_pt1 | contig 13620 bp, 14 predicted proteins | sample RifGroC1_FD_183995 | JGI IMG/M metagenome (GOLD analysis project Ga0209727, IMG submission 183995) | Groundwater microbial communities from Rifle, Colorado, USA - Groundwater C1 (SPAdes) (version 2) | ecosystem: Environmental > Aquatic > Deep subsurface > Groundwater | place: Rifle, Colorado...
ATGATGGTGAACCGTGTGAGAATGATTCGAGATGGTAAATTAAAAAGATCAGATTTAAATCTGATCTTCACAAAATTGTAGAAAGGCTTTTAATCCTGGCCCCTGATATTTTTGGCGGTGTACCAGCATATAAAGTGGTCTTGTCAGTTGCCAGAACGGTGTGTCAAGGATGACCAATTGACCTTTTTCAGCTAAAGGCTCAATCGCCAATCTTGATACACAAGACATTCCAAGCCCACCCGCTACAATTTTTAAAATTGCTTCGTTATGACCTAAGGTCAAACGAATATTCGCATCAGGAACATCTTGTAAAATTGCATTGTCAAAAACTTCACGTGTACCAGAGCCTTCTTCACGTAAAATCCATTCAACATTTAGAAAGTCAGCAGGGCTTAATGCACGTTGAATTTGAGCAAGAGGATGTGAAGGTGCACAGCAAACGGCTAATTCATCATCACGCCAGTGAATACACTGTAATTGTGGCAAATGACAAGAGCCTTCAATTAAAGCCAAATCTAACTGAAATTGGTTGACTGCTTCAATCATTTGACGAGTATTACCCACTTGTAATTGTAAGTGTGCTTGTGGGTGTTTTTGTAAGAAATCAGCCATTAAATCAGGCATTAAGTAGTCGCTGATTGTGAGCGTTGCTCCCAATCTAAGGTCAATACTTTGTAATTCACCTTTGGCTGCTTGCTCAAAAGATTCACAGCGACCTAATATTTCTAATGCTTGTGGCAATAAAAAGCGTCCCAAATCATTAAGCTGTAAACGCTTGCCGAGTCGATCGAACAATGGCGCACCAAGACCATCTTCTAAATCAGCTAAAGCCATACTTGCTGCACTTTGAGTAAGTCTAACAGCATCACTGGCTTTGGTTACGGTTCCTTCCTGAGCGACCGCCACAAAAACAGCCAATTGGCGTAAGGTCATTCGCATGTTATATAGCCTTAATGTTTTGAGTATCCATCAAATATTCGATCATGCTAACATGAGCATACTGTTTCGTGCCACGTTCAAATCATGTCAATTGAAAAATTTACCGTAGAAAAGGTTTTATCTGTACATCGTTGGGCTCACAATCTTTTTAGTTTCACGATGACGAGACCCGCCCATTTTAAATTTACAGCAGGTCAATTTGCTCGTATTGGGTTGATGGTAAATGGTGAATTGGTGGTTCGTGCATATTCAGTCGTTTCTTCACCTTTTGATGAAAATCTGGAATTCTTTTCTATCGTTGTACCTGATGGTGCGTTTACTTCAAACCTTCAACATCTTGAAATCGGTGATGAGTTATATCTCGACAAAACTGCGTATGGGTATTTAACTTTAGCTCGCTATCAATTGCCTTTAGCTCATGATTTATGGTTATTAGCCACAGGTACTGGATTGGCTCCTTTTTTATCTATGCTCCAAGATTTTGAAACGTGGACGAAATATCAGCATATTCATCTTATATATAGTGTGAGATCTACAGCTGAACTGGCTTATGTAGATCGTATACAAGAGATTGCTGAGAGCTTTGGTGAAGGGCATACAGGGTTCAAATTTGTACCTATAATTACCCGTGATCCAAATGCAACCTTACATGACCGTTTACCTGTTTTGATTGAAAATGGTGAACTAGAAAAAGTGGTTGGCCTATCACTCAATCCTGCTACTAGCCATGTGATGTTATGTGGTAATCCACAAATGGTGGAAGATACTAAGGATGCATTAAAACAACGTGGACTGACGATGAATCGTCGTGGTGAGGGAAATATTGCTGTAGAGAACTATTGGTAATAGGTACGCATGGATATGTTATTAGTGAACAAACATATCCATAAATTCGCGGATTTCTTGAATTGCGGTATCAACATCTGTATTCAGCCATGTGGGCTCAAAAAGTCCAGTGTAGTGCTCTAAGCGATCATGGGGAACAACCAGTCGAACTGGGCAATCTTCTTCAAGTAAGCGCCAAGGTAAAATCGGAACTTCATTATCGAGAAATGGTTGTACATTCCGAATATCGATAATCATTGCATTAATGCAATCGGGTAAGGGCATAACCGAGAATTCTTCAGTACGTCGACGGAAATATTCTAGATCACCCCACTTTAAAATATAGCTTGGTTTATTGAACTCGATAATACCAATCAAATGTTCATCGCGTGTGTGATGTAAAAAACATTGATGTGTGACATCAGTGTCTAAATCTAGAGAAACACTTTGTTGGCTATAGGACATACAGTAATTAAAAACAGAACAGAAACGTGACAGAGGATTATAGCTTATTTTTATCATTTTCTAAACCGCCTATATTTTATACAAGAATGCAAATAATAAAAAGTAGAGTTATGCAAATAAAACAACGATAGTGCGAAGCTTTGTCACACAATGCAACACAGTCCATTGCTAATATAAAGGTCTAAGCAATAAAAGGATGAGGGCAAACTATGATGCATGATTTTAGTAAGCCACAGCCTCATGTGGCCAGTAAAGAAGAAATAGCAAGGAAAAGGAAATTACCAGTCTATATGCTCATTATCGTAGGGCTGTTCTTGCTAGCATTATTAATTTTTATGGTTGCAGACCATTCGAATAAACCTACTGCACAAGTGATCATGTCACAGTTGCATTCGGTCCTTTTAAATGCGTAAGCAATCTATCTTAGACCAAACCTAATCGATTTAACGAGCTCATTGGTGTGAACTAATGGGCTTTTTTTGCAAAATTATGCGTAATTTTTGTTGTATTAGTGATGCTGTTCGTTGATTGAGAATTAAACAAAAATTATGGTTTAGCTATCCATTCGTGATTTTCTCTTAACAGAATGAGTTTGGGTAGCTGTATTTGACTTAAAAAACACATAAAAGGATAACAAGACATGAATGAAATTTTTAGTGATCCATCCCAAAGAGGGAGATTTGATGCAATGTATTATTGGGATCAATTTCAGCCAATATTAGCCGCAATTGTTATTCTACTGGTGGGTTGGATTATTGCCCTAGTGATTGCAGCAGGCGTGAAAAAGTTATTACAAAAATTTGATACCAATCATAAATTGTCATCGGCGACTGGTAGAGCGCCCAATATAGAGAGTCTTATTTCCAAACTTGTATTTTGGTTTGTGATGATTTTGGCCGTTGTTGGTGCATTAAATGTCTTAAATATTAGTGGTGTAAGCGATCCATTTAGCAATATGGTTGGTCGTGTACTGGCTTATATTCCAAATCTGTTGGCTGCTGTTGCGGTCGGATTTATTGGTTGGATTGTTGCACGTTTGGTGCGTGTAGGCTTGACCAATGTATTATCCAAAACTCAGTTAGACGATAAGTTAAGTAGTGAAGTTGGTGTTAGTTCACTGAGCAGTAATATTGCTGAGATCTTTTATTGGTTAGTTTTATTATTATTCTTGCCGATTGTTTTATCTATTCTCGGTTTAACTGGGCTACTTGTTCCTGTGCAGAATATGGTAAATGAAGCAATTGCATTCTTACCGAATCTATTCATTGCAGGCGTAATCATTTTTGTTGGTTATATTTTAGCGAAAATCGTTCGTGGTATTGTTGAGGGCTTAACCAATAGCTTAGGTTTACAGGCTCAAGCAGAAAAGATCGGATTATTTAAAAATTCAAGTGTTTCTAAGTTCTTAGGTTCATTTGTATTTGCAATTATTATCATCACAGCATTAATTGTGGCATTTGAAGCATTGGGTGTTGAAGCAATTTCACAACCAGCAACAGCGATGTTGAATGAAATCATGCATGCAATTCCACAAATTATCGCGGCTGGATTGATTTTAATCGTGGCTTATGTGGTATCGAGATTTGTTGGACGTTTGGTCGCTGAATTAATATCAGGTGCTGGTGTTGACGAAGTTCCGATGAAACTGGATGTACAACGTTTTCTTGGACAAACACGTGTTTCTGATATTTTTGGCTATTTGATCGTGTTCTTTACTATGTTATTTGCTGTTTCTGAAGCAGCGAATCGCTTAGGTTTAGAACAGGTGAGTGGCTTGATTGCCATGTTTATCCAATTCGGTGCAGACATTTTACTCGGTGCTGTGATCTTGGTAATCGGTTTTTGGCTTGCAAATGTGGTTGCGAATGTCGTGCAACGTGGTGAATACAACAGCTCACGTTGGTTAGGTAATCTAGTTCGCATTTTGATCATGGGCTTAGTTATTGCGATGGGTCTAAAAGCAATGGGTATTGCCGATTCGATCGTTAACTTGGCATTTGGTTTGACGTTGGGTTCTGTTGCAGTTGCTTTTGCATTGGCATTTGGTTTAGGCGGTCGTCAACCTGCTGAACGTTTATTGACAGATTTATTGGATAAAGCAAAAACCGAAGCTAAGCAACCAAATCCAATTCATCAAAATCAACCTACAATTAGTACCAATAGCAATCCAACTCCTCCTTCATCTCCATATTCAGATGAATAGAAAAAATAATCTTTGATTTTTTTGATCAATTCGACCACTCTTAACAGGGTGGTCGTTTTGTTTTTTCAATAAATAAAAAGTCTATAGGAGAATTAAATGAAGAAGCCTAACCGCGTATTTGCACCGATTATTATTGCTGGAATCACTGTAGGATTTTTGGCAAGTGCATATAAATTCGTGATCGCAAAGTCTGGCACGAGCAAAGAAAAATCAACATCAAATAGCTCGCAATCCTCTTCTGTTGAAGCAGCGAATTCTCCTGAGCATCACTCTTAGTTCATCAAATGATCTGCTCAATTTGAATTTTCTAGACGAATTGAGCAGCGGCTTGTGCTGATGACCACGCCCATTGGAAGTTATATCCCCCAAGATGACCTGTTACATCGAGAACCTCTCCAATAAAATACAAGCCTTTTTGTTTTTTACTTTCCATGGTTTTGGAGGATACCTCGCTGGTATCTACGCCACCGAGAGTCACTTCTGCAGTTCGATATCCCTCAGTTCCTGAAGGTTTTACAGCATAAGCATGTAGTTGTGTTGCAATGTGCTCAAGTTGAGCATCACTGATATTGCCAATCGAAGTTTCACTGTGATCCGCCCAAATGAGTTGCTGTAACTCAATAACGATACTTTTTGCAGTGAACTCATTCAGTAAAGTTCTGAGTAGAACTTTAGGTTGTGATTTTTTCTTGGCTTTGAAAAAATCCAATAAATCTTGGCTTGGGAAAAAGTCTATTTTAAAACTTTCTCCAACATGCCAGTAATTGGATAGTTGCAAGGAGCTTGGACCACTTAAACCGCGATGGGTAAATAAAAGTGCTTCAGTAAATTGATGACGATCGTTGATCAAGGTTGCATCTAATGCATTACCACTTAAGCGAGTGGTTACTTCTTTAAACTGATCCGAAAAAGTAAAGGGAACAAGACCAGCACGGGTTGGAAATACATGATGTCCGAACTGCTTTGCCAGTTCATAGCCAAAACCTGAACCGCCTAATGTTGGAATCGATAAACCACCAGTGGCAACCACTAACGACTCACAGTGATAAGTGCCTTGATTGGTTTCAATAATAAAACCTGAATCTGCTTTATTTTTTACCTGTTCAACTTCGCAGTGTGTTTGAATTTCTACGTGTTTTGATTTACTACATTCTGAAAGTAACAATTCAAGAATTTCTTTAGAGCCTTTCAACGTGAAGAGCTGACCATGTTTACGTTCTTCGTATTCAATGCCATATTCACAGACCAAACCAATAAAATCCCAATTGGTATAACGGGTTAAGGCTGAAATCACAAAATGCGGGTTTTCTGAAAGATAGTTGGAAGGCTCTACCTCTAAATTGGTGAAGTTGCATTTACCACCACCTGACATCAGAATTTTTTTACCGACTTTATTGGCTTTTTCAAGTACGACGACTGAACGTCCACGTTTGCCTGCCTCAGCAGCTAACATCAAGCCCGATGCACCTGCACCTAAAACAACCACATCAACTTGATGAACCATGAGCATTACTCGATAGAATACGAAAAGCGGGCAATTATAGAAGATTTAAAGCCTTTTGAGTATGTCGATTGTTTGATTAAAAAATATGCCTTTAAAATCAAGGCATGCTATAAAGTTGAATTCTATAGAGGGGCAAAAATAATGAACGATAAAACATTTTTAAACGATATTCAGCCGAACAACCAAGATCAACTAAGACAATATACTTTAATTGCCTATGGTTTATATGCAGCTAGTATTTTTGTGGGTTTGACCAGTATTGCAGCTGTCATCATGAACTATATGAAACGTAATGAAGTACAAGGTACGTGGTTGGCGAGCCATTTTGAATGGCAAATCAAAACCTTTTGGTTCACGCTCATTGGTGCTGTGATTGGTTTCGTATTGTCATTTGTCCTCATCGGCATTCCAATCTTGTTTGCGGTGTCGATTTGGTTTATTTATCGCATCGTAAAAGGTCTTGTGGTGTTTATGGACAATAAACCAATCGGTGATGGATGGTTTTAAGCCGTTAGAATCAGTAGATCAAAAGTCACTTCAGGGTGACTTTTATTTCATGCGTCCTTGTAGCCCACCTGTATGGATCGCTAAGATTCTCGTATTCACAGGGAAGTGCCCTTGTTGAATTAAATCAAATAATCCCATCATCATCTTAGCTGTATAGATTTGCTCGAGTGGAACAGCATATTGTTGTTCGAATTGCTGCATAAATTGCAGCAGTTCAGAATTGGTTTTGGCATAACCACCACAACAATATTTATCTGTTAAAGACCAGTTGGTTTTATTGGTCCATTGTTGAATATCGTGCTTGAGAAAATCACCTTTAAGTGCCGAAAAGCCTAAAATATGTTGCTGAGCTGAACTACTTTTGATGATCCCTGCAATCGTGCCACCTGTACCAACAGCACAACAAATCAAATCATAATTTTCTCGATCATCAGCAGACAGAATTTCTTTCGTACCTTGTATCGCAAGTTGATTAGTCCCGCCTTCTGGAATAATCCAAGTATTTGGATAACGCTGTTTTAATTGTTGTAAATACTCAAGTTCATGGCGAAGTCGGTATTCAGCTCGACTGACAAAATGCAGTTGCATACCAAAATCTTGTGCAGTTTGCAGGGTTGAATTCAATGCTTGCTTTACTAACTCTTCACCACGAATAATGCCAATACTTTGGAAGCCAAAATAATGTGCTGCATATGCTGTTGCAGCGATGTGATTAGAGTAAGCCCCGCCAAAGGTTAGCACTTGATTCAAATTTTGTTGCTTAGCTTCGAGTAGATTGTATTTCAGTTTAAAAAATTTATTACCTGAAATCTGAGGGTGAATGAGATCAAGACGTTTCACTGTCAATTGCACAGGAAAGGGAAGGTCTAATGTTTGATAAGGAGTTGGAAAAGCAATGTGATCAAACATTGGAATAAACTAAAATTGAATTTGATCACATTGTAAATGTATTTGATTGAGAATGTCAGTGCTGCCTTAAGAGTCGGTATCTACAGAGCTAATCACGGACATACCAGGACGTAAATTTTCGATGCCTTTTTGGTTTGGATCTATCGCAATACGCACTGCAATCCGTTGCACCACTTTAGTAAAGTTACCTGTGGCATTATCAGGTTTTAGTACACTATATTCAGAACTAGCCGCAGGGGAAATTTGCTCTACATGTCCTGTGAATTTCTGATGATTCATGGCATCCACAGTAAAATACGCTTTTTGTCCAATTTTCATATTGGCAATTTGCGTCTCTTTAAAGTTCGCAATCACCCATGTTTGTTTTGGGATTAAATACAATAATTGTGTTCCTGCCGCCACGTATTGACCTACTCTTGGATTGACCTCACCGAGTTGACCATCTAACGGTGCAACAATCGTGCTGTAATCCTTTGTGGTATTGGCTTGATCTAGTTGTGCTTGTGCGCTATTCACTTGTGCTTTTAGTCCACCTTGCGCGACTTGTGCCGTTTTTAATGCTTCTTGTGCAACGAGGATATTCGCCTGCGCTTGTTTGAGCAAAGCTAGATTATTTTGTGCATCCGCAGCCGCTTTATCCTGTTCAGATTTTGATGCTGCACCGCTATCTCCAAGTTGTTGATAGCGTTTAAGTTGTGCGATGGATAAGTCGTATTGCGCTTTGACTTGATCAAGTTTGGCTTGTGCTGCAACCACATCAGCTTGGCGTTGGGCGATGGCTTGAGTTTGATTGGCTAGACTATTTTCTGCTTGTTCTACACCTGAGACAGCCTGCGTGACTTTTTGATCATAGGTGGTTGCATCAATATGCATCAACACCTGACCTTGTTTGACCTGATCAAAGTCCTTGACCAATACATCTTTGATATAGCCATTAATCTGTGAGGAAAGAATGGTGGTTTTGCCTTTCACATAGCTGTTATCAGTTTGTTCAATCGCTGTATGAAATGGACCAATTCGCCATGCCCATAAAATAATGGTAATCCCCACGATTAATACTAAAAGCATCCACCATAAGGTAGAGCGTTTGGTTTTAATCAATTTACTGGTTGTAGGTGGAGGCGGTGGTGGCATTTTTGGCACGGACTCAACTGCTTTGTCAGACTGAGCATGATTATTCTGCTCAGCGTTTTCGATCTTGGAGCTTTCTGGTTTCTCTTGTTCAGACATAATTTTTTTCTCAATCAAATACAATAAAAGTTAATTTGCTGTTTGCAAGCTTCTACGGGTTTTGTACTTATTCCGAGCATATTTAAATAAGCCCCAAAGCAACAAAATAACGGCAAAGATGCCATTTAAGGCAATCACATCGTTGTAGGCACGAACCTGAGCTTCACGAGTCACCACCTTATTTAAATTCTGTAGGGCTTGATTGTTTTGTAAAACAGGGTCATTCGTTGTGAGCATTGAACTGTGTTGATAACTTTGCAAACGCTGTGCGACAAGGGGATTGGTAGGATCGAGATTGCTACTAATCTCAACTTTATAATCATAAGTGTGGCGTTGCTGATAGGTATTGAAAAATGATGAACCGACTAAACCACCAAAGTTTTGCGTAGCTGAGAACAATACAATAAAGGTCACGACATATTGAGGACCACGTTGTAAGGTACGCATAAAACCCATCAATAGCAGTGGACCAATAAATACGCCCCCTGCAAAACTCACCAAGAACTGGCTTCGATAAAAGTTTGCAGGTCGTACATCACTGGTCAGGTGATAATCCAAAGCACAGGCGATCAGAATTAAAATTTCAGCCAGAAATAAATTTAAAATTAAACGCTCACGATGAAATGTCAGCGCACTAAATACCGAACCTGCAGTCGTTCCACAGAAAATAACCACATAAAGCGGAACAAATTGATCAGGACCCATACCAACAGTTTTTAGAAAATTGACCGCAGCGTAGCTTTGTTCAGACATTAATAGTCTGAGCGCAAAGGCACTGACGATGAAACTCAAAAGATCGCCTGTCGCCAACCAACGTGTCATGATCAGTGGATTGCGACGATAATGTTCATAAGTCAAACCAAACACAATTAAACAAAAACCGACGATCAAGGTATAGGCTAACCAAGGGCTATCAAACCACCAGTGAATAGGCCCTTGTGTTAACACGATACACAGGCAGGCGAAACCTGGAGCGAGCAGTGCAAAGGTAAAGAAGTCTTGTTTCTCAAAAACCGCGAGACGCATACTTCGAGGCAGTTTTAAAGCTACCACCATTGCAAAACAACAAATTGCCAAACCCAGTTCAAAGGTATAAATCACATCCCATTGATTGGCGCTTAGTAAAAACGGCGAGATAATCCAAGCCAAAGGCAAACCAAGTTGCTGAAAGCCGAAAGCCAAATAAATCCCTTTAGCCATATCTGCTTTACCAAAAGCTTGCATGGTGTAATACATACCCAATGAGCTAAGTGGAGCAGCGGCTAAACCTGCAATAAAGCGGACAAATAAAGCCATTTCATAGGTTTTGACAAAGATGTGTAAGACCAACACACCAATGAATACTAATAATCCAATTTCTGAAAATAGTCTTAAGCCATATTGTTGCCGAGCTTTGAATAAGATCAAATTTGAACTGACATTTGCCATCACATAAGCAGCAGGTAACCAAGCTGCTTGTGATGGAGTGAGACCATACTCACCTTGGAAAATTGGTAAATTAGCGACAATAAAACCATTACTTAAACTGGCAGCAATACAAATAAATAGCCCAATAAAGAAATATGCAAAACGTTTTGGCTTTGCATGTGCGATAGCCGCAGGAGAGCCTGGTAGCGTAGGGCGTTCATCGGCTGACCAATCTGGCGGGGTTTCAAGATAGCGAGGGCTGTTATCCATATTATTCCTCGAACTAAATTTTGATGCCGTTTAATAATAATTCTATTGCGCGTTTTGCCAGTCGTACTTGATCAGAAGCAGGATGCCCTTGAAACGAAGAGCCTAAGATCGCCGTAATCATGCCAAAGTCTTGTGGTGTCAGATCAGGGCGACATAATTGATGTTCTATGGCTTTATCAATTAAAGGTTGTAATGCTTTATCTCGTCGCTCATAAATGTTTAGCATGATTGGGTCTTGGCGATCAATGATGCGCCAGTAATCAATCAGTACGATCAGATGAGGGAGTTGTTCAATATGCCCTTCAATCAAACGAATAAAACCATCATTATATTCGAGTAGAGCGGATGCTCTCTGTTCTAAGCGCATCATCGCTTGATCAAGTAGGGCAAACATGAGTGCTTTACGATCAGCGAAATTACGATAAAAGGTTGCTCGTCCTACGCCTGCATGATCAATAATTGCTTGTAATGGCACATGTACACCTTGAGCCCGAAATACCTCTTCTGCTGCATGAAGCAATTCCTCTCGGTTATGAGCAGCTTGTTGAACACGTTTATTCATTATTGAACTTGCTAGGTATATAAATTGGATAAGAGTTATTTATCGGACAAACTTGTCCGATGTAAATAAACGATCGATATCTGATTTGTTTATATTGAGTAATAGGGGTAAATTGGTTTGTGTAGCAACAAACTTATCGTATTAAAAAATAAAACAATTTGATTTTGAATATTTTAAGGTAGGTTTTATATGCAAGCCTTTATGCATCGATTTTTTCGTGGTTTAAAACATCGTCCATACTTATCCGCAACTTTTGCTTTGGGCTTCGTTATCTTTTTTGTGCTGCAAACATTCAGCTCATGGCATTGGGCGACACGGCTACAAATTGGCTGGAATACTGCAATCTGGCTATATTTGTTTATGATTCTAAAGATGATGTGGCGTTTAGATCCAGAACACATCTTAGAACGAGCAAAACAACAAGATGAAGGGAAGTGGATGATACTTACGGTTGCTTTAATTGCAATCGTTGTTTGTTTTATTTCGATTGCTGTGCAGCTCAGTCATGTTCCCAAAGATCAAGCAATCATTAAAATGATTCTGATCTTGCTAACGATAGGAACTATTTTCTCATCGTGGTTGTTACTGCATACCTTGTTCGCTATTCATTATGCACATGACTATTATCTTGCGAAAAGCAGTCAAGTCGATGGGGGATTAGATTTTCCAAAAACAGATCAACCTGATTATCTCGATTTTGTCTATTTCAGCTATATCATTGGCACTTCTGCACAAACCGCAGATGTTTCTATTACTAGCTCACAGCTTAGACATCTGAATATTTTTCATTGTGTTTTAGCTTTTATTTTTAATACAGTGATTTTGGCGGTTGCAATCAATGTGGCAGCGAGCCTGATCGGTTTTGGCTAATTAACAATGCTAAATGAATCTATAAGGTGATTTTTATTATTTAAAATAGTGAAATAGTGGAGTAAATATTTAATCTTTTAGCAGGTTAAATAAGAAATGTAGATGATTGATATTTTGTTTAGTAGCTCATCTTAGCTCTGTATTTTTGATGGTTTTTTTATATAAGTTATTTGGTTTTTATCATTGTTTTTAATTAATTTGTTGAATTATAAGATTTTATCTATGCACTGTGGTTTGTAAAAAATAGTATCTTGTATGAGTCTTTTTCGCATAAAATATTTGCTAGAAAATTATTCTAATTTTGAGGTTTATCTTGGAATCAATATTGATTTTAGGCTCGATTACATTGGCATTGATGTTGGGTGCGATTAGCCCTGGTCCGACATTTATTTATGTTGCAAAAAACTCGATTGCGATTTCACGTAAACATGGTTTATTTACTGCGCTTGGCACAGGTACGGGTGCAGCGTTGTTTGGTTTTCTAGCTGTGATGGGATTACAGGCGATCTTACTTGCAGTGCCTTCAGCATATTTGGCTTTAAAAATCTTTGGTGGTCTGTATTTACTTTGGCTTGCTTATAAAATTATTAAACATGCTAAAGAACCAATGGCATCAACGGAGAGTGCAGTTCATAACATGAGCTATGCACAAGCTTTTCGTTTAGGTCTAATCACTCAGTTGAGTAATCCTAAAATTGCGATCGTGCTTGCCAGTATTTTTACTGCTTTATTACCTAAAGAAATTCCAACTTATTTCTATGTTGTGTTGCCAATTTTGTGTTTCTTTATTGATGCAGGTTGGTATTCTCTAGTGGCTGTTGCATTGTCAGCAGAAGGACCACGTAAAGTTTATTTAAAATCTAAAGCTGTTTTTGATCGTATCGCAGGTGGTGTCATGACCTTGCTTGGATTGAAGTTGATCTTTGGAATGAAGTGATAAAAGAAGCGACCAAGAAGGTCGCTTCTTTTATGGGCTAATTCTAAATAAAAGCATTTAATCTTTGAAATGAGTTGGAATCCATTGATAGCTTTTTCCATCGGCTGAATAAATGTGTCCAATGCCGGGGAAAGGTAAATGTGGTGCAGCAATCGTTTGTCCGTTTTTAGCAAAATCAGCGAATTGCTTTAAACGCGTTTCAACGGCTTTTTTCGGGTCTATATCGTATTCAATTGCCGTTTCAGGTTTATCAAATTGCACAGTATGTGAATGGACAATATCTCCAATAAACACCACGTTTTCATCTTTGGTTTTTAATTCATAACTAAAATGCCCAGGTGTATGTCCCGCCGTGTTAATGACTTTAAAACCTTGAATGTCATCACCGAGTTTATACGTTTTAAAACGTTGTTTGGTTTGGTACGGGGCAATGGCCTCCTTAATCTTTTCGATTGTCCCTAAGTAATTGGCTTGTTTTTCTTTCGGTAGTTTTGCTGCTTGTTTCGGATCTAACCAAAAACTTGCTTCATCATTCGATACGTATACGGTTGCATTCGGGAAATTGGCAACGCCATCTTTACTGATACCACAGACATGGTCTGGATGTAGATGTGTGAGTAAAATCGTATCAACTTGTTCAGGTTGATAGCCTGATGCTTTTAGGTTGGTTAACACTGAACCTAGATGTGAGCCGAAACAACTGGCTGCACCGCTATCCACTAATACCAGAGATTTTCCTGTATTGACGAGGAAAGCATTGATAGAGGTCTGTACGCCTTTATCTTGATCTGCATAGTATTTCTTCAAAATTTCTTGGACTTGTTGTTGAGAAATATCTTTAAATAAGTTTGGTGACATAAAGTTAGTGCCGTCCAATAACGCGGTAATTTGTACATCACCAACTTGATGTTGGTAGAAGCCTGCAACCTGTTTTTGTTGTTCAATGATCGGCAGAGTTTTGCTTGTTTCTGCATGAGTAAGTAGGGGGAAAT
>Ga0209727_1002319_pt1 | contig 13607 bp, 27 predicted proteins | sample RifGroC1_FD_183995 | JGI IMG/M metagenome (GOLD analysis project Ga0209727, IMG submission 183995) | Groundwater microbial communities from Rifle, Colorado, USA - Groundwater C1 (SPAdes) (version 2) | ecosystem: Environmental > Aquatic > Deep subsurface > Groundwater | place: Rifle, Colorado...
GGGTGTCATAATCCCTCCAATGAGCATTTCCACACGTTCGCAACCTCGACCCCATCTACTGTGGTTGGTTGCCAGATCATGACACCCCTAAATATCTATCAGCCTGCATCTGTTCAGTAGCATCCAAATCTTCCCCGTAAATCAGCATCCCCCGAGGCCCGATCCGTGTCCGTGCCGTTGCGGAGAGCGTACTCAAATCAACAGCAGCCTCCCCGGTCCACTCGGGGATCCCCTGGAACTTCGGGCCGAGGGGAGCCTTGATGGTGACTGCCGGGTAGGTGGTGCCTGCTGTGATGGTGGCTGAGACGTTGAGGGGGCCGGGGTATTGGACAGGAAAAGCTGTTCCGTCCGAATTAATTCCAGCCAACGGCGGCACTCTATACCCCGTAGGAACAATTACATTTTTGGGGAGATATAGGGAATATTTCCAAAGTTCGGCCATAGCTGAAACTCCGACCTGAGACAGATGCACTCCATCATAATCATATGCGGTTTTTAGATCATCAATCTCCCCAGTTGATATCCTAACCTGCCCCATATCATCATGGCATTGGACCAGAGTTGCATTATTTACTAAGCACCAAGCGGCATAGTATGTATTCCACAATCTAATAGTCGCATTCTGTACATCGGTGCCATCAGACCACGGCAAAATCTCATCTACATACAACGCTGTCTCTGTTGGTATTAGCGCACGAATCGCATCCATGTCCGACTCAACAGCGGCCCACGTTCTACCGGCCTGGACATCATTAACCCCAACGTGTATCCATATAGCACTTGCCCCAGATGCAATGCACGCTGGAATCCCTGTAGTCAGACACCAGTCCCATTTTCGCGTCCCGTCCGCAAAGTCGCGGTAATTCCCAAATGTCTTGCCATCAGCCGCTATGCTCAGAGACAAACGGTGCATAATACATGCGTTCAAGTCGCCTGCGGGGCCACCAAAATACCCATGCCATACCCCCTGATTCATACCCTCAGCTATTGAGTCTCCTGTTACCGCCATAAACGGAGTATCTGCGACAGCCGTTATGTTCATTACAAAACCATTGGAGAGCGTCAGAAATTGGTTGCTTTCGGTGATATCTCCAGCCGTATATCGAATGCTTGCAGCTCCTTCGCTGAGGTTTGAAACGTATATCTTTGCAGGGGTTGTGATGTAAAGCCCCAAATAATCGCCGGGAAGGCAAGGGATGGGCTGGCTCAAAGCATATGTAGCCGTTCCGATTGGTGCAGTTATTGTTTCGGACTCTCCTACGAATGTATAATCAGATCCCACCAACCGAAATACTTTTACCTTAAAATTACCAGCCGTATGAACCCCCAAGACAACCTTTTTGATAGGCCCAGTTTGCTGTATTCTCCTCGTAATACTCGCCTGGATGTATGTAGAGCCTGCGGCAAGTGTTGTAGACGCTAGAAAACTACCCTGGGCCAACCCGCCAATATGAACATCACCCCCTGGGGACTCTAGAGATTGGATTCCAGGCATGTACACGGTGCTGCCATCCGATGTTGAAAACCCAGATTCATTAGCATAGTTTGTTCCGGTGCCATCCACCGCCTCAACAATCGTCGTGGTCGTCAGGTACAAGTGATGGCCCAGTCCACTCGCATCCACCTCAAACGCACCGCCGACATTTATCCCCGGCAGGTACGCCCAGAGCACTCCACCACGATGGATGGACATATCCCAAAAGTTTGCGGACATGCTCAAGGTGCCATTTACCGCGCAAGTTGGGGCAGTGCCGCTTGCTGTGATTACATCTGTCGTGAGAATCCCCGTGTAGGCCACATCTTCCGGGACGGCTACGCTGAATAGCGAGCCTTTGACCTGGGGAGTGCTGGAGCCGATTGGGCGGTAGGCTTGTAGGCGGCCGTCTATGATATCGCCTTTGTAGTATGCCAGGAGAGCGCCGGTCTGCAGGTCCTGCACCCAGAACGGTCTCTCAGCGGCGCCGGTAACTCCCCTGCCGGTTCTGCCGCAGATCGGCCTGAAGATGCTCCGCGCTACGCCGCTCATTGGCCTTTTTCCACCAGGGCGACGCCGATGGTGGCCCCCACGGACTCGGTCTTGACGAACTGCAGCAGGACCGGGCTCTCGACCATCAGGGGCTGAGAGGTGGCGGTGATCGTTACCGCGGTGCCGGTGTCGTCGTAGAGGGGCAGGACGGCCGAGGCGTCGCCGGCGGCATCGACTGCTGTGACGACATTGACGGCGATCGTGTTCGCGCCGAAGGGGCCGACTGCGTGCAGGGTCTTCGGGAACGGGTCGCAGGTCAGGTCGATGACTTCGGAGGTGGCTGCTGTTGTCTGCGGGGTGAGGGGGTATCCAGTGGGCATGGGGGGCTCCTATATGTTAGAAGTTGAACATTGTTTGCTAAAAGGTCGCCCGAGGGCGGCGCAGAAATATGGGCGGTGCGCCACCTCAACTACATTAACCTCGAGCGTATCCGGGTTAAGTCGTTTCTCTTTGTACCTGCTCTCAGAGGATATCACAGAGACGTTCGTATACCCGCCACCTTTAGGTTTCGATCCTCTAAATTTTCTTAACCCCACAACCGCCCTCCTTAGAAATTGATTGAAACATTAATTTGCGCCTGGGTGTTGCCGCTCTCGCTCTTGTCTTCCTTCGGCTCCAGGTTGGCCCAGCGCACCGTCGACCTGATCGCCTCGAGTTTCGTCGTGGCCGGCGTGGTCTCGTTGTACACCAGGTCGTTGATCACCTCCAGGTAGGCCTCGGCCTGGACCCGGGCCTTCGCCCTGAAAGGCAGCCCGTTCTCATGTACGTCGCGAATGGTGACCGCCAGCTCCTGGCGAAATACTCTTGATCCACAGAGGACGATGTAGTCGTTGTCGGTGAGGCCATAGCGCTCGAGGACCTGGCGGGTGTCTTCTATACCCAGGGCGAGGTCGAGGATGAGGCGGGGGTCCCACTGGTTGGCGGAGGACTGTTCGGGTAGGAGGTCTTGCTTGCGAGGGCGGCCTAAGCCTCGAAGGGCTTGCTTGAACGGAGTTTCGGCGGGGAGTTTATCGTGAAACTCCACGGTGGGTGACTCGTCGAACTCCACGCTGAGGAGGTCGGAAAGGTCGTCTTCTAACTTGGGGTTGTAGTCTGCGAGGCTCATACTAAAGGTCGTAGCGTTTTTATGCAGGAAATGCAAGTAAAAAAGTGTAGATGGGTGATACTTCTGTAGGGGATTGCTGCGTTGTTAGGGTTTTGGGGGCTGGGGGAGGCTACTTTTGTGGTGGGACTTTTGGTCAGGAATCTACGCTCTATGGTACCGTTAGGCAGGAGGTAAGTGGCTGAGATTATTAGCGAATGTTGCGGGGGTTACGTACTTTGGTCTCCGGATTTCATTTTATGTAAGAGCGTGTATGAGTTAAGTGGCCTCCCCACTCCCTCCTACCCCCCTGCCCCCCTCCTGGAATCTCTCCCTACCCCGCCCCTATGCCCCTCCCCGCTACGTGCCTCGAACCTGGCAACCTGGGACCGGTCCTCCTGGCCCTCAGTCCTGCATGACATACCCTCACGATCTGGCGAGCTGATAATATTATTCTCGCGCCTGGGAATGTACAGTGAAACACTATGCCTCTCTGTAAACCGAGTAACAAATAAAAACGTAACTCATGCAATAAAAACCTTGCATCTTTATGTTACACCGTTTACAGTTAATTATACAGTTTGATTGTCAATCACTTAACAGGAGGATACGAGCATGAAGACTGCAGAACAGATAGCCCTTGAAACGGATGATAAGAATGGCCTGGCGAATATCCGAGCTATTAACAGAATGTACAGAGCACAGGACGAAAGCAATTTATGGCCTATCAATAATAGATTCAATGTCACTGAAAGGGCGATCCGCCAGGTTCGCAAGTTGTCAGGCGAGATAGGCGGCCTGTATGGCCTGGAGTATTGTTATGCACTCGAAGCGACAATGTCTCATATCGTTAACTCTGCAGTCTGAAAAGGTGACAAAATGAAAAATCAAATACTGGAAAAAGTAAAAGATGCAATCCGCAACCCGTATGCCTGGCCAGGTGGCTACCCTGTTTATGTCGTTATGGCAGATGGTGAATTGCTTTGTCGTGATTGCGCTCGGAAGAATTACAAGGAAATTGTCAGACACGTAAACGATAATATGAATACTGATTGGGAAGCTGCGGGCGCAGAAATATTGTGGGAAGATTTTGACAACAACAATTGTTGCCATTGCGGTATTCGCCTAGAAAGCGCCTATGGCGAACCTGAAGCCGATTAGTTCATCTATTCCCCTGACCTGCAGTGGATGCCAGGTCAGGGCGATAGGCGAAGCAAGGCAAGATAAACAATCAATTGAGGAGAAAAACTATGCTTAAATGTGAAAATCCGAAAACGAATTACCGAGATATCATTGAAGACTTTAAAGTCAGTGATGATGGGCTACAACACGACAACAATATAGCTGCAGACTTTGAACACGGCCAATGGTTTATAACCTGCCTGTCATGTGGTGCTCAGTGGTCCGTTAATGATGCTGAGGGCCGCAACGGTTTTTACTATCAATTTGAACAAGTATCGAACGGAGACGAATACTGCTACAATCACACGGATTAAAAACTAGATCATCTATTCCTGATCTCGGGCGATAGGCGAAGCAAGGCAAGATAAACAATCAATTACAGGAGAAAGACTATGCGAACAGAACACATTAAATCCGTAATAGTGCCCGACGGTTTTCTTGGTGCAACCATTCAGATTAACCTTTGCTATGATCCTGAAAGCAAGAAAACCATTGGAGTATGGACCGGCGGAACGTTTACAAGTCAGGTTCCGCTCGCTGTCGATGCAGCGGAAGCGGAATGGCTTATCAATAATCATCCAGCATGTAAACAGTTAAGGTGATCAAATGAGAACAACCCTTATAAGACAAGCACTCAAGCGCTTAATGGTGCAACCTGGATATTTCCGTTTGTCGGTATCGGCCAGGCTGCAGACTGTTTATTTCTATATATTTGATGTGAAGCCATGATAGAAGAAATCCCCGCATATAAGACTTATGATGGCAAAGTATTCGAGAATAAGACCAAAGCAACCGAGCACTCGTTAAATGCTATTCGGGAATTACTCGACACGCAATTAAAGCCGTTGCTCGGAAAGTTTACACATGCAGACCTGTACAATATAGTAATGGAGTTAGTGCCCGATAACATGCCAGTGAACAAACGAAATATGTTTGATTCAATCTGCAATATCCTCAACTATGGAGATTAAAATCATGGCAACATACATCCAAAGAAAAGGAAATGACTACCTTGAGACAGTAGATGAATTTGAAAGCGGCAAAGAAGCCCGAGCAATGGTCAAGGAATACCGGATGGCCGATCCTTATGCCGAGTATTACCTCAGTAAGCGGCCTTGTAAGGCCTGGCGCGAGAAAGCGGGCGAAAGCCGGGAAAACTGACACGCGGGGAAACAGGTTACTTGTACGTTTTTACAACAAAAAGCGGACAAGTAACCTGCAAAAAGCTCAATTTGAAATGTATGTAACAGGCTATTACACTACTTTGCTACACAGTTTTCTACCACAGAGTAGGAGTTTTGAGCGGTTAGGGGGAAGTATGACACTCATCCGCGTTTTTCGGAGGTCGAAGCGGAAATGAAAAGTTGTGAGAAAAAATCGTTAGGTGTGGCTAAACCGTGTCGCAAGTCGGGCCGGAGGAGGTCAAAATTTTTCGCTCGACGGTCTCTAAGTCGAGGAGAGAAGAGGAGGTCAAAACCGATGTTCATCAGTAAAACTGATAGTTGGGCCTGTTCTATACAGTTTTTGTGTAATAGTGTGCTACACTTTGTAGTGTTTTGGAGGGCAAAAACGGCCTTTTTTCAAGATAAATTGACGAAAAACCGTGATCTGGGGGGTTTTGCACAGGCGGCGGGATGCCAGCCACGAGAGAAAAAACTAATGAAGACCTATATATATATATTTATTAAAAGTAATATAGTAGTAGTATCAAAAAAAAAGATAAGCACTGAATACTTTTTACCGTTTCACTACACATGGATGTTACACGACGACATGGCGACCATCAAAAACCGACCCGCTGTAACTCCAAAGTGTAGCCAAAACACATAAACTGAGCATTAACTTTATTTTTCGCAAGTGCCTACAGCCTAAGTATAGGATATCATGGCATTAGTTGTGTACGGCCCGTCAACTTACAAAAAATATGTCTGTACTTGTACGATATTATTAGATAAATTCTAAGAAATCTCATAACCAGCTAAAAACACATCAAATAAACTTTTTTGCGTAAACCGCTTGACATATGCCGTAAAACCGAGTTATAAATAATTAGCAGAGACACAGAATGATACAAACCTCATAGGAGGACAAAATGACCGGATCAGAACTCAAAGAAATTAGAAAGGCGCTCGGGTGGAGTGTCACCGAGGCCGCCAGGCAATTCTCCCGCACCGTCTCTTACTGGTATGCAACCGAGCGAGCTGAGACCGTCCCGGCCAGGATCGCGGATTTCATGGAGATGAAAAACAAGATCGATGTCCCGCGCATCGTGGCGGCACGCGAGGCCAGGGCCGCAGCTGAGGCCAACAAGCCCGTGGCTACTCCGGCGCACCTGACGGCCTTCCGTAGAGCGTTCAACTTAACACAAGACGCAGCCGCCTCCCTGTTGGGAGTCAGCCGCATCACCTGGAACAGATGGGAAAATAACCAGTCACCCGTACCGCGCTCCATGCTCCACACCTTGCGCGGCCTGGTGCAGAAACTCAAACAAGAACAAACAGGAGAATAAGACCATGAAAACCGAGAAAAATATCATCAACGGCTTTGACTTCTCAGCCCTCCCTATCACTGTAACCTATGTTGGTAAGGTCCAGGACAAAGAGTGGCCGCATTTCCTGTGGAACGTCACCATTAATCATAAGGACGGCTTCTGGACCATACCATATAAAACCGGCCTGGGGCTCGTGGAGAAACCGAAAACGCGGCCATTCGGCCCGCCTCCATCTGAGCAGCCCAAGCGACCATCCAACGCTGATATCATGCACTCTCTTCTCCTGGACGCCGACGCCGCCGATCAGTCGTTCAACGAGTGGTGCGACACCTACGGCGAGAACAACGACAGCATGAAGGCGTTCAAGACCTATCAGGCCTGCTGTGAAGAGGGCGTCAACCTGCGGAAGACCTTCACCCGGGAACAGATCGAGGAGATGCGGAAGGCTCTTGAGGATTATTGAAAATCGAAATTCAAAAGGAGAATAAAAATGAGATTCAAACACGACTGTACCAACTGTCAGTCACTCGGAGAATTCGGAAAATATGACCTCTATATCTGTATCACAGCCTACGACGAGACCGTTTTGGCCCGTTACAGCGACGACGGCCCGGACTATGCCAGCATGAGCCTTCAGGAATTGCCTCTGTCTCGGTTACCATACCTGATCGAGGCCAAGCGCAGGGCTGAGGAGATGGGATTGATCCCCAAGCCGAAACCTGAAGTCTAACCAAAAGGAGATGCGATGATGTTAAAATGTGAAAACCCTAAAACAAATCCACAACATATTATTGAAGAATTTGAAGACAGCGAAGAAGGGCTGCAGCACGATAACAATATAGCCGCAGACTTCGAGCACGGTCAGTGGTTTATAACCTGCCTTTCCTGCGGTGCTCAGTGGTCTGTTAATGATGCTGAAGGAAGAGATGGAGAGTACTACCAGTTTGACCAGGTCACTGTTGGAGATGAGTATTGCTATAGCCAAGTGGATTAAAGGAGGATTTATGGAATGCTATTATTGCAAAGGGAGTGGGAAAAATACCGATAAAAAAGAAGTTGAGTGGATATATAAACATGAAAAAATGAACCCAGTTCCAGAGTGGCGGAAACAACTAATTGAAATGTGTCCGTATTGCCACGGCGGGGGAAAGAGTGAGGTCTATAACAAAGATGGGTCATTTAAAGGGGAAGGATATTGGGACCAGAGATAGGAACCTCACAGTGCAAGCATTAATTTAACCAAAAGGAGAATCAAAATGTACTTGGATACCAGGGAATTATACAAGCGTCAATGTGAACTGGCCGAAGAGCTTGATAGTCTGAAGTATGATGTTGAGTGCGCTCAGGAGGCCCTTGAAGATAATGAAGATCCGGACGAACAGGAGGACCTCGTTGATAAACTAGATAATGCTGTCTCCGATCTCGATATCTGGCAGGCTGAGTACCAGGAAGAGCTTGACGAACTGAACGCCCTTGAGGATGAGGTCGGCCGGGAGTGGATGCACGGCGAGACCTTGATAGACGAAGACGAATTTACCGACTACGCTGAAGACCTGGCCGCCGACCTGCACGGCGACGCAGTGACCGACGCCGCCTGGCCCTTCTCCCATATCGACTGGGAGGCCGCCGCTGACGAGCTGAAGCAGGACTACTCAGAAGTCGAATACCAGGGCACCACCTACCTTTTCCGGGCAAACTGATATGGCCAAATACTCAAGAGTAGGCGAGATATTCGAGGAGTTGAGGAACCTTAAAACGGAGGTTAAAGAGATGAAAACCACACTGACCGAGGAAGACAAACAGAAGTACGTCAAGAGCGGCGGGGCAGTCTGCCCGTACTGTGGAGAGTGGAACGTCGAGGGCGCGTTCTGCGAGACAAACGAGGGCTTTGCCACTCAGAAGATGTTTTGTACTGAGTGCGAGAAATCCTGGTATGACATCTATACCTTAACCGCTATCCAGACGGAGGTCTAATGAAACGCTTCAACATCCAGACCAACATCGGCAAAGTGAAGTATGTCGTAAACTCTCACGATGGAGAGAAGACGCACCCGGACGGCAGCGAGTTTTTCGACATTGAGATTTTTCGCAACAAAAAAGACCTTGCCCGGTGTGTGGCGAGGTTAAAATCAGACGGTTACGTGGAGGACTGAGCCATGAAGGAATACACAATCACTTGGGAAGTGGAAGACCTGAAAGCCAAGTCACCAATCGAGGCCCTTTTTAGAGCTGTGGAGCTTTTTGAACGCCAGCGCAGCACATTCCTGGTAACTGATCAAAGAACCGGCAAGCAACGGACCTTTCCTGATCCGCGCAGTTTTGATAGGGACGACTGGGAGAAGGCGGTTGTGCTGGGCGAAACTGATTTAGGTTTCATCGACTGGATAGAAGCGCAGCAGGAAGCAAAAGCCCAGGCAGACGCAGAGACATTAAAGTCTCTTGGAATTTCCACAGATTAAGGAGCCCAGTATGCACCGACTAAAAAAGCACCTCCCCGATATCCTCCTGACCCTCATCGCTGCAGCCGTAGCCGCCGGCCTGATCCTGGCGTTCATCGTCACAGTGCCGAGGCATATCGACAAACTGGAGGGCAAAACCGCCGAGAGGCATAACATTTACCAAGGAGATTGAAGGCCATGCGAGTCATCCGACCACCAAGAAAAATCGTCCTCCCCTCTGGCCAGCAGTCCTGGGAGTTCGACTGTGACGATGGGAAGACCTACGGGACCGCCGAGCTTGCCCTGCTTGTCGGCCTGGCGTCCCGCCATAGCCTGCTGCAGCGCATGGCTCGCACCGGATGGGACTCCGACTACCTCCTTGCCCCTCCTGCACCGAGAGGGTATTGTCGAGACGGTCGAGCGGCTAAAAACTCAGGGAGTGCGGAGTGGCTTGCCCTGAGCGGTAAGGACAGATCATTCAGACTGAGGGATATCCCGGATCACAGCGCGTGGGAGAAAACCGTCAACCCAGACACAAAAAGGACTTGACATCCTCCGTCAATTGCGTAACAGTAAACCAGGAGCAAGGAGATTTAATTCTACCATCAAGGAGACCATGTATGCAATTCAAAACTTTCAAACAGGCAGTACAGCAGCAGTTCGACACGATGCAGCAGCACCCGCTTTTCAGAATCACCTCTGACAAAAACCTGCTTTGGCAGACCTATCTGACCAGCTTCCCGGCGGGCACCAACCCGATTTACCGGGAGCGGACCGAGCATGACTGTCAGTGCTGCAAGCAGTTCATCCGAGCCGTGGGAGATGTCGTGGCGAGCATCAACGGGCAGGTGGTCAGTATTTGGGATATCGAGATCGGCGGGGATTATCAGGTCGTGGCTGATGCCCTGGCAGCCAAGGTCAAGGCCCAGCCTATCGAGAACGTCTTTTTCCACCAGGAGCGCACGGCAGGCACCGACAGGAACGTACAACTTCTCCTCTCCGGCGAGACGCAGATCTGGGAGCACTTCTTCATCAACGTCCCGGCCGCCAACTACAGCCGAGATCCAGGCGCGAAACTGTCCGAGGCCAGGAGTACCTTCGATGTAATGCGGCGTGGACTGTCCGAGATCACCATCGACGCCCTCGAAACGGTGCTTGAACTGATCGCCCAGAACTCCCTGTATCGGGGCGAGGAGAACACCTTCGCCGTCGAGGCGTTCCTGAAACTGAAACGGGAGTTTGACCAGGCCACTGATAAGGACATTTTCTGCTGGTCAAGACTCAGCATCGCCCCGGCAGTCTCCCGCATCCGCAACACCTCCATCGGCACTCTGCTGACCGACATCTCGGAGGGTGTAGAGCTTGAGAAGGCGGTTAAGTCGTTCGAGGCTAAGGTTGCGCCGACGAACTACAAGCGCCCGACTGCTCTGGTCACGGCTGGGATGGTTGAGAAGGCCCGCCAGGAGATTGAAAGCCTTGGCCTTACCTCGGCACTTGAGCGGCGTCATGCCCGAGTCGAAGATCTGACCATCAACAACATCCTCTTCGCCAACCGAGAATCGCGCAAGAAGATGAGCGTCTTTGACGAGATCGCTGTCAAACCGATCACAGCGAAGAGTCTGGACAAGGTCGAGTCGGTTGATATCGAGACCTTCGTCAAGGAGATCCTGCCTCGGGCCGAGAGTATTGAGTTGATGTTTGAGAACAAGCACTGCGGTAATCTGGTCAGCCTGATCGCCCCAGCAGATCCTGCCGCCGGCAAGATGTTCAAGTGGCACAACAACTTCTCCTGGTCCTATGCCGGCGAGGTTGCCGACTCGATCAAGGAGCGGGTCAAGAGAGCTGGAGGGAACGTAACCGGGGATGTGCGGATCTCTCTGTCATGGTTCAACTACGACGACTTGGACCTGCATGTGATTGAGCCGAGCAGGTATGAAGTATTTTACGGGAGTCGGGGCAGACTCAGCCCTGCAGGAGGTACCCTTGACGTGGATATGAATGCCGCTGGACGGCGGGACTCTCGAAGCCCAGTGGAGAATATCTATTACCAATCGAAAGACACGATGAAGGAGGGGATATACAAGATATTCGTAAAGAACTACAGCAAGCAGGAGACTTCTGATGTTGGATTTGAAGTTGAAATGGAGGTCGAGGGCGTTGTCCATACCTTCTCATACGCTAAACCGGTTCGGGATCAGGAGGTTGTCCAGGTAGCAGCAGTCAGCTACAGCAAGAAAACCGGGATCACCATCATTGAATCCCTGCCCTCGACCCAGGCGACGAAAGAAGTTTGGAGTCTTCACACCCAGCAGTTCCACAAGGTCAACATGGTCATGTTCTCACCGAACTATTGGGATGAGAAAGTCTCCGGCAACAAGCACTATTTCTTCATGCTCGCCGGCTGCCGGACGGACACCTCGGCCCGAGGGTTTTATAACGAATTTCTGTCCGAAAACCTCAGCCAGCACCGGAAAGTCTTTGAAATCCTCGGCTCGAAGATGAAAGTTGAGCCGACCGAGAGCCAACTCAGTGGCCTTGGATTCTCTTCAACCCAGCGTAACGAAGTCTTTTGTCGAGTCAGCGGGAGTTTTTCCCGAACCATTAAAATTACCTTTTAGGGGGAACACCATGTTTGAAAAATCAACGAGAATGAAGGACCGGTTTGAAACTACTAAGGGCAACCTGACCACTGAGGATCTGTGGGATCTGCCGTTGACTTCCGCCAGAAACCAGCCGAACCTGGACGACATTGCCAGGGATTTGCACCGCCAGTTGAAAGACAGTGCGGAGGTCAGCTTCGTCGCTCCGGCGCGGAAGGAGAACGACACCCTGCAGCGCAAGTTCGACATCGTCAAGCACATCATCGAGGTGCGTCTTGCCGAGAACGCCGCAGCTGCCGAGGTCCGGGCCAACAAGGAGAAGAAAGCCCGCATCCTGGAGATCATTGCTCGCAAGGACGACGAAGAGCTGGTTGGAAAGTCTCGGGATGAGCTGATTAAATTGGCCGAATCGCTTTAACTGCCTCGCAGTAAATTAAGCCCTCCCCATACCTGCAAAGGATGGGGATGAGGCCGTAGAAACAGTCAAACCTTAATCAACAGGAGGTCAAAATGCAAAAAGATTATGGAGAAGAGTACCCGGTTCAGGAGTTGAGCCTGACCGGCAAGATTTTCTGGGCTGCGTTCGTCGTGGCCTGGGGTGTGTCCATATGGTTCATTATTGGGAGGTTTTAATCATGGACAATTTACCTGTTGAACTGCCCCTGTCGTTAAAGCTCGGCTGGTGGTATGCTGGCATCCTGCTGGTTATCTGCATCTGGGGGTGCTTGTAATGCTGAAACTCACAACCGAACCGGACGATTTGCTGCTAGAGTGGGTTTTGCGTATGCCCGATGAGAAGGCTGATGACATCCTGGTCGATGTGGTAATGCACGAAATGCGCAAAAAACTCAAAAAGAAACGTGATGAGGGTAGGGGTGGATGGTTTGGACCTAACTGCTCAAACTCAGTGTTGCGCAAAATGCTGAAAGAACATGTTGAGAAGGGTGATCCGGTAGACATAATCAACCTCGCCGCAATGATTATGGCTAGGACTAAATTATTTGGTGAAAACGCATGATCTCCAAAGAAGACATCAAGCGCATACGCAAGACCCTCAACCGCTCTACCACCGCCATGGCTGAGATCGTCGGCGTCACCCAGAAGACCTGGGAAAAGTGGGAGGTGGGCACCAAACCCTGGCCCGAGCACCGCCCGAAATTGGACAAACTACTCGCCCACATCGATGGGCGGAAGGGGAGGGAATGAACCAGAGCTGGAAATACAGACGGTCCTTGCTCCTGGACAACGGCCCACTCATTCTGATGTCGATCTGCGGCGCAGCCTGGGCGCTTGTCATCCTCGCTGCGCTGCTGGGGTGGCTACGATGATCGTCCGCACAGTCCTTGACTGGGAAACCGCATACGGCAAGCACCCGGTAACACAGGAGGCAATCACTCTCTCCAAGATGACGACCGAGGAGTATGTGAGACACCCGCTGTTCAAAGTCCACGGCCTGGGGGTTAAAATTGAGAAAGAGCGGGCCTTCTACCTCTACAAGCGCGACGACCTACTGTATTTCCTGAAGACCCACCCCTGGAGCAGTGCCTATGTCATCGCCCACCACACCCACTTCGACGGAGCGATCATGTCCTGGCGAGTGGGTATTCGCCCCGCACTCTGGGGTTGCACTCTGTCAATGGCCCGCGCCCTTTATCCACATGAGTCGGTGAGTCTGTCGAACATCGCCCGACTACTCGGCGTAGGTGAGAAGGGCCATGAGTTGGTGAACTTCGTCAACCTCTGGAGCCTGACCGACGAGCAGCAGCGCATCCTCGGCGGCTACTGACAG
>Ga0209727_1002326_pt1 | contig 13543 bp, 15 predicted proteins | sample RifGroC1_FD_183995 | JGI IMG/M metagenome (GOLD analysis project Ga0209727, IMG submission 183995) | Groundwater microbial communities from Rifle, Colorado, USA - Groundwater C1 (SPAdes) (version 2) | ecosystem: Environmental > Aquatic > Deep subsurface > Groundwater | place: Rifle, Colorado...
AGGCATCACCAATGTTGAGATCAGAGCGGTGCGCGACGCCACGAGGAATGCCGGCGCCAGAGAAGTTTTTATAGTTGAAGAGCCGATGGCCGGAGCCATCGGCATAAGACTGCCGGTCAAAGAGCCGGTCGGGAATATGATTATTGACATCGGGGGAGGAACGACCGACATTGCCGTAATATCTTTGGGAGGCATCGTTCGTTCCAAAAATTTGAAGATCGCCGGAGATAAGCTCAACAGCGACATAATTTCATACATAAGAAGCGAATTTAAAATTTTAATCGGAGAAAAAACCGCTGAAACTTTAAAAATAGCGCTGGGCTCCGTCGTGCCGATGGAGCCGTCCGAGGTTTCAATAAAAGGCAGGGATCTCATAACGGGACTGCCGCGCGAAGTCATCATCACCGATGCGGATGTGAGAGAGGCTATTGCCCAGTCAATTGACAATCTTGTTGAAGCGGTAAAGGAGGTTTTGGAGACGACTCCCCCCGAGGTTATTTCCGATGTGATGCAGAGGGGAATTCATCTGGTCGGAGGCGGGGCGATGATCAGAGGGCTGGATGAGCTTCTGCGAAAATGGTTCAAGATTCCTGTATTCATAGCCGACGACCCTCTTACGGCCATTGCCAGAGGCACCGGAATAATCTTGGAAAATTTGGAAGAATTTGAGGAGGTATTGATACAAAATGAAGATGAATTACCCCCTAAGAAATAATTCAAAACCCAGAAATAAGAATCGGCGGCTTAAAATTATCGCGGTTATATTCATATTCGCCACGGTTTTCTTTATCTCTCTTACGGGCGCGTCCAGAGGATTTCTTAACAAAATCGCTCTGCCCTTTTGGAAGTTTGACAACTATGCCGCCCTGAAATTTTCCAACGCTTTCTCTATAATCGGTTCAAAAAGGTCGCTTATTTTGGAAAACAGGCGGCTAAATTTGGATTTGGATAAAATCAAAACAGACTTGCCATTGTTGCAACTTATCCGGAAAGAAAATGAAAATCTAAAAGCTTTGTTCGGGAGAAGCGAAGGGGAAAAGAATCTTGTATTGTCCGCCGTTTTGGTGAAGCCTAGCGTGTCGCCTTTTGATGTTATTATAATTGATGTCGGCAAGGATAAAGGGGTCAAGGCGGGAGACAGGGTTTTTTATGAGGGAGCGGTTGCCATCGGGGAAGTTGAGGAAGCGTATGAGCGATCTTCCAAGGTAAAAATGCACTCAAGTCCTGGAGAAAAATTTCTCGCTCTCGTCGGCGAGAGGTCGGTGCAAGTGGAAGCGGAAGGGCTTGGCGGAGGAAATTTTGCCGCCAAATTGCCACGAGATGTTGAAGTGAAGGAGGGAGATGCGGCTCTCGTTCCGAGCATATCAACTTCGGTTTTCGGTTTTGTCCGGAAAATTGAATTAAATCCGGCTGATTCATTTCAGAAGATTATTTTTAAAATTCCGGCAAATTTATCCGAATTGAAATGGGTTTTGGTGGAGATATAAGTCGTAAAGTCCATAAAAAATTAGATAAGTAGCTTTTTAGCTTGTAGCTTATTAGGAAGATTCTGATACTAAAAAGCTAAGAAGCTACAAGCTAATCAGCTAATCAAAAATGCCCATAAGAATTTTTATTGATGCGGCGCTTTTTTTGGCGGTGTTATTACTGCCCCCGATTTTTCCCATGGTTATGGCTTTATTTTTGCTTTATCATTATGAATCTTTTTACGAGATAATATTCGTTGGACCTATTATTGACTCGCTTTACGGCAGACCGATTGCCAATCTGTATGATTTTTCTCATTTGATGACTTTCATTTCCGCGTCTCTGTTCATCTCATCTTTTTTTATTAAAAAGAGGCTTAAGTTTTATTCAAACAGATGATTTATGTTAAATAGGAAAATAAAAAAGATATTCAACGGATACGGACGTCTCGCGGACAGGAGAAGCGAGATAGAGCCCGATGAAATTTTTCTTGATTCAAGCAATCTGCCGAAATTTGACACCCATCAGTTTGAAGGCAGGCTTGTCAGCCCGATTTCCAAGCGCAACATCGCTCTTTTGACTGTCTTTTTCGGTTTGGCGTTCGTGGCGCTTGTCGTCAAAGTCGGAAATCTTCAGATCGTAGAAGGAGAAAAATATTCAAATAGGAGCGAGAATAATCGTTTGCGCCATATTACCGTATTCGCTCCGCGCGGAGTCATTTATGACAGAAACGGCAAAGAGCTCGCGTGGAACATTTTCGGAGAAGACAAAGAATTCGCTTTAAGAAAGTATACAACCCTGTCAGGCTTCTCTCATATTTTGGGATATGTCAAATATCCGGCGAAAGATTCGTCGGGATTTTATTACAACGAAGATTATATAGGCAAAACAGGCGTTGAGAATTTTTTTAACGGCGAACTTTCAGGCGAGAACGGCTTGAAGATAACGGAAACAAACGCTCTAGGGAAAGTCCAATCGGAGAGCGTGATCCGTCTGCCGAAAGAAGGCGGCAACCTCACTTTGTCAATTGATGCGGCGGTGCAGAATAAATTTTACGAATCAATAGCCGGTTTGGCGCAAAGAGCCGGATTTTCCGGCGGTGCCGGAGCGATTATGGATGCGCGAAGCGGAGAAATTCTGGCTATGGCCAATTACCCGGAATACAGTTCCCAGATTATGTCGGACGGAAGGGACGGCGGAGCGATACGGGCTTATTTGGAAAATAAGAACAAGCCTTTTTTGAACAGGGTGATTGACGGTCTTTATACCCCCGGCTCCATCGTGAAGCCTTTTGTCGCGCTCGGCGCGCTCACGGAAAAAATCATCTCGCCTTCGGATACCATATTTAGCGGCGGGTCAATCACCGTGCCGAACATTTACGATCCGGCGAAGCCCTCGGTCTTTACGGAAATGAGAGCTCACGGCTATGTTGATATGAGGAAAGCTTTAGCGGAATCGTCAAATGTTTATTTTTACGAAGTGGGCGGGGGTTATGAGAATCAAAAAGGACTCGGAATTTACAATATTGAAAAATATATGAGAATGTTCGGTTTCGGCAGTGATTTTCCGGCGGGATTTTTCTCCGGCAAGTCAGGAATTGTCCCCAATCCGGAATGGAAAAAAGAAAATTTCGGAGATTCACAGTGGAGAATAGGAGACACTTACAATACTTCAATAGGACAATACGGTTTTCAGATAACGCCGATGCAAGCGGTTCGCGCGGTTTCAATGATAGCGAACGGCGGGGAGCTTTTAAATCCGTCAATAATCTCCAATCCGTCCAATCCTGCCGCTAAAATTATCAATATGAGCGAAGATGATTTTCAAGTCGTGAGAGAGGGAATGAGAGGAGCCGTCCTTTACGGCACCGCGACCGGTCTGAACATTCCTCAAGTGGAAATTGCCGCAAAAACGGGAACAGCGAAGCTCATCTCTTTCAAAAAATTCGTAAATTCGTGGGTCATCGGTTTCTTCCCGTACGAAAATCCCAAATACGCCTTCGCGGTGCTTATGGAGCGAGGTTCTAGTGTAAATTTGATCGGAGGAGTTTATGTGATGAGGGAGCTTATTGACTGGATGAGCATCAATGCTCCGGAATATCTTCGTTGAACCAATGTTTTCATCAGAAATTCGGCGCGATCACATATAATAGGTGCAATTATATTTTGTCAGTATTCAATATATATGAGTTATCAAGTTTATAAAGTCCATAAAGTTTGTAAAGTGAAGATAGAATTAATTTTAAATTTAAAATTAAGTCATTCAAAATTCATTCAAAATTATAAATTTATAAATTTGAAATTTCTTGCTTTACAAACTTTATAACTCGATGAACTTGATGGACTTTATAACTTTAATAACTCTAGTTTATACGCGATTTTAGGTGATTTTAGGTGGCGGTTATTATTTATTTTTGTTAAACTTATTCACAATCAAATTATCATTAATCTTGTTTTAAATTTTTATGAAAGGAAACAACAATGATTTTAAATGCTGTCATTTCTGCGGGCATAAACCGATGAAACTTATTATCAGCGCTTTGGGTTTGTTTTTAATTTTATTTTTTGCGGTTAGAATCGCGAAAGACATAAAGGCTTATGATTATATCGGCAGAGATGTGTCTTCTCCGAATACCATTTCTGTTTCCGGCAAAGGAGAAATAGTTGCTAAAGCGGACATTGCTACTTTTACTTTCAATGTGTTGGAAGAATCGCCTAATGTTTCCGATGCTCAAAGCAGGGCGGCAAAAAAGATAAATGACATAATTCAATTTTTGAAAAATAAAGGAATAGAAGAAAAAGACATAAAAACAACAAATTATAATATTTATCCTCGCTACAACTACATAAAATTGCCTGAAAAATCTCAAATCATTCCGCCAATCAGGGATAACAGAGTTTTAATCGGATATGAAGTCAATCAAGGTATTGAGGTGAAGGTAAGAAAGATTGATTCTGCCGGGACTATCTTGTCCGGCGTCGGCAATTTGGGCGCGAGCAATGTGAGCGGGCTGAATTTCTCCATTGACGAAGAAGATAAATTGAGAAAAGAAGCCAGAGACCTTGCCATTGAAGACGCAAGAGAAAGTGGCAAAATTCTGGCGAGAAGTTTGGGGGTGAAGCTTGTGAGAATAATAAACTTCTCCGAGTCGGGATATTTCCCGATTTACAGGGAGAAATTTAGCACAGATGTGATGGCGGTAGGCGGGGCGACTCTTGCTCCTGAAATTCCGACAGGCGAAAACAAAATTACTTCTCAAGTGAATATTGTTTATGAGATAAGATAATCAATTTACATTAACAGATAACAAAAAACTTTTATGAGATATAAAAATATTTGCCACGATAGTGGGTCAATTAAGTTTGTTTTTATTATTATTAGCTTGTTTTGTATTGGCGGATATTTCGGATATTTAAATTACGCTCAGAAAAAAGATAAAATCCAAATATCAGGAACCCAACAATTTTCCAAAGACGAATACGAATCTAAAAATCAGAATTTTCGCATAGAAAAAGAAATAATTATTTTTCTTGATGAAAATGGAAATGAAATAAAAACATTGCCTATTTTAAAAACTGTTCCTGGAAAAAGTTATTCAAAAGCTTACTTTTCTGAAAATAACAAATACATAGCACTAGACAATGTTGAATATGAGATTGTTGATGGATATCAACAGGATAAAATAGCTGAAATTACTGTGCTAAATTGGAAAGGGGAAGATCTATGGAAAAAGGAACACCCTTTTTATTATTTTGATAGTCTTTCTCCAAATGGAAAATATTTTCTTGCAAAAAGTTCTTCTCAGGGCTCAATCTCAATTTTTAATGAAAAAAGGGTAATTGATTTCACACCCAAAAATAAAAAAGGAGGAATTAACTTCACAACAAAAGAGGATTGGAGGGGATGGATATCAGCCTTTTCAAAGAATGGAAATTTTTTTGCGGTTGTGCTTGGAATAATAAAAAAGGATGGCGACGAGCAAAAAGAGATTGATAATTTGTTTGTATTAGACGAAAATGGAAATGAACTTTGGAGGAAAGAAGAAGTCATCAGTGGTGAATTATATGGTTTAAACATATCAGACAATGATATTATTACTGTATTAGGGTCTGACCCCAATGAATATCGCCGCAGCAAGGAATATCGCTTTGATAAGCAGGGGAATCAATTATAGGCTTCGGATTGTAGGTTTCAGTCAGAAACTTAAGATAATATTTATCTTTCCTAAAACCTACTATCTACCACCTACAACCTAATTCCGGTTGACTTTTCCCACACAAATGAGCTACTATGCAGGTAGCCCCAAGGGGCGGTTTTTAATAAGGGAGATTTAATTATAAGAGATATGAAAGTCGTAGATTATATAAAAGAAACAAAGACGGAATTGAAGCACGTGAATTGGCCGACGCGAAAACAAGCGATTGTTTTTACCATAGTTGTTATCGCTGTTTCAATAGGGGTTTCTTTGTTTTTGGGCTTTTTTGATTTTCTTTTTTCTCTCGCCCTTAAGCAGATTATATAATCAATCAGAAGAAGGTTTTAGTTTGTAGGTATTAGGTTTAAGATAAGAAAATTAATCTCTTAAATCTGGAACCTACAACCTACAACCTAACACCTACAACCTAATAAAAAAATGGCAAAACAAACAAGCGAAGGAAGAAATTGGTACGCTATACATACTTACGCCGGCTATGAAAACGCGGTGGCTAGAAACTTGAAACAAAGAATTGATTCGCTCGCCATGGGGAACAAAATATTCAGCGTGATTGTTCCGGTTGAGAAAAAGATAAAAATAAAAGGAGGAAAAAGAGTGGAAGAAGAAGAAAAGATTTATCCCGGATATATTCTTGTGGATATGATTGTTGATGACGATTCTTGGTATGTCGTAAGGAATACCCCAAGAGTGACGGGCTTTGTCGGCTCCGGTGTTTACCCAGTGCCTTTGGAGAAAAAAGAAGTTGAGGAGATTTTCAGTCGGATGGGTTCAGATACGATTAAACATAAAATTGATTTGTCAATTGATGAGCCTGTAATGATAGTTGACGGTCCGTTCAAGGACTTGGAAGGAAAGGTGAGCGAGGTTGACGAAGACAGGGGCAAGGTGAAAGTCCTCGTGTCTATGTTCGGCAGAGAAACGCCCGTGGAGCTGGACTTCTTGCAAGTTAGAAAGATTTAAATATAATCACTTAAAGGAAGGTTGTAGGTGGTAGGTATTAGGTTGTAGGAAGAATCTGTTTTTTTTCTTTCTTATAAACCTACAACCTACCACCTACCACCTAATTAAAAATATGGCAAAAAAAATAACAAAAAAATTAAAGCTTCAGATTGATGGAGGAAAAGCTAATGCTGCGCCCCCGATAGGTCCAGCTTTGGGGCAGGCTGGAGTAAACATAGGCGACTTTGTCAGCAAGTTCAACGCGGCCACGAAAGACAGGATGGGAGAAGTCGTCCCTGTTTCTATCACTGTATACGAAGACAGGACTTTTGAGTTTGCTTTGAAAAGACCGCCCGCTACCAATTTGATTCTTAAAGCTATCGGTGTTGAAAAAGGCTCCGGCAAGAACGCGGTGAAAAAAGCTGGCTCTATCACAAAAGCGCAGCTCAAAGAAATTGCCAAAAAAAAGATGTCCGATTTGAATGCCAATGACATTGAAGCGGCGATGAAAATAATCGCTGGTTCGGCCAGGTCTATGGGGGTTGATGTGGTGGGGTAGAAAACTAGGTTGTAGTTTATAGGTAGTAGGTTTGGGAATTGATTTCTAGTTAACCCAATAAAAAACAAAAGTGGCACCTTCTCAAGTGCCGCTTTTAATATCTAAAAAACAAGAGGGCGGTCTTGGTTGTAGGGCAGTTTATTTTTCATCGCCGTTTCGGCTTTCTGAAGCTCCATCGCCACATCCATAATGTGGCTAAAGAGGCTCAAAAGTTCAAGATGAGCGATTTGCGCCGACAGCTCTTTGGCGCTTTCCCCCTGAAGCGTCATCAGACTGGCGCCGGAAGGACTTTGAAATTCAACATTTATTTCTTTGCTTTTCACCGTGATTATCATATTGCCGCGCGGATCGGCGTGTTTGTTCGGGTCAAAGATGAGTTCCGGTTTTCTTTCCCAGAAAAAGCATCTGGAAAGTTTTAACGCTTGGTCCCAATCTTGCTCGTAGATGTGCGCCGACTGTGATGTTATTTGAAGTTCTCCAAGCTCAAAGCCGAGCTCGCGAGCCACCTTTTTCTGAAGTGTGCGCAGGCCGAAAGCGTTTGGAATCGCCGATTTGAATATGTCGTGGCTTCTGGCCGTCACCAAAAAGTGGAGTCTTCCTCTGCTTTGAATCGCTTGGATTTGAGTTATGCAAGGAGGCTCTTTGCTATCTTTGTCAGTTGACGGGTGCATCGTTGTCGCCACGGCGCGTCTTGAATCCGGTGAGTCAATTAGATTCTTTTTTAAAATTTCCTCAATCTGGTCTATTGGCTTTTCTCCGTTTTTATTCGGATAAGCCATCAATCTGTTGCCATAGGTGTAAGAGACGCCTGTCGGCATCGTTGCCGAAAGAAATATGTTGAAATATTCTTTGATTGATTCCGGCGTCGCCCCCGCAAGCTCCTTGAGGCTGTGAGGCCAATTTCCCGCCAGAGAAAAGTCCGGATTTTCGGGATCAGGTTCGCTTGAGACCCATGTCGCGCCTACAAGCTCTCTTTGCTGATAGCCGTACTGCGTGCCTTTGACCGTTCCGTATCTCATTATGCGTTCAACCAATTTGAGCCACGCTTCGGTGATCGTCTTGCCTCTCATAAGCCAGCCGATTTCTTCGGAGGGGAAAATGTCTATCTGCTCGCGCTCTGTTTCTGGAAATTCCACAGGCTTCATATAAGGACCGGCTTTCTCGCCCGATGAAATTAATAGTTTTTCAACATCTTCAATGGATTTGTCGCTCACATCCGCGAGCTTAACATTATTTATTATTTTCTTGACTGTTTTGGCGTCAATTTCTTTTTCAATTTTAAACTGAGTTCCGTCGATAGTGCCGTCGTCTGAAAGTCCTTTTTGCCAGAGGTTCGTCAAGGTTGATCTTCCGGCAATTCCGAACTTGGAATTTGAAAGCGTCCCGTTCCCCCAGAGGTAGACGGTTCTGATTTTGGGATTTAGCGCGAGGTTCCGCAAAATAATACTGACGCCTTGTCGGCTGTAAAGAGTGCCGAGCATCACCGAATTATCCCTTATTATTTTTGACTTATTAAAAACGGATTCAGGTTCATTCCAAACGGTGCAGAAGCCGATTGACTGGCCTTTTCCTAAATAAACTTTATATTTTTCCGGCTGGTAGAGTTGGGTTGTTTGTGTCATTGGAAAGTAATTATTTCTTTTATTCTTTGTTTTGTAAGGTCTTAGAAAGTTATCGCTGGATTCCATGAAGATTCTTTTTTAAGGATCTTCTTCCGTCCTAACGCGAATAAAAACGTCTTTCCCGTCTGGAGATTTTTCTTTTTTATATTTCCGATTTTTATTTATCTCTATTTTTCTGATAAGCTCTTTCTCTAGATCAAAACCCAGAATTTCCGACATGCCAAGCAGAAAAACAGCCACATCGGCGAATTCTTCGGCAACACCCGGATGATTTCTGTTGAATTTTGAAAATGCTTCCGAGAGCTCTTCGTGAGCGCGGCAAAATTCAAGCGCCACATCGGTAGTATTGAAACCTTTTTCAATCTTATTGCGCATAACCTCTTTTTGCAATTCTTTAATGTTTATCATAATTACATATCGGAGTAAGCCTCCGTACCTTTGTTTAGAATTTCAAACTCAACGCCAGCTTCTTTAAAAATTTCTTTTGATCGCTTGCTGGCATGATAATCTTTCATGCACACCACTCGTTTGATGCCGGAATTTATAATTGTTTTAGCGCATACATAACAAGGAAACATTTTGCAATATAAAGTCGCTCCATCAATAGTGACACCGAAGCGAGCGGCGTTAGCAACGGCGTTTAATTCAGCGTGGGCGGTGCGGATGCAATGGCGCGACTGAATTCCATTTTCTTGTATAACCGTGTGCATCTCGTGGCCGGCTTCGTCGCAATGAGGAAGTCCCATAGGCGAACCGACATATCCGGTTGCAAGAATCCTCTTATCTTTGACAATAATCGCTCCCGCCTGCCCTCGATCGCATGTCCCGCGCCGGCCGACAAATTCAGTCATCTCAATAAAATATTCATCCCAATTCGGGCGTTTGTGAACTTTAGCGAATTTAGCGCCCTTTGTTTTTTTGTCCGATAATGCCATTTAGATATTATAACCGATTATTAAAAACAGCCAAATATAGAAGAAATTTTTTTCACCCACTCTTCTTCTTAGATTCCGTGGGTATCTGATATCCACAGACCGTCTGTGGATATCAGATACCCACGGAATCAGAGGATGGGAAAATGGTGGTTGCCTTCTGGTCTTAAATGGACGATAATGTAATTAAATGGGATTAAAACATAAATTTATCGTTATTGAAGGTGGGGACGGGGCGGGCAAGGGGACGCAGGCGAAACTTTTGGTGGACAGATTGAGCAAGGAAACCAAAGTCGCTTTTTTTGATTTTCCTCAATATGAAAAAACTTTGGCGGGCAAGCTAGTGGGACGCTATCTGAAAGGAGAGTTCGGCGACCCATTATTACTTTCGCCTTACATCGCTTCGCTTCCTTACGCGCTTGATCGGATCGCCGCCAGAGATGAGCTCAACAAAGCTCTTGAGAAAGGCGTTGTCATCTGCAACAGATACATTCCGAGCAATATCGGGCATCAAGCGTCAAAACTTCCTGAAGACAAAAGAGATGAGTTTATTTCATGGCTTGAACAGATGGAATACGGCGAGCTGAAGCTTCCCAAACCGACTTTGGTGATTTATCTTTATGTGCCCGTTGAAATATCATCCCATCTCGTGGAGAAAAAGGAAGCTCGCGCCTACATCGGAGGCGAAAGCGCAAAGGGCGCTAAAGACGGACACGAAAAAGATATGGAATATCAGCAGAAAGTCATAGATGTCTACACGAAAATCTCAAAAGAGAGGAACGACTGGAAACTCATAAATTGCGTGGAAGACGGCAGACTTCTGTCTGTTGAAGAAATTCACGATAAAATAATGCGAATTGTTAAGTCCTAGTTTTTTATACGCATCATTCTAAACTCTAAACTAAATAGGCTAAAACCCGCCAAAATATAAAAAGCGCATAACATAAAATGTGTATCTTAATTCTGCTATCGCCGAAATAGCGCAGGATTTAAATTTGGAAACGAAACGTCCAAGTTGGAGAAATTTCGTAATTCAAAGTTCAGATGCTAAAATGTTTCTATGATTATGATTCAAGAAAAACTTAAAAATACAATACAGGAAGCTCTAAAGATGCCATCCATCACGGCGGATGATATTCATTTGGAACACCCGACTGATTTAAACTTCGGCGATTATTCTTCCAATGCGGCTTTGGCTTACGCCAAAGAATTAAAAACGAAACCGATAGATTTGGCGGAAAAGATAGCGGAGGAAATAAGGAAGCGCGAAATAAAAGAAATTGAAAAAGCGGAAGTCGCCGGCGCCGGCTTTATTAACTTTTTTCTATCAAAGGAATTTTTCGCGGAAAGTGTAGGCGAGGCGATTACGGAAGGCGATAGTTTTGGCGCGAACGAATCGCTTAAAGGGCGGAAAGTAATGATTGAATACACAGACCCGAATCCTTTCAAGGAATTTCACATCGGACATTTGATGAGCAACACCATCGGAGAATCTCTGTCCAGAATCATTGGATTTCACGGCGCGGAAGTGAAAAGGGCGTGCTATCAAGGCGATGTAGGGCTTCATGTGGCAAAAGCTGTCCTGGGTATGAAAACTCTAAGAGATTTAATGCCAGATGATAAAGCTATGTTGACAAACAAGGTTAAATTTTTGGCGATGTCTTACTCTTTAGGTTCGAGTTCGTTCTCATCACTTAGCGGAATTGATGATTTTAAAAGAAGGGTTGATGAAATAAACAAAGCAATTGAGAGCGGAGAGCTTGAGGTGATAAACAAAAAAATTTATGATAGAAACGATGATGAGATAAATAAACTGTATGATTGGGGTAAGGATGTATCCCTTAAGCATTTTGGAGAAATTTACAAAAAGCTGGGCACGGAATTTGATTTCATTTTCTTTGAAAGAGAGACAGGGGATTTTGGCAAGAAGATAGTGGAGGAAAATTTGAAGAATGGCGTTTTTGAGAAAAGTGACGGCGCTATCGTGTTTAAAGGAGAGAAATACGGATTGCACACGAGGGTTTTCATAAATTCGGAAGGGTTGCCGACTTACGAAGCCAAAGAGCTCGGACTGGCGAAAATAAAATACGATGAACATTATCAATACGATGTTTCAATAGTCGTGACAGGTAATGAGATAAATGACTATTTTAAGGTTTTGCTGAAGGCGATGGAAATTGTTTTTCCGGACTTGGCGGAAAAAACAAAGCATATTTCTCACGGAATGCTTCGGCTTCCAAGCGGTAAAATGTCATCAAGGACGGGCGATGTTATCACGGCGGAGTCGCTTATGACAGATACTCAAAAACTCGTGGAGGAAAAAATCAAAGACAGAAATTACAACGAAGAGATGGAAAAAGAAATTATTGAAAAAGTGTCAATCGGAGCGATAAAATATTCAATACTAAAACATACGACTGGAAGCGACATAGTATATGATTTTGACAAATCAATTTCTTTTGAGGGAGATTCCGGACCGTATCTTCAATATTCTTACGCGAGAGCGAAATCTGTTTTGGAGAAAGCCAAAGGAGAGGGGATAAAGGCTTCCGCAAAAAAAGTCGTCACCGAAACATCAGAATTGGAAAGATTGCTTTATCGCTTTCCTGAAATCGTGGAGAGGGCGGGGAAGGAATATTCTCCTCACTATATCGCTTCTTACTTGATTGAACTTGCCGGATCATTCAACAGTTTTTACGCCAAACACAAGATAGTGGATACTAACGACGAAATTTCTCCTTACAAGGTTGCTCTCACCGCCTCTTTCGCCGCGACAATGAAAAACGGCCTCAATCTTCTGGGAATTCAAGTTCCGGAGAGGATGTAGTTTTGGGGAAGCTTATTAGCTTGTAGCTTTTTAGGTAAGAATAAGAATAGGAGCGCCAGACTTTCTTCCTAAAAAGTTAAACAGCTACAAGCTACCCGCCTTCTTAATCGTTGACTTTTTGTTTGGGCAAGGTATCCTTTCAGAAGAAAAATTTAGTTCATAACATAAGACGGCTTGTGGCCGCCTTTGATTCAAAAATTTATTGGAGTGGAAAACATGCCTTTTTCTGGAGATAAGATAGATGGACTGTCTTTGCAGTTGATTGTGGGAATCGAGAATTTTGTTAGAGGGTTTTGTCTTGAGAAGAAAATTTCTCAAAGTGAAATTCCTGAAATATTTAATCCAAACGCGCTTAATCGGTTAGCGCGAAACTTAGGGCTTAGGGTAAAAGTGGAGGAGCTTACAGAGGAGCCGATCAGCGCGCCGAAAGAAACCCCTCTAGAGATTATTGATAGAATAGTCACTGAAGTAGCGAATAATGAAGCGGCGAACAGTTCTCCGTCCGGCATCGAATCTGCATTAAGGGGTCATCCGATGGTGATCTTGTGAGCAGTATTTTTTACGGACAAATCAACGCATTGGTTTTTTTAGGATTAAATATCCTGAAGAGACCAATGCGTTTTTCTTTTCCCCACTTGGAAACTAAGTTTCCAAGTGGGGAAATTTTTTTGAAAAGCGATGGAAAAATGATAAACTGTGGTATTCTCTGAATAAATATGACCAATAACGACAAGGAAAAAGACAACAAAAGCGAAACGGCTAAAAGGGAGGAAGAAACTCTCCGTTTTTGGAAAGAAAATAAAATTTTTGAAAAAACTTTGGCAAAGGATTCACCGAAAGGCGAGTTTGTCTTTTATGATGGACCGCCTTTTGCGACAGGTCTGCCTCATTACGGCAGTTTGCTTTCTTCCGTTGCTAAGGATGTGATTCCTCGCTATAAGACAATGCGGGGATATCATGTTCGCCGAAGGTGGGGCTGGG
>Ga0209727_1002327_pt1 | contig 13542 bp, 38 predicted proteins | sample RifGroC1_FD_183995 | JGI IMG/M metagenome (GOLD analysis project Ga0209727, IMG submission 183995) | Groundwater microbial communities from Rifle, Colorado, USA - Groundwater C1 (SPAdes) (version 2) | ecosystem: Environmental > Aquatic > Deep subsurface > Groundwater | place: Rifle, Colorado...
TAGATTATGATATCGACTAGTAACCTCGGGGAAGGCAATCTGGAGCGGCGCTGGCGCTGGTACGTGCGCCTTGGATTGCTCCCGCGAGTACGTGACGCAAGCAAGGTTCCTGGGTGGATGGTAGACTATCAGATGCGGGCGAGCGCACTGGATCAACAATTGCAAGAGCTTGCCGAGCGCGCTATGAACATTCCCGCGCCGTATAACCCGCATGGTGAGCGACGCTGTTACTTTTTCCTGCGGGCTCGCCGCGGCCAGGTTATCCAGGCGCGTCGGGTGAGCGCGGCGGTCGGGACCGTCTGGACGTCCATTGCAGGAATAAGGAACAATCAACTAATATGCAAGATCTAATCGAAACGCTCCGAAATTGCTGGGGATATGTTCAACGACGCCGCGAACCGAACGTGCCGCGCAACACATATCCCGAGCACATCATGCGTCAATTGGAAGCGCTGGGATGGGTGACAGAACAAATCGGCCATTACTACGTCACTCAAGCCGGATTGGATCTTCTAGCAGAACTGGAAAGCCTGGAAGTACTCTGGCCCGAACAAGCTGCCGCCGAACATTCGGCACACCGGCCGCTGGTAGCGGCGCTGGAAGTGGTGACCGAAGCGCTGGCAGATTCGATTGATTCTATCTGCCAGCATTACGCCACATCGGCCTGCAATTCATCTGCGATGCAGACGCTAGCAATGCGGCGGCTCGCGCTGATAGATGCAGCTCGAACCATTCTAACTTACGTGAAGGGAAACTAACATGGCAAAGTATACTGTAGAGTATGGTATTGCTTTCGAGGTTGATGCTCAAACCGAGCAAGAGGCTATTGACAAAAGTCAAAAAAGAATCGAAGCCTGGTTAGCGTCCGAAAATGTGGAATTCGCTCCCGAGTGGTTCGCTTTGTTGGATAACGGTGTGAAACGTGAAGGAAACTAAAACGCAAGTGTGTCAAGCGGAACAAATTGCTGCGTTGCGCCTTATAATTCAGAACATCATCCGGCGCGCCACGCAGGCCGGAAAAGACGCGCCCGATGGGGTGTATTGGGTAGCCTTCAGCGAGACGGCTCTAGAACTACTGCGACACGCTGTGGAAGGGAACGAAAATGATGCGAGTGTGGATCAAGGGAACGCGGAAAGAAGCCGTTGAAGCTGCGCTCGCGCGTGGCGTCACCATTGACTGCGACGTCGAAGCTTTCGGGCTCACTTTGGCCAATGTGGTCCAGGGAACCGAAGCACAGATCCTGGCATGGTTTCGCGAGACCGAAGAGGCACCCTATGCGCCCGGCGACTTGATGCTGTACCGGTACCAATTCTAAGATCTTTGAAGGAACCGGACCGGGGGGAGTCCGGTTCTTTTTTGCTTGTGCATGTGCAATTGATGTGCAAGACGTTTTCTAGAACCAAAAAAAACCCGGAGTGAAGGGTTCCACTCCGGGTCCGGGACGATCGTCGATCCTAGAGCGTTCTAGCGCGGTCTGATACCCTCAAACAGCGCTTCCAACACATCGACCGCAGACGCTTCCCCATCACGCACACCGATCGGTCTCGGAAGATCAGTGGAAGGTCGAGACGTGCGCAATATTTTGAAAGCACGACTAGGCGCTACGTCGGCAAAAGACTGGATTATTGCCCGCTCGCCCGTGTCCGTGTACTCTACTTCCAGCGGGAAAGCCGTGCGCGCGGGCAGTAAGAACGTGAGCTGCGCCGGACGACCCGTCGCAAGTACCTCGCCGCGCTCGAGCCCTAATCCCTCAGCAACGCTCACGAGCTGGTAAACTGCCATCCCCTGCAAAGTAGCGGTCCGATGCGTCTCGCGGAACAATGCACGTGCCGAATCTGGCATGCCACATGCCCACGATTCCGTGTACTCGCCGGACGGTAGAGTACCGAAAGCTACATACAACTTGTCACATGCAGGTTTCACTTGTTAGATTCCCTTACTTGTTGCTTAGCTAAGCTAATTAGCTTTGCAAGTTGTTCCGGAGTGCCTTGATTTTGCCGAATGAAAATATTACGTAGAATCCAACCCGGATCGGACTGTCGATATTCCGGCACTCCACACGCGACCGCAAGCTCTTCTAGTCTACTCTTCACCCGTACCTTCCTGGGGCGATTCTACAATGTATCGACGGCGAAGCCTGGCAGGTGCGTTTGTATTGATCCTATCTTCCAGCGTCTTACGTTCATCCAGACGTCGACGTAAAATCCGCACGGTATTAGCGTTTACTTCGCCGCATCCTGTCGAACCGATGCGCGCCAAGCGTTCCAGCGCGCCACGACGACGGATCTTCACGCGACCGGGGAAATTTTTGCGTAGCATTGATAACCTCCAGAAAAAGGAAAACTCCCGGCAGAGAAGATCTTCTCTACCGGGAGGATTCTGACGACGCGATCAGCGCTGCGCGGCTTGCGCAGGCTTCCCATTCGGACGCGGAACAAGCGCTTCAGCAACGGGAGCCGCTTCCTTCTTCGCTTCCTTGTCCGCTTTCTTGTCTTCTTCCTTGCTCCACGAAAGCTCGGCCGCGTGTTCCGTGATATACGCCTTGATCTCGCTTTCGACGCTCAAGAGCTTGATCAGATACGGCGCATAGACACTCATGGGGAACCGGCCCGTACCGTAGAAACTGAGACCTCCCTTTTGGTTGATACTGATCGTCAAGCCCGTGTCTCCGAGCTTGACCCGCGCGCGGGTGGTAGACTTCCCACCTTGCATCTTGGCACGGATCTTTGCCTGCTCTTCAGGAGACAGTTTGGCCAGGATCGCATCAAGTTCATTATTCTGAATCATGAATCGTATTCTCCACGTTTCTGGTGCTCACGAAATTCGCGAACAATTTGTCCTAGCAACAATCTAGATCGCCTTACATGCATGTAAGGATACGTGCTGTTCTTGTGTCGTTTTGCTTGCCTAGCTTGCTTTCGGTGCAATTGCTTTAGCTTAGCAAAACACGGCTCGCACGCTATACCTTCGATTGTTGCTTCCCTCCCATCGCACACTTTGCATATCGGCACACTGGCGCATCGTTGCGGGATCCATGCCAACCTCAATTAGCTGGATTTAGATGTTTCAATGTGCAAAAGAGAAATAAAATGCTCAAAAAAAGTAATTTGCTTCTTTTTTGCACATCAATTGCTTCCACCAGACAAGCGCGCCGGCAACGCCACCTATAGACGCGAGGTCGCCACTCCCCCGTGACGCAACTTGCAGGCGCGCTGCATAGTTGAAATTTAGACTCGGACTACGTAGAATTCAAGCAAACTGCGCATAGACGCGCATTGTCTTTTTTACACCTAAACCCTCACATATACGGAAAGCGTGAGAGTTTACGATAAGCGAAAAAGGTGAATTAATGAACTCTTCTGCATTCATTGGCGACTTTAGAATATTTCATCTGGCAACCGATAGGGGTACATCTTTTGAAATTACCATTAGCCACAATCGATCAAAGCGTTTTAGTAAATTAACATTAGAACAGAAAGTAATTGATACCCTTCGGCGAATAGATGATCATATTTACCATGATTGTGAAGATGATTCACTTTTTATTTTGTAAAAAATACGATAAGAGAAAAAAAAGTTATAACATTATTTTGGAGGTTAATTAAAAAATGAAACCAAAAAACTCAATAGAATTTATACCTACTCTCGTTGGAAATCGCTTTCATTGCGACTGCGGATCAGAGCAATTTTTCATATCCTTGGAAGGTGAAGATACTCCTAGTGGAGCCATAGATAATATCGAGTGTATAGTATGTCACAGAATGTTTGTAATGAGAGTTAGACAGACATGAAACCGAAATGTAATAATTGTCGTGGACTATATCAAGAAAAAAATGAAATTCTTGATAAAGGAGGAGTTTGTGCAATTTGTAAACCAGAAGTAGACTATCGTGAACAAATTGCTATGATAGAAGAAGGTCTCGATTGTTACTGGGAAGAAAAAGAATCTCCCTTATACGGAAAGCGCCAATAAGCGCCACAACCCGGAAAAAGCTCCCGTACTTCCATTTTCATAAAGTAGCTATAATCGCTAGCTTATGTGAACGCATGGAAGCCAGAAGACTCTCACTTTTCCTATACGGAAGGCGTAAAAATGATTGTTCTTATTGGGAGTTTCAGAATATTTGAATTCAGAGAAACTACTAGATTAGGAATTACTAGAGAAAAACTTAGATCTGATTATTTTCAAAATCTAAATTTAGAAAATAAAGTAAACAATATTCTTCGGCGAGTCGACGATCATATTTACTATGATTCTAAAGACGAATCGCTTGAATCTTTACATTGAGGAAAATAGGAATTATGACAATCAAAATCGGTGATATTTACAAAAGTTGTAACTATATACCTGTTCGTTGTACAGAAATTGATGAAAATGGTGTTTCAGGAGTTTCTTTAATAGACGGATCTGGTCCACATTCATGTGATATCTATAACTGCGGCCCAGTAAAGATTACAGAAGAAGAAGCTCAAAAACTTGTAAAACTTTGGAATACGGAAGGCGAAAGAGCAGTATTGCTATATGAAGGATGGACTCCAGAAGCAGCAGATAATTTCATTAAAAACTGGAGATAAAGTTGCTAAAAAAATTCAAAATTTTTGAAAATATACAACCTGTATATTGGCTAGATAATGAAATTAAAGCACCAATAACACATGAACAACAAGGAACAATAAAAATAAATATCGAAGAAAATCTTTGTTTTTTGATAGATGCTCTTGATTTTGATTTTGACGAGTGTTACCGGCGAATTGCCGGTTGACACCCGCGGTGCCCGATGCAATAATCAGAAACGTCGGCCTTGCACGTACAGCCACCGGGCCGGTTTGGTCGGCGCCGGAAAGCTAACCCGGTGGCTGTTTTAAACTTAAAAAATGACCGAGGCTAAAATAAAGCATTCTAGTGCAAAACAAAGACATCTTTTTCCGTGTGATAGTATAATACGAATAAAAGACGCAGGAACTATGCGTCACTTAGTTTTTTCTAGAAACGTAAAATTTTACAATAAACCAGATTTTCTTTTTATACCATGTCGTTGTAAATGGTATAAACGAATTTTCAGAATTTTAACATTTAGATAATTAAGGAAAAAACTGAATGCCATACGTTAAACTCCGTGCTAAATCTGATCATGAAACTATCATCATTGATGATGAAGGGGAGGTTTTTTGCATTGCAGCAAGTAAAAAAGCAATGCAAACGATAATTAATTCAGTTAATTTGACTGAGTTTCTTAGACAAGATAATGTGATCTCAATTCGACAAGAGTAAAAACATGTACACAGTTTCTATAACTAACACAAACAATAAGCATGTGAATGTAAAGTCAATTCCCAAAGGAACACTTTTCACTGCAACATTGACCGAAAAAGAACCTCTAAAAGTATGGTTAAAGGTGTATAACGGGATAGTAGACCTAGAAAACTACTATGAATATAAAACTCACGAAATAGTTTATAATTACACTTATCTGGGAGTACTGACAGTAACAAAAAGCTAAATTCTCTTTAATCCTATTTACAGGAAAATAAAAATGTGGAAACTTGAACTTAAAAAAGTCAATGACGCAAGTGTACCTGTTCAGAGTATTAGTTTAGGTGTGATTTTTGAAGGTTGTTTGTACGATAGTGGAATCGATTGTTACCTAAGAGTAGCAGGAGGAATTGTTAGTCTGACTTCATATGTATATATTCCTTTTTCACAACCTTTATTTTCACATGTTTCTAATTACAAAGAATTAAATATTCTAAACGTTGCAAAGGTAAATACAAATGAATAAGTATATTGTAGTAATCAAGGAAAATGGCCACGTCAAGAGTTTTCCGCTGGAAGCAGACGGATATAAAATTAACGGGTTTCTTGTTGAGTTCTACGATGGAGAGGATCTAATCGTAGCTTATAATCAATCTAAGATCGAACAAATTAGGCTTGCTCGTGACGAGTAAATTAACTTTAACAGTCACAAAAGTCTCTCTAAAAGAAATAGAGGAATTGTTAAATCTTTCGATTAAAGACATAAAAATCAAAACAGGTAATGTAGCTACGGGATATATTTATGTTGAATATTCAAATGGCGCTCATGTATTTTTGTATAAATATAATGAGCAATGGTATGAATTGCCAGTATGACTGTAAATGACGAAATAGTCCAACTTCAAAAGAAACTTAGTCAATTAGGTAGATCTATTCGAGCAGATTTGGAGTCTAAAATTTACGTTGAAACTAAAACTATTAAAGTTAACGGAATAGAATACACTGTTCCTGTAACTATTTGTCCTACTACACACGGTACAGGATTAGCAGAACAAGTTCTATACGATAGAGCAGTGTTCAGCGAAGATAAAAAGTTGATCCAAAAAAGTAAACTAAATAAGGCGTTGAAATAATGTCGGAAATTGTAGGCATAACTCTTTCGTGTTTACTTATATTGGGATTATTCATACTCGTTGAAAACGCGGACCGCGCGGAACGCCGAAAAAAGAAAGAATCAAAAAGATTTTACGTACCTAAAGATTTCAGTTGGTATTACAAAAAGAAGAAGCTTAGAGAATTTAAGTAAACATGTTAAAATATAACCCACATGACCCTCCTTGGCGGCAAGAAAACAGATTGCCGTCAATAGAAGAATTGAACGAAATCAGCGGACTAATAGGTCAAACAGATGATTCTATTGAACTAGAAAAACTAGCATATGCAGCAATGGAAGCTGCATTTTGTTTACATAAGGCAATCAAAACTTAGAGTTTACTCGAATGCACAAACACAATAGTTTGTGCATTCTATGAAAATTCTAAATTAGGAAATAAAAATGCAAGCTTCTATGGAAGAAATTAAAGTTTATAAAGAAAAAGCTGAAGCTTGGTTAAAAACCAATAATAGATTTAATGATTTCTATACTGTTGTTAAAACAGCTATTATGGAATATTTAGCAAACGAAGAAAATAAAACAATTTTCAAATGAAAAATTGGGCAAAGAAATTTGAAACGGCTTTAAATTTATTTGAAAATCAATGTGTAGCTTTATCTGAAGATAACCATACAAAAGTACCAAATAATCTTTCATTTAATATAGGTATGAAAATAAAGACATATATAGAAATTAAAAATATACAAAATATATTCAATAGCATTCAAAAGCCGGTAGACTCGTCTGGTAGACGAGACCTGTCTTATAAACAGGCGTAGTATGGTTCGATTCCATATACCGGCACCATGGGCACGTAGCTCAATTGGCAGAGCGGCAGACTCTTAATCTGCGGGTTGTAGGTTCGATTCCTATCGTGCTCACCAGTTTTCAAAAAGGAAAAATCATGCCCAGACAATATTCCATTTGTAAATATACCGGCCCGGAAGGTGGAACACTTAAAATTAATACATTTTACGTATTTTTAGGAGAAATTCCTAATATGCCCGGTCATTGTATTGTTTTTGATTATCATAATCCAAAACATCAAATATTTGCTGGTTATCATATAAATTTTGTTGAAGTAAACGAAGAAGAATTATAATAATCTTTATGCGCAAGTGATGTAATCGGCAAACATGGAAGACTCAAAATCTTCTGCCCTAAAAAGGCGTGTGGGTTCGAGTCCCACCTTGCGCACCATTTTTGAGAAAAGAGAAAAACAATGCATCATAGATTGCTTATTGTTGTTCAAAGTAAATCATCAACTAGCCCTCCTGCAATTGAAATTGTATATTATGACACTGAAGAAGCTATGCTAAGAGCCTATAAGAAAATAAACCAACGTGGAGGATCTGATAGCTATTGGATAGATGCAAAAATGTTAGACTTTCCAAAAGAAGATTGAGCACATTACTTGATATACCGACTTAAAAAAAGTTTAAGTTATTGTCAACAACGTTTAGAAAAAGCAAATTCCAATATATGGAAAACATTTTGGACTAAACGTACTCAAGATTACAAAAATCTATTAAATTATGCTAGATGTGAACATTCAGAACGAAGAGCAAGGTATTTGAATAGATTAAATAAAGAAATCGTTTTAATTTGGGGTAAATATTTAAATAAACCAAAATGGAGAAGCTGAAATGAATTGGAAAATTGTACTTGAAAAATAATAAAGAAAGTCGCGGTTAATCCGGCAGCTCAAAAAAATTTTTGAAAAAAGTCTTGACGACCAAAACCGAGTCGTTATAATGGTTCCAGTTAGCGCAAACGCATGTTGCCGATGCGCAAAACAGGAAAATTGACGCAAAAAGGAACAAGCAATGAACCCGCTTCTTACTGATCTACAGTCCAAGCTGTCTGCTGAAGATTTCGCCCGTCTAACTGCTGAACTGGCGAAGTACCAGCCTAACAGCAATGCAGTAAAGGCTACCGTAGAGCTGGCCGATGGTACCAAACTTCAGTTTGGAATCGGACGCAAGTCTAAGATGGTTCGTGTCTATGGACTACGTGCCGAAGGTAAGCGTGATCTACCGGTCGCCTTGACGGTCGAAAGCTGGCACCAGCTTGCTGAAGCATTGCCCGGTTTACTGGATTTCATTGCAAAGAATGCCAACGCATTCCAGAATGAGACGCCGAATGAGGTTCTATCGCAAAACGATATCGGCGAGACGAACGGAGTACCGGAGGAACCTCGGCGCAGACGGAATCGAAAGGCCGCTTAGCTAAAATTAGCTAATCATGATAGACAAAGGCGACAAGGTAGTTTAATAATACCAGCTACCTTGTCGCCTGTCTATAGGAACAGGACATAAGGTAATTTTATGCAAATTATTTGTACTTTTTTATTTGTTTTTTGTATACTTGCAATACTTAGCATGCAAAAATTAGAAGAACCTAAAATCGAAATTAAAAATGAATACTGTATAAGTAATAAAAAATATCAGGAAATATATATCTCAAAATATAAAATTTTAAATGAATATTGGTACGATATTCATTTGATTGAAACTGAAACCCCCTGCTAAAAGTCGAAACAGGATATAAATCCTGTCTACCTAGCTTGATCAACTAGGTACTGATGATGACTGATCATCCTATAGGAGAAAAAAATAAATGGATACTAATGATGTACTAGACTTCGTGGCGGAAGTCGATCGCGATACACGTGTTATTCGCGACTTCAAGCCTGGCATGAGTGTCCGCCAAGGCGACATTTATATCGACATGCTTAGCGGAGATTTTAAGAATCTCGCAAGAGATAGAAAAGAACTAGAAAAGAGAATCAAGCAAGGAAAATTCTGGAAAGAGTTCAAATTCGGAGCACTCGGAGAGCGTACCACTAACCTACAGTTAGTAAATGGGACGTCTCTAGGATCTCGTCACTCGATCAGCGACGCTGATCGTTCGATCGTAGAAGTATACGCTCCTACAAACACAAACCCTCTAGAAGGGCCTGTGCTTGTAGCTAAAAGTCGCTTCACAATTGTTCATCCTGAACATGCGTGGGTCGAGCTTCCTGCAGGTACTTATCAAATTAGGTACCAGCGAGACTTTGCACAAGAAGAACTAGCTAGGATTATGGACTAATTTAGCTTCCAGTTGAGGAAGCTTAAAACCGATACTCGTTACCAGTCGAGTCTAAATTAAGGTATTGCCAGTTTTACGGGTCTGGCAGCCCAGTTTCGGCCACTCTGCCACGGCAGAGAAACAGACACGGACATAATTTTAAATTATGTTTTGCTACTAAGTACGCTGCCCGCTTAGGTGTCGAAAAGGGCAGCATTTTTTTTGTTAAAAAGAGACAATAAAGAGGAAATAACAATGGCTAAATATAATTGGCAAACACCAGAATATTCTGATTGCAAAGATTCAAACGGTTCCTATAACGAAGATAAGTTGTGCGAAGCAATTTATCAACAATACCTTAAGTATGGTCTGTCTACTGAGTCTGTAGACAAAGATCATCTTAACAAATATTACTATGAAGCATACAAGATCGTTAAAGAATCCATTCCTGAAGCTCCTAGTTTTCGTAAAGTTTTATGGGTCTCTAGTCCGCTAGCGGGATGCTATCTATATAGTATTTATAAAGAGTTTACTAGTAGGGAAATGCTAAAAGCACATAGAATTCTAGAAGAAGTTAAAGTAAAAGGATTATCTATTATTGATATCAAGTTTAATGAACTTCTTCCTAGGAATAAGAATTTAGATCCAGATTTTGCAGCATGCTTTAGAGCATGCTCTATGGGAGGATGGGAAAGTTATTGGGTAGGCCACTTTACATTCGGAGAACTGATTAACAATAATTATCCAGATGGAGTAAAGAAGCGGCTCGCAATTATGCGAGAACTTTGTAAAGGTCATATTTGGTGGCCTACTCCTGGATACATTATTGCATGTGAAAGACCTACTGTAATTAGTAGAGACGAACAAAATCGTCTACATTCAACTACCGGGCCAGCATTAGGATATTCTGATGATTTTGGATTCTATTACGTAGATGGAATTCATGTACCACGTAAAGTGGTTATGAATCCAGCGAATATTACGATAGAGGAAATCAAAGCTGAAAACAATGCCGCAGTAAGACGTATTTATATTCAACAATACGGACTGCGACGGTTCCTGAAGGATACAGGAGCGGTCAAGCTTGATGAAGCAACTAATCAAGTACTTTATCAAGATATTATTGAAAATAGAAAATTCATTATTTGCTCTGATGGCTCTACAGGAGCTATTTACAGTATTCAAGTGCCAAATGAAGTTAATACTTGTAAAGATGCACAAGACGCATTGTACGGTAGTGATTCAAGCAACATCATAGCAGAAAGTTAACAATAAATGGTTAAAACATAAGCAACTTATCGAATGCTCAAGTTTTATAATTTGAGCATTTTATTAACTTGTTTATGAAAAACCAAATGAACATATTTCAAAAATTCTCAAACACTGTAATATATATTTTTAGAAATAAAAAAGTACTATTTTAAAAATGAATAATCTAAAATTTTCAAAAGATAATTTATTTGAAAGATTAGAAACATATATACTTTACCGATTCCTAGATTGCAATCAGAATCTATGTTGTAATCAGAATCTATGGCCGGCCGCGCACCGGAAGAAATTTATTCAACCTAGAATTCTAACGGAATTAATATACGCTCTACGTCATGAAATATTAGAAGAAAACATCGAGAATTAAAGGAACTCAAACATGAACACTCTAGATTTACTTAAGAAAATTGGCGCAGACTTTGAAATCGAAAAACGAGATTCATACTTTTATGAAAGTGAAGATAAGCTTAAATTAGTTCCAAGGCATTCTGTAATCGTTAGAACTGATACTAACGTTGCATTGTCTGTAATGGGCAGCGACTATGGTGTTTCTCAATATAGAGATACGGTATCGTTCCTAGATGAAATTATCGCTGAAGGCTCAGTTACGATCAAGCATGGATATATTTTGGATGAAGGTGCGAAACTTTACATTATGATGCAAGGTAATGAAGCCATTACCCTTTGTCCTGGAGAACAGATTGAATCTACATTCATCGTGAGTACGTCTCACGATGGTACAGGTGCTATCGGGATTATGTATGCGCCCACATATGCGCCTTTGAACATCATTCTAACGCCTCTAGGTAAGGGAGAGCTTAGGATGCGTCATAAAGTTCATATTGAACAGCGCGTAAAAAATGCCAAACTTGCCATTAAGCGTATTTTTACTTATACAAATACATATCGCAATAGTTTCAAGCAACTTGTAAATATCAAACCTACTGAAGAGCAGGCTAGAACTTATTTCAAAATGGTTATTGAGGGAGAAAGCACCCGAGCTGAAAATATTAAGGCAAAGATTTTCGATCTTTGGCTTACTAGTCCTTTGACTAGCAATTTTATTAGCTGTAAAGGTACTCTTTTTGGTTGTCTAATGGCTGTTGCACAATTTGCGGACTACTATAAAGTAGTTCGCAAAAGTAAGATTCGCTCAGACGATGATGCTAGAATCTATTCTAGTCTTGACGGGGAAGGTGCAAAAATGAAGGCCGAAGCTCTATCATGGGCAATTAGCTGCGCGGATAAAGGATTTATTGGGAGGCGATAAAAAAATGTCTTTTTCTAAATTTAATTATTGTATGGATAATTTCATTAGTAAAATTTTTGGACCAGTAGATCAAGAAAAATATAAATCCAATTTAGGATTTCTACAGCATCAGTTATATGATCGACTTCTTAATGATATAATGCCAACTATAGATCAACCTCTTAGTTTTCCTATAGATATAGAATGCAAAAAGTGATAAAATATATTTCAACTCTCTTTTCAAAGAAAAAGAAAAAAAAACTTTTCTTTTTCTTTGAAGTAGAAATTGATTGGATATTTTTTCACTATATTGAAGATAATCTACCTGGATATAGAGGTAAAATGTGGAATAAATTAATTGAAAATACAATTTCAAATTTAGGAAATCCTGGTAGATTCTTTATAACAATTTATAAAGATGAAATAAATAATGACAAGGAAAAATGAATTCCGTACCTTAAACTTCATGCTAAATCGGATCGTGAAACGATCATCATTGATGGAAAATGAACCTTTTGAAAAAATTTATTGGTATTTCGATAATATGCTTTTTGACTATATTAAAGTATTCCATTACATTGAATATGATGCCAAAGCGCTCGAATGGCGTCATTTAAATGATCGCCTTTTTTTTAATGTGATACCAATTACTGATAATGGAAACATTATACATAATATAGAATCTATTTACCGGGAGATAAATAAATGAAATCTAAATTTTTTGAATTAGAATCTCGAAGTTCTAGTATTTACATAAATTTTTATGTTTTTATATTTAGAACTTGTGAAAATCTAAATCTTAGTACAAGACTACATAGAATTTTATTTGAACTTTATAGAAATATGTCAAATAATACTTATGAGCTATATAACAAAGCATCAGACTTTAGCATATCGAATAGCGATACAAAGTACTAGTCAATTTAGACTAGGGGCTGTACTAGCTAAAGGAAGTACAGTACTAAATGTCGGCGTTAACAATATGCGCCGCACGCATCCTTTGCAACAAAAATACAGCAAAAAACCTCTAGGTACACATGCTGAAGTATCAGCGTGTTGTAAAGTCAACCGAGAGGATATTCAAGGCGCGACATTGTACATTTGTAGGGTTTTGAAAAACGATAAAATCGCTCTTTCAAAACCTTGCAATTGTTGTATGCAAATACTAAATTTATTTGGAATAAAGAAAGTCTATTACTCTACAAACTACGGCGACTTCAAAACCTTATATATTTAATAGAAAACACAAATGAAAAAAACTATTCTAATAGATAAAATCAATAAAACATCAAGAAAATGTGCAATAACAAGATGTAATAAATGGATAGAAGATGAAAATTATCCATTTAGAACTTGTGAAAAATGTAGAGAAAAATCTAGATTATCTGTTAGAAAACTAAGATCAAACCCTGATAAATATATCAGGGATTTAAAAGAAAATAAAGAAAGACATAATCAAAAATATAAAGAAGATATTTATTACCGTCTAGCTTGTCAAGCTAGGCGACGAGAACAGTATTCTAAAAATAAAAAAGATCTAAAAT
>Ga0209727_1002330_pt1 | contig 13532 bp, 18 predicted proteins | sample RifGroC1_FD_183995 | JGI IMG/M metagenome (GOLD analysis project Ga0209727, IMG submission 183995) | Groundwater microbial communities from Rifle, Colorado, USA - Groundwater C1 (SPAdes) (version 2) | ecosystem: Environmental > Aquatic > Deep subsurface > Groundwater | place: Rifle, Colorado...
GTTCAGCGTGCCATCAAACCCGGCGGTGATCTTGTGCCAGAAGCTCACGGTCAAGGCGACGCCGCCCGTCCCCGGCGTGTAGAAGTCCCAGTACCCAGGCGAGGACGCGGAACTCGGCGTCAGCATGGCGCACTTGCCGCTGCCCCCGCGAGCGACAGAACCGCGTTCTCGATGCAGCTCCGCTTCGCCGGAGGCAGCGCCAGGAACGATCAAACTCCCGGCGACGCCATCGACCGTGTCGCTCCAAACGTGATCTACCGCCGGAAAATCTGCATAACGCTGCATACCGATATCGACGTACTCCCGGCAGCCCGTGGGCGCAGTCCCTCCCGCCAATCCGGTCGGCCAACCGAGGCCCGCAACGGCGATGCTGGGTCGGAAATCCCCATTCGTGGCATCGGTGTAGCCCGGATTGAGATTCTGTTTTCCTGTCTCAGTCAACGTCAGCGTCACATTACAGTCGCCAGATGTATTGGCCAATGCCCCCGTGCCGTAGTTGTTGTTCCGACAAGTGAAAAAATTAGCAAACAGAACTGCATCGCTGGGGGGAGAAGCATTGCTGAAATTCAGGCCCCACCCACCATTTCCCGTAAACTGGTTGTTCTGGAGAAGCACCATCCGAAACCCGCCGATTTGGGTGGATGAAGAGGAAATGTCTATCCCATCCCCAGTGTTCCCATGGATGGTGTTGCGCTCGATTAGCGGGAATCCATTCCCGTCGGTAGTTGCGGAGTTTGTGATACTGATTCCGTCGCCCGCATTCCCGTAAATATGATTTCCTATAATTATCGGAAATGGTGGAACGGTGGAAGTTATCGAAATACCGTGTGAACCGCAACCGTGAATTCGATTATTGAAGATGGCATTGCTATTACCTATTGCACCAACCCCAAGATTGGCGCAATTTGCCACATCGCAACTTTCCATAATGCTCGAGCGCGCACCAAACCCCGCGATGCCTTTCCAAAAGTTATTTGGACTTGCTGCGCTGATTCGCAGGTTGCGTAGTATACAAACCCTGTTATTTGCGTAAATGCCTATGGAAGCTGTTTTTGTAGCATTGCTGTTTCTGAGTACAAGATTCTCCAGGAGCTTCCCGTCATGTGACAGTGATATCGCGTTGCCATTATTGGAGAACGTCAGGATAGGCAAAGTTGACGCCGCGGGGTCCCCGCGAAAGATCATGGGACCGGTGGCATTATCGCTAAGTCGGTACAAGACGATGGTGACGGACAAGGTTTCGGTGTATCCCGATTCGAGTCGCACCTCCCATCCAGACATCCAATCGCCATTGCTGTTGTTGTTGTTATAGAGTGTCGCCGACATGGCATTAGCTAGCGTCAGCCGTTTGCCTCCGATAGCCCAGGATTTACCGCTCAACAAGGTTCCGAAGGCATTCGAGACTGTGACTGTTTTAGCAATGTCGTCCACGTTGGTGATTTTGCCGAAGTTACGATTGCCCAACGTGGCGTCATTCAGCCAGATGACGTGCGAACCGTCCGTGGCTACGCCCGACAGATCGGGCGATCCATCGAGCGTAACGGTCAGGCCATCGGCACTGGTGCTTGCATTGTTTCCCGTGATGGCTTGCGTTGGACCAGCGCCACTGGCTGCTGTATCCGAACCGATTTGGGAATTGAAGAGTATTACTGGCAGACTCATCAGATTACCTCAAGAGGTCGCACGCAGGCTTTAGATATGACGCTGGAAACTCCCGCTTGATCGAGTTGAGACTGAAATGTGGACATTTGCGTGACCATGTTTGTCACGTCCGAGCCGACAAGACGACTGACCCCCTCGCTTTCTCGGCCATCGTCGATAGGCGTTGAATTGTTCGGGATTTTCAGGTCAATTCCTCCGTACCACGTCAGCAGAGCGGCGTCGATCATGGTTTTGAGCCGACGAAAGGCTTCGGCCTGTGGGCGAATTACCTCGTTGACATAGCGAATTGCTTCTGGATCAATAACGGGCATAGCCATCTCCTTCGCTTGCGCAGAATCCATGCTTGCGTTTTAACGCCGATCCTGGCTGTGGGTCTGAATCGGGCACAGTCCATCTCCGGTCGCTTGATGATCAAGCGATCTTCTTGGCTTGTACCCGACGTTTTCGGCGGAATGTAGGGCGAGGCGGCGGCTATTCTTCGACACTGACGGCGACTTCGCTGGTCGCCAGACCGTCTCCGCCGGGAGCGACGAGATCCGGCGGTTGAGCGATCACATCAGACCTTACCCGCTGGTAGGGCTTCGGCAGGCTGTCGGAGATGAACATGATCTGGCCGTCGAACCTCTGAATCTGGCCATGGCTGGCGGGGATGGGCGGATCCGGGACGTAGTTGATGCCGATAGTGGCTTTGTGGGTCTGGACGCCCGCGCTTGCAAGAAAGGCGCGCAGGGCTTTGGCTAACTCGATGTTCTTGGGCAACGGCTCCCGGCTGGTCTGGTCGAAGTGGATGGGCGTCCGTTCGATGGCATAGGCGAGAAGCTCCAGCAGTTCGCCCGCACTCTTTTGGTCCAGGTAGAGCTGGTGGAGCTTCAGGCGGTTCAGGGCTTCTTTCATCGTGGCGGGCACTGGAATGGGCGGCGGCGCAAGGCGGACCTGGACTTGCGGCGGTAAGGCGGCGGTCAAGGGCGGCACGGCGATGGCGACGGCGACGGGGATATCGGTCATGGTCAAACTCCAGCCCACCGAAAGGCAGGATAACGAAGCGGCGGCGGAAAGTCAAATAAGCGCAAGAAAAAAGCCCGGCAGATGCTTGCACCCGTCGGGCTTTATGGTTGATCGGACTGATTTCCGATATTATATGACGGTCAGAACACAAATCGCTCCGGGAATTCTGATCGTCGCGAAGCGAGCTGATCTGAACAGAAGTTTCACGCCGACGCCCGTATCGGTGCTGTTTTCCGTCCAGTTGAACGGCCCCTGGACCTCGGTGAACCAGTTGCCTTCGGGCTTGGCCAAGCTGCCGACCTGGAGGCTGATCCAGTCGCTGGTGGGCCGCGGCATGATGATCACCTTGCCGTTCGGGATGAACGGGGTGGTGAAACGATCCGTCGTGCCCACGGGGGCGTACCGGCCGCGATGCTTGATGAACTCCAAGCCCATCAGCTCCTTGACCTGGCCGAATTTCAGGTACTGCTCGGAGAACGAGGCTTGGCCCAGCCACGCCTGTACGGTCGTGTTCTTGAGCATCAAGCTCATCGTGTAAGGGTTACAGATGGCGATTTGCGCCATTCGGCCGGAGCCCGCGGATACCGCGGCGTCGGCGGCCTCCAAGTCGCCGATGATATCCGCGGCGACATTGGTCCAGACGGTCGTGGCCGCGACCAGGTTATTGGCCGGGATGCTCCACGAAAAGGTCTTCGGCGCGTTGTTGACGGTCATGGCCAGAGTGCCCTGGAGGGCGTTGGCCCACATATACTCCGTCACGTTGTCGCCGAATTTCTTGCGGATGTTGGCGGCTTCGCGGAGCAACTTGTTCTGGCCGCGAACGTCGCGCTCCTGGAAGCCGAGGATCCGCTGCTGAAGCATGTCGTCGGCGGACAAGAGGACCATCTTGTTGGACGTGAGCATCTGCTGGCTGGTCGTCCCTTCGGTCGTCGGCTTGACGATATCGAAGGGCGCGTTTGCCACGCCGATCTCCACGCTCATCTCAATGTCCGGCGTCTCTACGTCCCAGCGGGCGAACGTACCCTGGACCGGCTCTTTGTCGATCATGTTGGTCAGGGTGAATTCGGGCCACTGGAGCTTGTTTGCAAGGCGGGTGAGTTGTTCCCACCTCATGATTTCACTGGCTGCCATGGCAGGATTCTCCTTCGTTCGGTTAGAGCTACGACGAGGACGAGGACGAGGAACTGGACGACGAGTAATCCTCGATGGCCGAGTCCTGTAGGATGTTCGTGCCGTTCGTCGGGTCGGCCAAATCGGTCCACCCGGCGCTGTCTGCGCCGTAGCATTCGTCGGGATCGACGCGGCCGGCGACGAGCATGTTGGCCGGCGTGTCGCGGACGGTGGCGTTCTCATCCAGGAGGTTGATGTCCTTCATGAGAATGCCGCGCGCTACTCGGCGGCCGTCGTTCGTGCCGTCATCGTCGTACTCGACGAACATGGATGTTTCGTTGCGCAGGCCCAAAAACAGTCCTGCGCGCAAAGTGGTGGTCGGCGTATTTCCCGCGTCCACCGCCGTGGAATCAAGCATGATCGCTTTCACGTCGGCGGTGTGGACCGCTTTGAGAAAGTTGCGACCGGCGACGGTGACCTCGGGATTGGGACCGACCTGAATGTTGGCTCCGATTCCCATTTACTGCTCCTTCTGATCTTTCTTGGGAAGCGCGTAGGACAGTCCCGCGTCCCGAATGGCTTTGTCGTCATCGGCGGTCGTATCGGTCGTGGCGGTCCCGCGAGGCGGGCCGACGATCGGATCGAGCGGAACGACGGAGTTCTCTGACAGTTCCTCGACCACGTCGAGCTGTGCTTCGACTCTTGCCGCCCGGCCAGGCCAGTCGGCGGCGGAAAGATCGGGAATATCCGCAAGGCGTTTGTCCGCCATCGCCTTGTTCAGCCGCCCGGTTTTCTGGGCGACCGTGATTCTCGTTTTGATCTGGTTCAGGCGCTGGATCCCCTTCTCCATCGCCAGGGCCGTCTCGGCCGTCTTCGCCTTTTCCTTCTCGGCGGCGATTGCGGCGGACAGCTCCACGAATCGCGGGTGCTTGTCGAGAGCCGCGACGGAGAGTTCTTGCGTGAACGTGCCGGGGGCAAAGCCGAGCTTGGCTTCCACGTCGGCGACACTGAGAGTGGCGGCGTCCATTTTGGACTCCTTCTTGGCCAGTTCGGCGGTAGCTTCCGCGGACATTTCAGACTCCTTGTCGGCCATTTTCATGCCGTCCATCATGCGCATGAATTCGCGGGTACACTTCTTGAGTTCCTCGACCTTCGTACCCTTATCGTTGGCACTGTACATCACCTGGTCGCAGGCTTTCATAAAGGCCCGCATGGCGTTGGGCAGTTCATCTTCCGACGCGGCGTCGCCGACTTTGCCCAACTGAGCATCCTTGGCGATGCCCAACTCTTTGAAGGCCGCGACGACATCCACGGCAGACGCTGTTGGCGTCGCCGGTTTGAGCGGCTTCGACGGGTCGATCTCAAATCCCACCGGCGCGCTCAAATCCGCAGCGATGGGGACGAAATTGACCTGATCACTGATGACGGGCTTAGGCGTGGCGGCGACGTGACTGATGCCTTCCGCCAGTTTGACCAGCGTGCCGTCGGGATTGGCTTTGCTGAGTTCCGGGTGGCCGGCGGGAACGATGTACGCCGATACGTCCTGGATCTCCTTGCCGATCTTGGCGGCAATCTCCGGGTTTGGCACATCGACCACGCCCCACAGCGCCGGGCGCTCGTGTCGGGGCGTCACTCCGAGCTTGCGAACGTCGTCCGGCAGAAGAACCTTCATGTCCTCCCACCAGCCGAGGTTCGTGCTGGACTTGTTATTGTGTCCGTCGGCGAAATGGACCTTCAAGCCCAGCTTCTTGGCTTCGGCGAAAGTGTCGGCGTACTGCTGGAGCTTTTCGAGTGGGGCCGGAACGATCTGATGGGCTTCGCCTTCATCGTCCAGAACCGCGTGGCCGCTGGCGAGCATCTCGCGGGCGGCGTCCGGGTCCTTGATCGGAACGGGATGCGTATAGGTGCCCTCCGGCAAGATTTCCTTCCAGAACTTGTCCGCGGCGATGGCGTGTTGGCTGCCGCGATTGACGAGCATGATCTTTTCGTCGGCCATGTTTCGCTCTCCGCCGTTTTGGCGGGCTGTTTTCGATCTTCCAAGGCCGAACTTACGGCGGAGGCTTTTCGCTATGTACGCGATCCTGGAAAAAAAATTGGTATACTGGCGGGGTATGGAACAACCACGATTGGCTTGTCGCTGTCGCAAATGCCGGACGCACGCCAAGATCCTGCGGCTGTTACTGGCTCGCCAAATTTCGCCTTCGGCCATTGCGTCGCGGGTCGGCGTAAATTCCGCGACGGTGCGTTCTTTGGCCAAGGTCAATGTGATTCGTCATCTTGCCGGAAAAGCCGGGCGAGAAGCACCGAACCTGATCGGTCGGAGATTTGGGCGATGGAAGGTCTTGCGGTACGTCGGTCGGGGATGTTGGCGGTGTCGTTGTGATTGTGGGACCATTCGGGTGCATACGACCGGCAGACTGCGGCGTGCCCGTCAGTGTCTGGACTGCATGGCGAAGGAAGTGAAAATCCACGGTCATTCGCATCCGGTGGCCAGCAAGACCTATCGCGCCTGGGGCATGATGCTCCAATACTGTCTGAATCGCAAAAACAAAGCGTATTCGCTGTACGGGGGCCGAAAACCTCCGATCCGCGTCTGTCGTCGCTGGCGGAAGTTCGCCAACTTCCTGACGGATATGGGCGATAAGCCAATAGGGACGAAGCTGACGATCAAGGATCGTCGATGCGGCTTCCGTCCTGGAAATGCGGTCTGGAAGAAGCGGCGATCCTGAAATCCTTCCTTGCGGAATTGCATGGTTTTCCTTATGGTGTGGCTCCGGTGGGCCAGGAAACCGTTATTGGCCGCTAAACTTTCGCCCAAGTTGCCCGCGAGAATCACGCCCAACGAACGGCAGAGAATCGCCTTGGAAGCCCAGGAACAGCTTGCCGAGCACCGCGCCGTGTTCGCTACGATTCAGCCGGAGGAAATCGCCAAGGCGGCAGTCTCCTTGGCGGATGTTTTGTGCAACGGCGGCAGAGTCTTTCTCTGCGGCAATGGGGGTTCAGCGGCGTGTGCGTCGGACATCGCGGCGCATCTCTGCGCTATCAAACGGCAGGAGGCGGCGCCTTTTGCGGCCCACGCCTTCGCCGACTTCACCACGATGAGCCAGATCGGCAACAGCGTGGGCTTCGAGCACGTCTTCGCGGAGCAGGTCAAGCGGTGGGTCACGAAAGCCGATTGTTTCTGGGCGTTCTGCGCCACGGGCAGAAGTGAAAACGTGGTGGCGGCGCTGCGCGCTGCGTGGTCCATCGGCGCGCTGCGGATCGGCATGGTCCCGGAGAAGACCGCGGCGGCCGCCGCTTGCAGTCACGTCGTATCGACCAAACCGGCGGCGTCCGTGCGGATCGAGGAATGCAACTCCATCGCTGCACACGCGATCGTGGCTTTGGCGACACAACTCGTCAAACAAAGTGCGGAGGAAGAATTGTGAACATCCGGCTTGGAGACAGCGTGGTTGATTCGATCAGCGGATTCAAAGGCATCGCCACGGCGCGAACGGAGTATCTTTACAAATCGTCACAAATACTCGTTGAATGTCAAGCTCTGGATGATACCGGCAAACCGGTAGACGGCGTTTTGTTCGACGAGGCGAGGCTTCGTCCAATGGACGGCGGCGGATTATGGCGGGTGAGCACTGCGGACGAGCCGGCTGTCACTGTCAACCGGAAGGAGGCGGATAATGGTCTACGTGAATCTTCCTAAGCGAGAACACGATGGCTGGACGGCATCGTGGGATAAGCATCCATGCGCCATGTGCGGCAGGGGACCAGTGCAACTGCTTTTGCGCAATAAAGCCCACGGGGTCTATGTCAGCAGTGGCGAGCGCGAGACGGCAAAGGAATGCGTGGACGCTCTCATTGGCTTCTGTCTGGTCGGCATGACCGTGGAGGAAGCCAATCCGTTGCTATCCGTCGTCGAGCATGATGTGGAAAAAGCAATCGAGGGCCTGGCATGAGTGAAGTCCAAATCAGCGGGGGCCGGGAATTTCGCTGCAAGATCGAGGAAGGCAAGCTGACTGTCCACGGTGAAACCGCGCCCGTTTGGTGCAAAGTTCCGACCATTCACGACTCGCGGGTCCCCGCAGATGTGGCGGTCTTCTGCCGCGGCGGAAGTCCCATCTTGGTCCGGCTGACCCGCGAAGAAGTGGAGCCGCTGGTCTCGGCCAAGCCGCGGTATCTGGGCGTGGTGCGACGAGATTGGGATGGGCGATACTTCATCGTGAAGGCCGGCATTGAATATCCAGCGGGGACGGACGTGGCGGAGTTCGTGGCGACGGTCTGGGCGAAAGATCGCGTGATGTGCTTCCGGGACGAAGACGAGGCGAGATCCGCGATGGCCATGCTGGCGAGGGGGATTGTGCCGGCATATTCGACGCCGCCGGAGAATGCCGTTGAAGTCGAGGACGACGATGGTGCATGGGATTGAAGGCGACATTCGTCCCTTCGACATCCATCGCGGCAAGGGCGCCGGCAGGCTCAAACCGGAGCGGACCGTGTTGCAGGTGCTGCTCTGTCGAGCGAAAGGGCAGATCGTATTTCGCGTTCGCTGGTGGGCGGCCAACGCCTGGCATCGGCGGACGGTGAACAATCCCGCGGCCTATCACGATCTTCTCCATGAGATTCTGGGCGACCACTGCATCACGCTCTGCTACGTCGGGCCGGAGGCCGCGCCAATTCAGCTTTCCGCCCGGCAGCGACGATTGGAGGAGAAGATCGCGGCGATGGCTGCCGGGCAACTCGGCGGGGAGCGGAGCGTGGCGGAGTTTTGATCGGACTCCTACACCGTTGCCAAAAGCGGAACATCTTCGGCAATCCTTCGTCGCGTCAATTCACACTGGGATCGGCGCAGATCGCAGGCGACGAACTTGCGGCCGAGCTTCACGGCGACGGCTGAAGTTGTGCCGCTGCCAGAAAACGGATCCAGGATCGTTCCGCCTGGATGGCAAAGTGATTCGATAAACACTGCCGCCAATGTCTCCGGGAACGGGGCTTCGTTCAAGTGTGCTAAATCGCTACCCATCAATCCCCCGCCGACCTTGTGCGTCGTCAGGCTTCGTCCCAGGTCGGTCTCGGCCTCAATGATCACGTTGCCGGCGTTGGCGATCGCGCAGATATTGCGTTCATGGCCGCCCTTCACGTTGCCATCTTCGTCATGGCGGAATCTCTCTCGGTGACTTGGTCGTTTGCCCTTGCAGGTTACGTGATCCACGTCACCGATTGTCGCCCCACTGTTGATTGGATGGCCCCATTGATTCACCCGTGCGCCATTGGAAACGCGGTAACTCATTTCACCGCCCAGGCCCCACTTCGGTGGATGACCCGTCGCCTTGTTATCGGACCACGGCAGGGGCCCTGGTCGCTTGAAGCACATGATGAACTCGAAGTCGGCCCTAAACCAGTCCTTACCGCCGGAGCCGGGGACCCCGACACGATGGAAGATGCAGGGGCGGTACAACTCGCATTCCCCGCCACGCTCCCACCAAAGCCAGGATAGGCCCTCGTAACACGGCCAGTAACAACGATCCCGCGTAACCGTGCCGACGACCCAGATCACCGGCCCGCGACTGACCCGCTGGCAGTCCGTTGTCACGTCAAGCATCCAGTTGACCCATTCGCGGCAATCCCGACTATGGGTTTCCCTGTCGCCATACCAGCGGGCATCAGCATAGGGTGGCGAACCGAAAACCAGATCGACGGAGCGATCGGCCAACGGCAGCCGCCCAGCGTCTCCTTTGACGATTATGGACATTTGTTTGGACTCCGAACTTTTCGTTAAACGCACAGAAAGGCCCCTGGCGGGCGTTCAAATCTCCGATTGTCTGTCGGGACGGTTTTCATCTTCCGCGAGTTCCTGGGCCAGCCTGGCTCGAATTTTGGCCATTTTGCGCGGCTTGAATTGGCGCTTGCTGGCCCGATGGCTGATTTCATCGTGGATCTCACCGAAACGCAGCATCCGTTCGCTACTTGGCTTGCGGCTACAGGTATCGCGGAGAAATTCCCGCTCCACTTCAAGCTCGATGTCTGTCATGCGGCGAACTACTCGCCGATCGAACAATGGCAACTCGGCGATCTTCATGGCTTCTGCTTTTCTTGGGCGGACGTGCTCTGGCTGACCGGCGGCGATGTCGCTGCTGCCTTCGGCGCCACTTCCAGCAGCAGCGGTCCCAGATTCGTCGGCATCCGGGTCTTCTTCACCGCCCTAAGCATGGCCGCCAAGTGGTTGCGGCACATATCAGCATCGCCTTCGTCGGGCGTGCCCTCGGCGGCGAAGTACGCGGTGACGAACTGGCTCACGGCGTCTCGGGCGATTCGGAACTTGTTGGCAACGTCGGACATGATCGGACTCCTTCTGTAAATGGGTCCCAAAATTGGAAACAACGTTCGTTAAAATTCATGACGCATTCGCCTACTGGTCCAGTCGTATTCTTGGCGACAATCAACTCGGCCTTGCCCTTGGTGCTGACCTTGAATCCATCGCGTGTTTTCATCTCCATCTGGCCATCCCGCTCGGGGCGCCACAATATCCAGACCATGGCCGATGCTTCGCCGATGGTCGTGCTGCCCTTCGTGGAAGCCAATAGGGGGCGGCCGGTATCGACTGCCCCTCCGCGGGTGTGCGTCTTCGTGATTTGAGAGAGCGCCATAACGGCGATGTTTTCCTTCGTCGCAAAGCGAGCGAGGGCGTTGATGATCGGATTCAAGATTTTGGGGTCATCGCCGTATCGCTGAAGGTAATCCACGACGAAAAGACAGATCGGGGATCGCACGTGCCTTGCTCGGACGACGGCTAGGATATTTCCAATCGGCTCACAGCGGAAGAAAATCGACAACGGCCATTTGGCGATCTCCCCATAAGCCAGTTCAATGGATGGCGCCGTCGGATTGTCGCGCATTTCGTTGATCGACATGCCGGAGCGATAGGAGGCAAAGCGATTGAAAAGCTCCACGTCGCTTGTCTCCATAGTGTAATAAACGACTGATCCGCCTCTTTTAAGCACATTGGCTACGATGTTGATGGCCATGGATGTTTTCCCATGACTCGTCCGGGCAGCGATGATCGTCAGGTTGCCGATGACCGGCCCCCAGCGAAAGCGGTCGATCTGAGGGAAACCAGTCTCAATGTGTCCGTCGGCAAGCAAGGCCGCTCGTGCCTTTACCGCGACTTCACCCATCGTCGGCGCCGCGATTCCCTGGGAGCGCTCGTGAAGTTCCTGGAGCTGGCGTGATGCAACCGAAACGGTATCGGCGCTGTAATCCAGGCTTTTCCCTTGGGCCAGTTCTCGCATCAGACCGTTGGATACGCGAAATTCCTCGCGGTGATAGTAGCAGCGTCTGATCGTGACGGCGTGTGGTTCGGGCGTTTCTGTGTCAAACGCCCAGGCGGACAGGTCCGTGATTTTCCGTTCGTCCCAGTAGACCGATCCGGCTTGCTGGAGTTTTGACAGCAAGAGTCGAAGATCCCTAACGGACTGCTCCTCTCCGACGATTTCCGTCAAAGCCTTCCACATCGTGGCATGGTCCGGCAGATAGAAGTGCTTATCCTCGACGATTTCGGCGGCATCGTAAAATTCCTTTTCGTTCGTCAGCAGAATGTTGCCCAACAGCGCCCGCTCGGCGTTGATGGCCAGCTTCTCCATGTCGGGGTTGTAACGGCCATTGTTGCTGGACATAGGCTACCCAATCGCAGCACGTGCCTTTTCAACGAGATCTTTCGACGGAAGATACGCGCCGGCAGGCGGTGGGCGTGACGAACCCGGCACCGGTTTCGGCGGTTCCGTGTTCGTGCCCAGTTCGGCCAACGTGGCATTGAAAATCGGCAGTGAATCGCTTTGGGCTTCGGAGAACCGATCCCAGTGTTTCAAGACGGCTTCGGGCGTGCAGTCGATTTCCGGCCAAGCCGCTTTGTATCGGTCGACCCGCTCTTGGAGTTCTTCCGGTGTCGCCGCTTTGATCTTGAGATCTCGAACGATCCGGCCAACGCGAGTCTGCTCCGAACTGGTCTGCGGCTTCAAACCAAACACCGAACAGACGGCATCCCACACTGGATTGGCTTTTCGCGGTTTTTGGGCCTTCGCGAGCTTTGGCAAACAAGCAGGTACTCCTGATTGTTTTAATGTAGTTGTAGTTGTAGTTGTTGGCAACGTTGGAAGCGTTACATTATCGTTACACTTTTTAGCTCTTAATCTTGCCACTCTTCTGTTCGTAAGTGCTCGCGTCTTCGCGGTTTGCAGAATATGTCGGTCGGCGTTTGGGAAGTACACACACCCGCTTTCGTCTTCCTTCAACCACCCAACATCGACCATTGCCTCACCTAAACCAGGTACACCGACGATACAATTGAGCGCTGCGGGCGTTACACCAAGCGTTACATGAGCGTTACATTCTGCGAGGTTCTGATCGGCCCAAATCCACAGTTCGACGAGGGCGCCGAACGCCTCTCGCCGACCAATTTTGAGCTTGGATGCGATGGCCAGAACCTCGCTCTTCCATGGTGTGACGTGTTCCAGTTTTATCCAGTCGCCGGCGATGATGCACCTCCGTTCAGATGTGGTCGAACCAGGGGTGTCCCGCGTTTCATTTTCAGTCGGAGCGTCATGGCAATCGTCCTACAACCTCATCCCACAGGCACATGGCGAATCCTTCGACCGATGCGCGTCACAAATCGGGCAATGGACGAACTTTTCGCTTAGGATCAGATCGCACTCGTTGCACTCGAATTTATTGTCCAGGATCGCCGTAGACATATAGCGCCGCCGCCAATCCATTGGAATCAGCTTGTCCGGGTCCAGATCAAAGCGCAGCAGGCCCACCAGTTGGGCTTGGGTTATCTGGTTGCCATCCCAGCGAATCAGGTTGCTGTTGGCCGGGGAATCGGCGCTGAGTTGAAGGAGGTGTCCGCCAAACAGGCGCAGGGCGATGTTGCGTCCCGATTTTCTGGATTTTGCCCGACAAGGGGCAACCTGCTTGGACGCATGAAGTCCGCGTCGGGCCGCGTGTACGTTCCTTCGGCGATTGCGCAGTACCTGGCTAAGCAGGCTTAACGTGTCGCGCTGGTCTGGCCGTAGATCGGCGTCGTGTGTCTTGACCTCAATGAACATAAGGCACTGAACGTCGCGCGATCCGAGTCCGTCCGTCAGGTTCAACATGTAGCGATGAAGAAGCACGTCGCAGTCGAACCGGACGATGCCGTCCTGGGAGCGGAGTTCGGGGTGGGCGCGCATCCACTGATTGAATGCGCTTTCGGCGGCGTGCCAGCGTCCGCAGTGTGGACAGTAGGCTTGATCCTTGAAGGACCTGGTCACGCGCCGGTCTCCTTGATTCTCTTGCGGGCCAGGGCGAGCGCCTTATCATCCACGTCGCAGGTGATGAATCGTCTTCCCAGCAGTTTCGCGGCGACGGCGGTCGTGCCCGCGCCGCAGAACGGATCGAACACCAGGTCCTTCTTCTTGGTCAGCCTGGCGATGCAGTGACTTGCCTCCAAGACGGACTGCTGCCATTTATGCGTCGTTTTCTCCATGGCCGACACAATCGTATCCGGGACCCAGGTCTGCTTGTCGCCGCGGCTGCCTTTGACGAACCATAAGATCGGCTTCCAGCCGACGATGACCCCATACTCCCGCATTCGAGCGCTCTTGCCGGTATGGATCACGGTCAAGGGCCACCAGTAACGAAGATGCTTCCCGACGGCTTCGAGAACCTGCGGCAGAAGATAGTGGCCCAAATAACACAGGAGACTGCCGCCATCGATCAGTTTTCGG
>Ga0209727_1002333_pt1 | contig 13513 bp, 16 predicted proteins | sample RifGroC1_FD_183995 | JGI IMG/M metagenome (GOLD analysis project Ga0209727, IMG submission 183995) | Groundwater microbial communities from Rifle, Colorado, USA - Groundwater C1 (SPAdes) (version 2) | ecosystem: Environmental > Aquatic > Deep subsurface > Groundwater | place: Rifle, Colorado...
CTATCTGGAAATTCGTCGAGGCCAGCTTGATCGGCGCACCGGTCAGGCAGGCCTCGACGAATTTCCAGATAGCCATATCCGGTCGGCCCCATGGTCCATAGACGGTAAACGGCCTGATCGTCAGCACTTTATTTTTGTGCGTTACAGCATGATTATAACAAAGAAATTCGCCCGATGCTTTTGATGCGGCGTAAAGAGTAGCAGGCTTGGCGGTTGGCGAGTTTTCGCACACGCGCTCGATATCGGCATTGTAAACTGAAGACGAGGAGATGAAGACAAAAAGCCGTGCAGGCATGATTCGATTGAGTTCCAGCAAATGATGAGTGCCGGAAAGATTTGTTTCAATGTAGATGTTGGGATCCTCGAGACTGTAGCGCACGCCGGCCTGAGCAGCGAAGTGAACAACGATTTCGGGCTTGAAGTCAAACCATATTTGATCGCAGCAGTTGATGTTTGTCGCGGCGATATTTAGCTTGAAGTAATCCATCCGTGCAACTTTTAACTCGGGATTATAGTAGCGATTAAAGTTATCGATACCCAGGACTGTATGGCCATGGGACTGCAATTTAGCGGAAAAGGCGCTGCCAATGAAACCTGCAGCTCCTGTGCATAGAATTCGACTCATACTTTTTCCCATTCGGTGAATATGGCCTTGATTCCTTTTTTAGCGAAGCCGTGCTCGATCATCCAGGGCCGGCCAATGTCGCGTACATAGGATGGGGCGTTCGGTTGACCGTAGGTACCATATTGATAAGCATCGATTAAGGACATCATGCTTGGAGAGCCATGATGAAATTGCTTCTCGGGATTATGGGCGTCGTTCAGGCATTCAACTGCAATGCGAGCCCAGGCGCCGCGGATCAAAGATGGGTGCCCGCAAAATCCTACTTCCCGGCGCATGTTTTGCGGGCATTCAAAATAATCGCCGTTCCATGGATAAAAGCATTTCCAGTTTTTCTGCAGCATCGAACCGCTTGGCTTCCATGGCAGTCGCAACACGGCAAGCTGTGGGTATTTATCCATGATCGTTATCATATGCCTGATATTGACTGGTTGCAGTAATTCCCAGTCGTCTTCGAGGTGCAGGATATATTTGGCGTGCGTGTTTCTCCAACACCAGACGAAAGCTTTTGGAAATGATGCGATGGACGGCATGTTGATGTGATAGTGCCGGAAAAACGATGATACTAAGCCAACGATCTGCATGCTGGGAATGTCGTGGCCGACTGGATCGACGTTAATGATAACATTGCAATCGTTCTTGATCGGCTTTAGCATGTTGTCATAAAACGAATTCAAGGTGCGGAACAGGATCTCCGGCCGGCGAGTGGCAGTGATGGTAATATCAAGCATTATACTGGCTCCACGATATAGCGACCTCTGCGAAATGATTTTACAACCTTATAAAGCTGCCCGTCGATTTTCATGCTGGAGAGCTTCACTGCATTCTCTGCTATTTTGACCTTTTTTCGGCGGCCAGTCAATTTTTTGATCGATACAATGTGTATATCAATCGTCATTGCTCCTCCGAAAATATACCAGATTATTGCGAATCGTCTGAGTCCAGCGATGCTTGTGATTCAGGCCAAGTTTTAGGATATTTTCAACATGGTTGTTCCGGCGATAATTGTGTAATCCAAAGAGATATTCCCAGTAAGCTATTGGTTGTAGGTTGACATGCCCGGTGCCTTTTTGGCCTGGTCCGGCGATGGTAAGCATCAGCCGGTCGGATAATCGGCAACAGTTGGCGACGAATTCCGCGGCATATTCCGGCTCGATGTGCTCGGCGACTTCCACAGATATGGCCAGATCGAGGGGGGCGTCGTGCAACGTGACCGGTTTTCGTAGATCCAGGTAGAAGACATGGTCGGCCGGTAGCATCATAGTATCGGAAGCTTCCATAGATCCTTCGATACCGTAAGCGTCGACGCCGTGGTCCAGGAACCACTTGGCAAAATCACCGTTGCCGCAGCCCAGATCAATCAGGTTGCACGGCTGCAGTACTGTCTGGATGACCGGGCACAGCACTTCGGTTCGCCACCACAAAGTGTGCCGTTTTTTGAAAAAGCGTTTTCCGTAGGTTTCGGCTACTGTTTTCATTTTTTGCGATCTTTGAGCTTCTGCTTCCATAATGGCGGTACGGGTTTTTTGTTTTGCGGCGGTCGGGTCGGATTATACTCTGGCGACTGGATTGGTTTATGTGCTGTGTCAGGTTCTGGCACTAACTCTGTATCAGGAAACTGACAATTATCGCCGCCGTAGACCATTGGTTTATGCTCCGTATCAGGATCTGGATCCGGTACTGCATCGTCAACTGGTATATGGTTCATGTCTTTGGTTGCCCAGGCCAGGTGATACTTGCCAAGCTTGCGGATAATGGTAAGGCCGGCCCAGGGACCCGGAATGGTAACAAGTTCATACTTGTAATAAGTTCCCGTCACGGACCTGGTATCATTAATCAGGTTGTCGAGCAAAAATTCAGCGGCCTCCCAGGCGTTACTGCAGTACCCATCCGAAAGAAGCGATTCGTTGACAGGATGAGTGTCGTGCAGGAAAATCAGTCCGGTACCGGATCTAACATAAGGGAAGAAAGCATCGAAGTCTGCCAGGACCGCTTCTTTACGATGGTCAGCATCGATAAACAAGAAATCTATCATTTCGCCCTGGCCTTTGAGTGTTGCTGCATACTCGAGGCTTGTGGATTTGATGGGAATAATATTTGGTCTTGTAGGCGCCAGGCCAACTGGATCGACACCAATGGCGCGTTGGCAAACGAGCGCCATCTGGTTGATTGTGTAGCCGCGCTTGGTGCCCAGTTCGACATAGATTTTTGGCTGAAGCAACTTGGCCAGCGTAACCAGGATATCGACGAACTCCATTTCTTTGTATGCTCCGGGTGTTTTCATTCGTTCCCTCCATTAAAATACTTTTTTATGAATGCATCGGGCTTTTGTAGTATCCATGGCAATTCAGCGACAATTTGTTCTTTTGGCCAGTCCCACCAGGCAATGTGTTCAAGGTTGAAGATTGTCTCAGGGTCGAAAAGCGTCCTAATATATCTAGCCGGGTTGCCAGCAACAATTGTAAATGGTGAAACATCTTTTGTGACAACCGAGCCTGCTCCGATGATGGCGCCGTTTCCAATAGTAACGTCAGAAAGGATTGTTGAATTCTGACCGACCCATACCGCGTTGCCAATTTTGATGGGCCCTTTTGACCATGGATGTCCTGGAATATGGGCAACTTCTGGCCAGATAGCCGAGAAGGGATAGGTTGTAGTCCAGTCGTAACGATGCTCAACGCCAAGGAGGATGATCGTTCCATCAGCGAAAGAACAAAACTTGCCGATGGATAAATTACCTTCTCCGAGAATTTTAATGCGGCCATAACTATGTTCTCCGATCTCGAACTGCGGAAACTGATCTTTTAAGTATGGAACTTTCTTCATAACATTTCTATCAGTTTTTTGAATTGAGGGATGATTACATTTTCAATTCCGTTAAAATGAGTAAATGAATCGGCAACTGTTTTTTTGTCGACTTTCTTCTCCGCCTCCAGAGAAATGTATATTTTTTCTGATGCTGTTTCCGGATTGTCGAGATCAACGAATGGAATGATTTCCTTAAAGAATGGCGGACTGTTATGATATTTGTACGTCATAACAGACGTTCCACACGCTAACGCTTCGAGAGGACCGCGGTCGTTCTGCCCGCCAACGGCAGTGTGGATATATAGCCGACTGCGGTTGTAGACTTCTTTGGCCAGGATCTGGCGAGGCAGCATTCCGGGAAGCGTGATATCAAGACTGTGGCGCTGAATACTTGGCCATAGGTCGTTGGTGTTGACGCCGCGGTGCAGCGCGCCGGGGAGCACGCACTTTAGGTCCTTGCCATACTTTTTTCTGTAAGCAAGGAGTACGGGAATGATGGAAAACTGATTCTTTTTATCGTGAATATGGGAAGCGCCGATGCAGAGATCGTAAACAGGCGTGCCGGCATCGGGGAAGAAGATGGTCGGATCAATGGGTTTGTTAAAGGGATAAATTAATCGACGATGCGCGAAAGGGATTTCCGGGGTAGGGGCCACTTCTATGGTCGCAATGTCGGGACTGGTATCTTCGAGTACCACAGTCCAGAACGGCCACCTACCGTTGCCTGTATTGGCCCGGTAAAACAATATCTCTCGGTGCGCAGATCCCCACCATGACAAGAAATTACACCATGATTTCCAGCCGCCTCGAGCCCAGAGTAGATCGTCGGCTCGCATGAATGGCGTCAGGTCGCTCAGGTTCGATACGCATACTCCGGTAATTCCAGGAAAATCAAAGGTGATGATCCCAGGTGAGCGTCCAGATTCCATGACGACAAGGATTTCCTGGAATAAACTTTCCTGAATGAAGCGATTAAAAAGATAGTAAAATCCTTCCTGTTTGAAAAGCGGAACGAAGGGTTCCTGGCTCAACTTATTGACAGATACTTTCTCCGGTCCTGCGCCGGAGCTGACGTACACATATACCAGGCGTTTGTATTTCATATTACACCACCGTCAACCGTGATTCGGACATGATAGGTGCGTAGTATTTCAAATAGATCTCGTCCATATTGTAGGTCATGCGCATGAATGTGCGCGTCATTAGCGCATCGTTCTGCTGCATGCGCCCCAGGGCAATGAGAGCGATCTGGCGCAGGTATTCGTCCCAGTTATGGTCAGGCGGAAGGTTGGTGGTATAAGATCCGAAATCGAAGTATATGGCGTTCATGCCTGATACCTCCATTTGCATGTGGAGCGATTTGTTCAGGATGCAGAAAGCGCCGGATGCCAGCGAGGCCTCGGGAAGAACCAGGCCGAAGGATTCGTGGGTTGTGGGATAGATGAAAATATTTCCGAGCATCATGAGCTCGCGCAGAATCTCTTGTGGCACTCGTTTTTTGTACATGCCATTGTTGATCGTGGACGAAAAGATCAGGTTCGAGCCAGGCTTGAGTCCACAGACCTCGCCGTAGGACAGGTAATCATCTACCTCTTCGGAGTGTTTTTTGTGAGTTGACCACTGATTCGCAATGAACAAGCAGACTGAGACGCCTAACGTCTGCATCTTGCCGAAGAAGTTGATTACCTCGCGCACTCGTTTGTGTGGGAGTCGATCGCCGGCTGCGGGGTAGATCTGTATGATCTTAGACTGCATTAATGCGGGAAACTGATCGATAATGTTGCAGGTCTCTGGACGAAAATCGAAAAAAGTGCGCAGATCTTTGATATGCGGAATAACCCGGACCTGGTTGATGTTAGTCCTGAAGCATTCTGCGACCCTGACTCTGTCTGTGGCGTTGGGATAAACCAGGAAGTGGTTGGCGCCGAATTCCGGCAGAATGCACCAGTCGCGTTCGATGGAAGGAATACTGTGCAGCCAGTGCAGCCACGGTATCTTTGTAGCCATCTTCTGAATGCCAAAGGCATAAGGCAAGTTCCAGCCAGTGAGAAGCCAGTCGTGGGTAAAAACAAAGTCGATTCCGTATTCGTCGAATGCTTCGGTCAGCGCTTTGGCAGTTGCTTCGGCGATACCGACATGAGTGTCAGTGATCTTTTTCCTGCTGTCGTAATCGATCAGGTGAGTGAATGGGACACGTTTGACAAGATTGACATCGTCGGAAAATTCCTCGCCCTTGTACCGTTCATTGACGAACAGAAACACCTCGTTTCCATGACGCTTGAGCATCTTGGCTTGATCCTTGACGATGCCTGTCAGTGAGTACCCAGGATTGAACTCTTGAAACGTTGTGAGCAGTGCTATTTTAGCCATGATTTTTCCTTTCTAAATAATAGTCGATTGCTTGTCTAATGATTTCGGAGATAGATGTGTCTAATTTTGCGGCGAGAACTTTGAGCTTATCCAGTAGCGGTTGTGGGAGAAACAGATCAAAGCGCTTCATGACCGGGTGATATACATACAATATTTTGGGCTGTCAAGAAAAATTTTGTTTATTGATGGCATAAAAAAGACGGCGTTAGTGGCGCCGTCTTCTTAAACGCGGTATATGCTTATTCTTCCCCTGAATATTTCATGTTGAGATTTGCGCAATCATAGGCGTCACCTCCTTTTGTTTAGGCAAATAATTCCAGTTCTCCAACGATGAGCCAGTTTACGCTGCCATCGTTAGAGGTAATATTTAACCGGTAATAGCGATATGCCGTTACATTGCTGAATGTAAAGTTTCTTTCTTCCTGGCTGCCCCATGCTGTTTCATTAATTACTGTGTCCAACGTATCCCAGTCGGCGTCGTTGTTCGATCCTTCAAATGTCCAATCGCTGGGACATGCCGTTGCATAACCGCCATCGGTATTGTTTGTAATGCTGTAATTTGTTACTGCGGCTTCATTCCCAACTCCGAGATCGATTTTGAGCCACCCGGTAGTTACATTGATCTGGGCGATCCATTGATTATCATTGGCGGCAGTGCTGTGATCGAAAGCTTTAAAAGCATCCCAACCTGCACCACGAATTGTCGAGGCTGAAGCGACGTATGGAGACGGAGCATTGTCGGCCGTCATTATGGGTATCAAGTTTGCATCGCTGGCTGATGTCGTAGTTGTTGTTGTTGAAGTTGTTGTCGTTGAACTGGTGGAGGTGGTCGTCGTTTCGGTTGTTCCAGTTTCTGTAGTAGCCGTGGAACTTGTAGTGGAAACTGTTGAACAGGTTGATGTGGTCGACGCCGTCGAACTTGTGGTTGAGGAACTGCTGGTGGTCGAAGTAGTGGTGGTAGTCGTCGAACTTGTTGATGTTGTTGTTGTCGAGGTGCTGCTGGACGTCGTTGTGCTGGACGTAGTTGTCGTGCTGGTAGTGGTCATGAAGACGCCTACGCCGGTGATACTGCCGGCCATGAGCATTGAGGTGGCGGTCAAGGCCATGCCGAGATACTGACGGCGGTTATATGGAGGCAGGGTCTGCGTTACGCCGCCCGCGGTTGCGATGGAGAGATAGACTGCTTTCCCGACAGTGAAAGCCCAGGCGGCGTTGGTGATGGGACCGACCCGCTGACCAAGTATCTCGTCGTTAAGAATCCCAGCCTGCAGAGCTAGGTACCAGGCCGGCTGCCGCGTGCCGTCTGCTTTAGCTTTGTACCATTTGCCATCAGTCGATAAATAAAGAGCATCGTATTGAGAAACGGTCTCACCGAGAATAAGTTGATTGCGAGTATGAATATGGGTATCAGCTAACTCGGCAAAATTTGTTATCAGTACATCCCACCCTTGAACGCCAAACAGGGAATTGGGAAAACTATACTTGGTGGTGCTCATTGTTGGCCTCCATGTTGTTTAATAAAAGCATCAACACGCTGTTCGCTAGCCCTGACTCTATTTTTATCGTAAACTAACTTGATTCGTATTCTCGGGTCTTCTGTAAAACCAGGCATAATGGATTCGGCCAAGAGAAACATGGCATTGTCTTCGCCTGTCGGGAAATCAAGCGGCTTGCCCTGCTTTTCCATGGCAGTTAATCCCTTGGTAAACGGTTTGATAATTTGGTGATACACTTGTGTGTTGACCAGATCCATGTAAGGATTTTCGTTTGCCGATAAATCATTCTGCATCCAGTTCTGATAAGCCATGTATAAGATATCCGGACCATTGACCATGATCTCTGTATCGGTCACGTCGGCCTCATATTGCCGAAAATGGCAGCAAAATGGATTGTTCTGCCACTTCTTAGGCAGGGCGTCAAGCCAGGCCTGGCGTTCTTCGTCGGCCTGTACGAAAGCTGCATATTCTGGGATGGTTTGTCGTTCTTCTAACGGCGGTATTTTGGTTAACGTTTTGGCAAATGTCATCCATGCATCCCGTACTGCATCCAGTTCAGCCTGCTTGGGATAGCCCTCGGACGGTACATCAGGAATTTGGATATAGTGAATATTGTATCCATAGTCACCTGGATCAAGATAGCAGTTGTATCTGATTTCCACCAATCCCTTGTTTTCGCCGCAGCCTGAAAGATCTATTGTAAAGTGCATGGCTTCCTCATCCGATTCCGGTAGCGTAGATGCTAATTGAGTCTCCACTAAGAAAAGTGTAAGTATTCGTTGCCGTATTAAAATTATTGCCAATCAATCGATGAATCCCGGCATATCCGCTATTATTATATTCAATATTGCCAGTGTCTGCATACCAACCCAACCTTTCATTTGTCAAAACATTGCAGTTTTTGCCTGTAAATGTTTGTTCGGACCCACTTGTTACATTGCCTAATGTTTCATAATCATCCATTAAGAAATCATCGCCGCTAATCAATTCAAACGTGCCCATTCTGCAGCCGGTTAAGTCGGTGTAGGCCCAGAGCTTAAATGTATTCAAAATACCAGAAGCATTTGCCGGATTTTCTGTTACGATTATTGTGTAAGCTCCCATGGAGGTATTACGATTTATTACGGAAGCCCCGATATCAATTAAAACAGGCGGGATCGTTGTTGATGTAGTAGTTGTTGAGCTGGTCGATGTAGTGGAGCTAGTGGTCGTTGACGAGCTGGTACTGGTTGATGATGTCGTGCTTATAGTAGATGCCGTGGTACTGGTTGACGAGGTTGTTGAAACCGTTGACGCCGTCGAGCTAGTCGTTGAAATAGTTGACGAGGTTGTAGTAAACGTAGATGTTGTCGTCGAGATAGTTGATGCCGTGGTCGATGTTGTTGTTATGGTAGTCGAAGTAGAAGTTGTCGTCGTCATCGTAGTCGATGTCGTGCTGACAGTAGAAGCGGTGGTGCTCGTTGTAGAACCGGTCGACATTGTGGTCGAGGTCGTGGAAGCGGTAGATGATGTCGTCGAACTAGTTGATGTTGTCGATCCGGTAGTAGAGACAGTCGTCATCGTGGTCGAAGTCGTGGAGAACGAAGACGTCGTCGTAGAAATCGTCGAACTGGTTGTCGAGACAGTCGAACTAGTCGAAGATGTTGTAGATATAGTTGACGCCGTGCTCGATGTGGTGGTCGACGAGCTTGTCGTGGTAGTCGAGGTCGATGTGGTGGATGCAGTGGAGCTGGTTGTGGAGATTGTTGATGCTGTTGTGGAAACTGTTGTCTGCGTCGATGACGTTGTGGTCGAAGAACTGGTCGTCGTCATGGTCGTACTGGTCGTAGAGATTGTCGAGGCCGTGGTTGATGTCGTACTGTAGGTCGTAGTTGTCGAACTTGTCGTAGTAGCCGAGGTTGATGTGGTCGAAATAGTGGACGCTGTCGAAGCTGTCGAGCTGGTTGACGACGAAGTTGTTGTCGTAGAAGTGCTGGTCGAGGTTGTTGTCTCGGTAGTCCCTGTAGCCGTTGTCTGCGTCGATGTCGTCGTCGTTGAGCTGGTGCTTGTCATCGTGGTCGAGGTCGTAGAAACGGTACTGGCGGTTGAGGCTGTAGAAGACGTAGAGCTAGTCGTCGACGAACTGGTGGTTGTGGTCGAAGTGGACGTTGTCGAAATTGTGCTGGCGGTTGACGCCGTTGAAGAAGTAGAACTGGTGGTCGAGGAACTGGTGGTCGATGTCGAGGTTGACGTTGTAGAAATAGTGCTCGCTGTCGATGCAGTAGAGACCGTAGAACTTGTGGTCGAGACACTCGTACTCGTGGTTGACGTAGAAGTCGTCGAAATGGTGCTCGCTGTTGATGCCGTTGAAGAACTCGAGCTGGTGGTCGAGGAACTAGTTGTGGTTAAGCTGGTCGAAGTGGTCGATATAGTGCTGGCCGTCGATGCAGTGGATGCCGTCGAGCTCGTTGTCGATGAACTGGTTGTCGTTGTCGATGTGGACGTCGTCGAGATGGTGCTGGCTGTCGATACTGTGGAGGCGGTAGAGCTGGTTGAGCTGGACGTAGTCGTCGAGGTAGATGTCGTTGTTTCCGTTGTCCCGGTCTCGGTAGTCTGTGTCGATGATGTCGTTGTCGAACTGGTCGATGTGGTCGAAGTTGACGTGGTGCTAATGGTCGATGCCGTAGAGAACGTCGTGCTGGTAGTCGAAGAACTTGTCGATGTGGTCGAAGTTGAGGTCGAAGTGGTGGAAATAGTACTGGCAGTCGATGAAGTGGTGGATGCAGAGGTTGAGGTTGTCGATGTCGTTGAGAACGAAGAAGTTGTCGTCGAAACGGTAGATGCCGTTGACGAAGTTGTTGATGTTGTCGATACCGTAGACGCAGTGGTCTCTGTTGTGCCAGTCGCGGTTGTTGATGTAGAGCTCGTCGTCGTAAAGCTCGTCGTTGTTATACTGGTGCTGGTCGTGGATGCAGTTGTTCCGGTCGCCGTGGTCTGCGTCGAACTGGTGGTGGAGCTGGTACTGGTGGTCGTTATACTGGTGCTGGTGGTCGAGGCAGTGGTCGAGGTTGTAGAGACTGTGGATGCGGTTGTAGAAGTCGAAGATATTGTTGTTGATGTCGAAGATGTCGTCGTCGAAGAACTGGTTGTCGAAATTGTCGTCGTAGTCAAAGACAGTGTCGCCGTGCCAGTAACGCAGCCAGCCAAAAGCATGGATGTTGCGGACGTGGCAATCCCCATATACTGACGCCTGTTAAAAGGTGGAGGAATCTGCGTTAGTGCGCCGGCAACGCTTTCTGAAAGATATACCGGCCGACCGACAGAGAAAGACCAGCCAGCGTAAGTAATAGGCCCAACACGTTGACCCATGACGACATCGTTAAGGACGCCCGCTTCCAATGCCAGACAAAGAGCTGGTTGCTTAATGTTATTGGCCAACGCCTTGCCCCATTTTCCATTGGCCATAACATAGAGAGCATCGCGATCCGATACAGACTCGCCTAACGTTGCTTGGACCCGGGAATGGATATGGGTGTCTGCCAGGTCAGCAAAGATGGTCATCAATGCATCCCAACTTTGGACCCCATACAAGACAACAGGAAAATTGTATCGTTCAGTCATCTTGTCACCGCTTACCGCACATTACGGTTGCTGAATCCGATTCAAAATCATCGATATAGTTAGTGATCACAAAAACAACATCATCGGCCAAGGCGCCGTTGTCGGAATTGTTCATTGCCGATGTGTAGGTCCAGGTCAAGGCTGCGATGGACTCCACAGTCCGGACGAGAATGTCGTTTACGTAAACTTTGATTCGGTACAGGCCTTCATAGGCTGTGGCCGGCAAAACGGTACCAGGAGTGCCGATACCGGCGCCGCCGCCGCGCACCCGGGCGCTCCAGGTGAGGACAATATTTGCAGTGTACCTGGCGGCGAAGTTAACGCCGTTGGCATAAAAGTTGGTCGGCGCATATGGAGTATAGACCAGACCGTCAATGGTCAGTGCATTGACCAGGCTGTTTGTAATGTTGCCTGTATAAAATTTGTTATAAGGCACCAACTTGAATTTTCTGGCAGCGCCGACCACCACCTCCTGGTGTTCCACAGCGACGACTGATGAGGGGATGACGAATAGGCGTTCTCCATCGGCATGAACCATTCTCTGGGTACCGTACCGGCCGCGGATAACCGTAGAAAGCCGATATTGAGTTCCGGAAATCGGTGTGATGTCCTGGAATGAAATGATCTCGGTACCGAGAAATCCAAGATTGGCAATGCTGGAAAGGATGTCCGGGAGAGTGTGATCTTCGACGCGGTTAACATCTGTTTCAAAGTCAATGATAAGGCCGTCTGTATCAATAGTGAAAGTATCGGCGCTGTAAGATCCGACCAGGAAACCAAAAGGGACGAGATTGGTAAGCTGTTGTAATAGAAAATAGCTGGCCCCGTCATCAATGCTCATATATAGATAAAATCCGATGTCTTTTGGCAGTTTTCTGGCTGCAACAGCCAGGATTTTTAGATTTTCACCAACACCGGCGTATGGCGCTTCCCTTACCAACTCATAAGCTAAGGCATCGATGTCGTAAGAAGGAGCTGCAATGGCGTGGTTGATTGGCGCAGTGTACTCTGTAACTGCATGAGCGCTGGCAAATATATCCTCGATAGCGGTGATCGTGATCTTTTCGGACTCGGCATCGGCTTCTCTGATTGTTGCCAGCCGGCAAACGAGGTTGGATATTCCGAGTTGCGTATCGGTAAATTTAAAAACGTCGCCTACTTCAAGGCGGAAATGTTCACGGTTTACTGACACATCGATTTCTGCATAAGGATAAGAAGCCTTCTGCAGATCGCGTCTGGCAGCCCAGACAGCATTTTGGTTGTTCGTGAAATAAGGATACTGAGTGGTTTTGGAGACAATGCGGCCCTGGATGGTTCTGTTCCCAACGTCGGTAACAATCGGATTGGAGATCGATTGCTTAATATTTATCGATCCTGAAGTAGAGGTTATGGTGAAATTGTCAATCGGCATGCTTGCCTCGTGCAATTAATAAATCCAGATGCTTGTCTTCCAGGTATGTGATAACGGTGTTCAGAACCTTTGACCAGCGACCGATAATCAGACCAAACAGAATAAACCATGTCCATGGTTGATCCAGATAAAAGTAATAACCAGCCATTGCGAACCCGATCCACATACTTATGCAAGCCAAACAGTTCATGAGATGCCCTTTTTCTACGCTATTAAAAAAGGGCGTCAGCCTCATTAAAACTTTACGCAATGGTTGGATTGGCGTACCATTAAACCAGAGCCAGCTTAATGCTTCAGCGGCTATAATTAGCAAGAATAGCTTCGTAACCACAGTTGCACCTCTCTTTATATTTTTTGATAGAGCAGCACGGATTCATAATTTTCAATTTGCCGCCGCAGCCAGTTGGGCATGGCTTGTTGGTGTACTCTGCTACCGTACCCGGGATGTCGTCAAGTTTCGACGCTTTTTGTAAACTTTTTAGGTGCTTTTTTAGATTCATCTTTATTTTTCTCCAGATTTTGCATCCACCAATTAAGGTCGTTAGGCGAGTTAAGTACGCTTCCTGGTCCAACGTGGTCCGGATTTGTACAGATTAACTGCACTTTTACGCCTTCGGGATTTTCAGGTACAGGTCTAAACATCATCTCAAAGTCGTCTTCTGGACATCGTGGCCGTTCATATTCGTCCATCAAGCGGCGTTGGCTGTTCGCTTCCTTGGTAGTAAGAAACACCTGGCGTTGTCTATCTTTAGCTGCACATAGTTCAATCCACAGTTCATAGGCAATAGATAGATTTTTCGTAACTCCGGAATCGATGAATACCTTATGGGCATCCAATAACTCCAGGCCGCGTTCAATCCATTGTTCCTTGGAAAGAGTTTTTTTAATCATTAGAATCCCTCCGGGCAACAACCAGTATCGATCATTTCTTGCGTCCTCACATCTCCAGTAGGCAGTGGACATAAAACATAGGAATAGGAAGAAGTCCATGGGCCATCGTTGCCAGTGTGCCCAAGGCAACCTGGGATATCCGGGGTACACGGTTCCAGATCTGGATCATAGCCAGTTTGGCAGGTTGCCGTGTCAAATGGCAGACCGTCACAGTTGTATTCTATGTAGTAACATTGCCCGCCGCATGGCCCGTATGTGTAGCAAACATCATAACGGTAGGCTACTGCACAATCATTTGGGTATCCGCTGACGATT
>Ga0209727_1002336_pt1 | contig 13500 bp, 19 predicted proteins | sample RifGroC1_FD_183995 | JGI IMG/M metagenome (GOLD analysis project Ga0209727, IMG submission 183995) | Groundwater microbial communities from Rifle, Colorado, USA - Groundwater C1 (SPAdes) (version 2) | ecosystem: Environmental > Aquatic > Deep subsurface > Groundwater | place: Rifle, Colorado...
TGCGGCCTCGATCACCAAGGGAATGATTCCTTTGTAATCTGTCATTTCTCACAACTCCTTGCCCGTGTTGTTTATATGCCGAAGTGCGGGCTAGAAAGGATCATCACCGGTTTTTCGCAAACAAAAATTCAGCCCTAACAAGCGGCTGGACTTGACCGGGGAAGCCCCGGCAAGTCAGCCTTTACGTTTACTGTATCGCATCTCTGGCTTTCCAGCCATTCGTTGTAAACATGTCTATCCGAAACATTATACTCCTCAGCACTGTCTTTGTAATTTCCATACATTTCAACTTCCAAATATGATTTTAGTTCCAACCTTTTTTTGGTTAGATGATTTCTTGCATGATTTTGAGCAATTCTAATAAACCATCCAACAGGGTTTTTGGGACTATGGAACATCAAATCGTTTATTTTTTGATATATTTTAAGCATAGCCTCCTGCGTTAAATCTTCAGATTCACTGACATTGTGCACCTTCTTCAGGATAGCCCAAAAAATCTTTCCCCTGTTTTCCGAAAGTAATTTCTCGATCTGCGAAGCATCACCCTGTAGATATGCAATTATTGAATCAAGAGAATCTTTGTTTTTTCTTTCTCCACCATCTGAAGACTTTAATCTTTCTATGTATTCGGCTTTTGTTCTTATCTCGCTTCCACCAGAGCACCACTCAAGATTGCTGGCTTTTATGTTTAAAGCGTTCCCGTCTATGAAATTGATTCTTTTTCTGTTTAAGGGATTTGGCAAAAATGTGTCAGCGACTAATTTTCTTAAAGAATAGCTTTGTTTTTTACCAGTTTGAATGTTTTTTAATTGCAGCCGGCAATTGTAGATAATACCTTTCCCGTTCTTAGTTTTTTTTTCTAACTTGCTTACTGGCTTTTCCCTAATAGTATTTTTCTTTACAATCCCATGTATTATTCTATTCTCATATTTGCTGCCTTTTCTTGATCCAATGGCTGCTTTGGTTATAAAAAATGTCTCAATACACCTTCCATGCGAGCTAATCAAATATCTGCCGCCAAATCCTTCTATAGGAGCCCATTCTTCATTTTCAGAAATATTCTTGATGTATTTACCTGTTTTCCGTATCTCTGGTAATATTTCAGAAGTAACCCACTTACGAAAGGTTTTAGCTTGAGGCTTATTCGACCTAAATATTAAATTATATAATCCCGATTCATTTATTACCAACATTTCTTGTGGCCCGCCAAGGGTCTGTAAAACTCGCAGACCCTTTTCATCATCCTCTAATTTTCTGGTTTGAGTTGGATGCAGGCCAAGAATTTCACATATATCATTCGCAACCCATAAAGGATCATGGTTGCCATCAAAAAGAATCCTTACCGTTGACCGATTAAACTCGAATGGGACAAGATTGTTTTCCATAATTTAAATCCTTTATTCTAACCAGTTATTAGGAGTGCGACGGCCAAAAAGCTGGCTCGCAGCTCAATTCTATCGTTATGTGTAAACATATAATGCCTAAAACTTTTCAAAGTTTGTTTGCCATTTTAAAAATCTGATAGAAAAACAAAAAGCCCCGTTGCGGTGATAAGTGAAAAAATGAAAATTTTTTTGGCCTTGTTCCTTTCTGGGAACAATAGCTGTTATAAATTCTATCGTTCTTCCGAACAAATGAAACTCCGACTTGGTGTTGGTAACTGTGCCATCTTCAATCATAAAACCTCACATAACAAGTCATTCGACCGGACGCTCGAAGCGCCGGTTAACCTACGTTAATATTGTTTAAAGAATTTAATAGCATATACGCTACAGGCTGTCAAGAATATTTTTAACTTATGGGATATTCTACAAGAGCCTAACCCAAACTTGTTGGGGCAGTTTACTTTTTAAGTTCTTTGAGGAGGGATTCTATTTCTAATTCTTTGAAAAGTTCGTTCACTTGGCCCTCTGCTTTAGAAAATTGTTTAACAAAAAGAACTGTTTCCTGGTGTCCTTGCTCAGCCTCTTGCCAGGTACAATAACGTCTTTGAAACCCATCATCTACCCCACCAAAGATCACAGTCTCAAAAAGGACCGGAGATCCGAACATACTGAAGTTATAATCGAGCCCCAGAAAAACAGTCGATATTCTCACCTCTCCTATCAGGGTATCTGCAACACGGCGATCTGCTGTAGAGAACCAGTAATTCCATTCGATACTATCTGGCTCAGGAATCGGCTCTTTGCCTTTGAGGATATAAAGATGAGGTCTCATAGTCCTAAAAGGGTCTCCAGCTTCAATTCTTGATAATCTTAGCTATGCAGGCAGGAACAACCAGGCTCCAGTCAGCCCCTATTCCCTCTTCTGCATAATTAATACAACCTCGTAATCAATCCGGTTATCGGGATACTTAGTTTCATATAACTGTCTAAAAAACCCCTTGTCTATCTTGATTTTTTGGGTAATCTCACCATCTAATTTAGTTCTGGGTAGCCCTTTTCTAACTTGCCACGCCCGAATGTACCACAGCGTTTCAAAACCAAGATGCTCCAGAAGCTTCAGGGTCATATCCGGGAGATTAACGAGTTTTTTATTTTTGATGAAACTTTTTACTATAACTACTATAATTCCTCCAGGCTTTAGTATCTGGAAGCACTCCGCATATACATCCCGGACAGCCGCCCAATAATTTTCGCCTGACTGCTGGCCGATCTGGCCGGAAGATGAGCCATAGGAATTTCCAGCCATCCGGGAATATAATCTTTTCTGTATATCAATTTTATTGGGCTTCCCATGTGAGCCTAGTCCATCTTCATACGGTGGGCTAGTCAGGATTGCATCTATGTTGCCTTCGGGCAGATTGCCAATGTTTTGTTGATTCCTCTGGGTTCGCCAGGTTACTCGAGGTTCACCAGTATAATTTGTCATTCCTCCGTAACCTTCCTTTGCACTTCCACCGTCTTGTCTTATTTCTGAGTATGGCGGAGAAGTTATAATCGCATCAAGGTCTCCCTCTTTTAAATTTCCTAGCTGACCGGGGGTTGTACCATATTCCCTCTTAGTTTTTGCATATCCCTCTGCCAGCTTTTCCATCCAAGAAGGCCGATAATTAGGATTATTCGGATCTCCTCTCTCATTGCTAGTCATATGTGTTTGCTCAATCGAAGTTTCACTATAGGGAGGACTGGTAATAATCCCATCTACCTTAGCCTGGCCCAATATTTCTCTCAGCTTTCTGCTATCCCCCTGGATGATCTGTGCCTGCCCCGGAGGATTACCTTTCCATAGCTCCCGGATATGCACAAAGTTTTGGTTAGCTAAGGATACAAACTTAGGCTCAAGTTCCACACCAAGCCAAGTATAACCTTGCATCATAGCTATAACCCCACCAAGCCCTACCCCTCCAAAGCAATCCAGGATAACTGAGGTCTTATCCCAGTAACCCATTTCCTGACCCCAGGAATAAATCTTCTCAATAAGACCACGGCTAAATTTAGCAGGTCATGGATGAGAGAAAGACTCAGGGGTTATTAATTTTCCCCATCCAGTTTTGTACAACCCAAACCAGTCCTCTTCTCTCATCATAAAACATCACCTCCTCCACTATTAACCCGAAATGAAGGGCCATTGCTAAACCCATACCCCACACAGTATACCCCAGGGCAACAAAACTCATTTTTGGGTATGTTCCCTAACTCCTCAGCCCCCTAACTCTCCCGGCAAAGATCTATGATAAAGCGTATGGCCATAGCAGCAATCTGCCGTGCTTCATTTTCCATTTTGTTTCTTGACCTATCCTCTTTCTTTTTTTTTGATCTCATCCCAAAGTTCATCGAGTTCCTCTTTTATTACCGCATATCCCTCATGAGCACTATGAAAACTCGTATGTACTGCGACCGCATTCTCATATTCTGTGAGTATGTCGGCTATTCGTTCCCCCTAGTTTTCCCATTTCTTTTTTCTCCCTTCAGCCATTACTATTTTACCTGGACGATCTCGATCTGGCGCTGATATTGCGTGCGCTTCTGGGTGATTGATATCCCGATGGCGCGAAAGTCTACCTCCAATTCTTTGAGCCGCCTAATCAGCCAGCCCGGTTCTTTAGGCCAAAGGGGTTGAGTGCTATCGATCTTCAAGCTCTTACTGACTCGATTCAATTCTTGCAATAACTCAATTGGAGTACAGGAAATCCGATAATCCTCCTGGGTAGGGAGGAGATGAAGTAAGGCCTGGGCCAGGGGATTCTCCTGAAGGACTTGCTCATGGATCCCCCGGATCTTAAAGAAATAGGCATTTAAGAAGGTCTCTTCCGAATAGCCCAGGGCCTGGGCAATAGCCTCGCCCCAGGAAGCAAAATCCGCCATCCGGGGCTTTTTGACCAACTTAAATCCCTTTCTCATCCGCCCCATAGCTTCCCCCAAAACAGTAAAGGCTGCCCCTAAGACCTTACTTCGGATAGTATTGAATTGAGCCAAAAGGTCCATTTCGGTCTGACGGTTAAAATCATCAATAGGGGATAAATCAAAGACCAATACGCGGTCGAAAAGATCACTCTTAAAAGTAGGAAGGTTGATCCCATTATAGCCTACCAGCCTCCTTAAGCTATAAACGATATCGCTATCATCGCTATATAGAGCCCTTTTGCTAAAACCCTCCCCAGTACATAAACGACAAAAGAAATCTGACATGGTATCACTCAGATTACTCATATTATCCACAAAGACACAATAATGATGAGAGGCTGCTTGGACCCACTCTTCTTTCTTATGACTCGGATCAATACACTCGGGCTCTGCTGGATCAATCAGTTGCCTGAGCAGCCTGAAAGCCATGGTCTTCCCACTTCCCTTCGGCCCATTAAGTAGTAATAAAGGCCTCGGGATATGCGGCAGATACCCGCAAATAAAATATACCAGGAACAATAACCGGTCCCATTCCTTCTTTATGGGGAATATATTCATTAACTCCTCCAATACTCTATAATCTCCCACCTTTTCTGGGTCCACCTGGGACCGCTGGAAAGGATAGCTCCTAAACAACGGGGGGGGATAATTAACCACCCGCCATCCCCCTTCCCAAATCTCTACCGCCCGCCAATTGCTTAAGTCATACCATAGCCTTCCCTTATCTTCTTCGTAAGCTACCCTTAAATGCAACTCGTAATGCTCACCGGAGGTAATCGCCATAGAGGAAAATAATTCAACCACCGCATTTGCATCTCCCCCCTTTAATAGCCTCCCGGCTGCCCACCCCGATGTCATCACTACGCTCCTAAAATCCTTACTCCCTATCCCCATCACCGGCTTGTGGAACTCCCGACCTCCTCCCGCATGACTCCCCTGCTTCCATTTCACAAACGGTACTCCCACCTGATCCACAAACATCAACTCTACACTCCCTAATAACCCCACCATTACCCGGTCTGCTAATCCCTGCCTCGGACTGCCTTGACCCATCTCTTTTGTCAATAGCTTCATCAATATACTCTGAGCCCCATGCCCCAGCTTACTGAATACCCCTATATCCTCCATTATCTTACTCAATGATCCCTTCAAATCAATCTCTTCACTACCCATTTTTCCCCCCTTAAATATGACCACCCATCCTTAACCCATCTCTTATCCCTCAATAACCAATACTATAACTATTCCACACAATTATAGCCTTATTTCTCTCTTTGTCAACTCTACTCTACCCTATATATACTATACTACCCTACTACAAAAATTACAGTAAAAGCCCATTTGGTTATCTTAACCCACTATCCCAATACCAATACGCCTCTCCTATGTCATAAACCCCTCTTATCTTGCCGTCTCCTTGCCTGCCTTATCTCCACCCTTTTTCCACCCTTTCTCTCTTATCCGCCTAATTTCCACCTACCGCCTGCTAATTACACGCTTTTGTCTTAAAATGCCTCCTGCCACTCAAAAAGGAAAACTCCACGGGGGGGTTGGGGGGGGAAGGCTATCCTCTCCGAACTGAACCCCCCAATATATGCCTTACTTCTCTCCCTACCCCTTATTGCTACCTATTCGTTTTACTCTCCTAAAATATCACCCTTATTTAAGAGAGGGTACACCTCGGGCTGACTCTGCGCTGAACAATTTTAGCATAAAGAATTCTTATTTTACTCAATTAGGTGTAATTAGCATACAACCTTGTATCACTATATACCTATTATGAGTACAATTAATTCATAACTTAACATTCTCTTAACTTTAACTTAGTATAATTAACATATAACTTGGCATCTTTCTATTATTTGTTATGTCCTGTTGTGTCTTGTTTATGCTATGTTATGCTATAAGATGGTTTTTCTGTTTACCATTTATAGTCTCGGGATTAGTGTCTATCCATGATCTACCTATGACTACATTGTCTTCATCCAGCTAATAGCCTTCTCTATAAGACACTTTCAAAGATAAATAAAATCTATAACATGGAGACACTTATAGGATATGCCTCTTAGGCTTTGGCACGCTTTTTGATATACAAAGTGCCTTTATCGTAAACGTTACGTTTACGTGCTTCTTTGCCTGGGCCTAAGCTAATCGCTATGCCTGGAACGTGTTTACATAGATCACTTGATTATATCTTGTTGCGTTTTGTGTCACTCCTGTATATCTTTCTAGTGGCTTATCTTACTGTAGTTATACTCTTGTTAGGCTGCTATTGCTTACCAGGCTTGAACTTTAACAAGTGACGTTTTTTGTCACTGATTGACATTTTAAGTCCATGTTTGATACTCATGTAACCCGCTCTGGTGGCTGATCTTATTTTGTTATGTGCTAATTACGCTAATTTGTTATAAATTGATATGCTTTTTTGATACTGCTGACAAAGTGATGTGATATGAAGTTGTGCGCCTTTGATATGCCTTTGGTAGGTAATTATAACTATTACGGTCTTTGGCACGGTTCTTGCTCCTCTATAAGGATAGATTTTGCGTTAGGAGATAGATATTTGACAGACCGTGATCCAATTAGCTCGGTAAACACTCAAGCTAAGGCAGGCTTTGAGAGTAAGCTAACTCAAGCTAAGTAGCACCGTTAGCCAAGGGTATAGCAAGTCAGATACTGGTAGAGTGCGGGCTGGGAGGGATTGACTGGGGATAGCCTTTATAGACCCTTATCCAGCTTGGTTTTAGGGTGATATGGCATTTTGCCATAGTGAAAGTGAGACTAACAAAAAACTTAGGATCTAACAAGGAAGTTAGGGCCTAAGCAAGTATGTTAGGAATTAACCAATGAAAAGGGATTATATTGGATAAGGAGAATAAGACAATGAGTAAGAAGAATAAGGGCAGTAAAGCGACACCGAGCAAGGCTAATCAAGGGAATGCCTTAGTCCAAGAGTATATAGAGAGAGAAGGGGAGATTAAATCCTTGTATCAATCATATACTGGAACGAAGGCAGGGTTGACCGATGGACAAAGGGAAGAGATAGGGAGGCTTTGGAGCTATTACAGTGACAAAGTCTTTCTAAGCCTAGAGAGCTACAAAGAAAAGAAAATACGTTCTTCTTTTTCTTTTCTGAGTTATGTTTGTAATTTGCCATTGCCGAAGGGCATTGATTACAGTAGCACCGAAGATTTTTGCCGTACCAATGCAGAGAGCTACTATAATGATGTGAAGGCAAGGCAAATGAGGCTTATCCGGCTTGCCGAGCTAGCCGGGCATAAAACAAAAAAGGTTAGTACCAAGACAGAAGTAAGTCCGCTTGAGAGAGTAACCAAGATGATTTTAGGGGCAAAGTCATCCTGGGAAGATAAAGACCGGAGGACATTGCTTAATAGCCTTATGGCATATTTTAAGAAGATGGCGGTTAAGCAAGTAGGCAAGGTTAAGAAGGTAGCAGCCAAGGGCAAGCCCGAGGCTGTTGAACAGGATCAGATAGCGGCGTAAGCGTAGTAAGGGTAAGGGATTGCGGGTTATCCCCAGGTATAGATTAATCTTGTTGCCCCGGGAGGGGCGGGAGGGGAAAAGATGGAAGGATATTGGTTTTTGATGTTAATACCGGTTATGTTTTTTGGCATAGCTATTTGGAGTTACCTGATACAGACCAAGTAGCGAATAGCCAGGGGATAGGTTTGGGCCTATCCCTTTTTTTTGGTCTTAGGTATGGCATTTTGCCGTAGCGATATAGGACTAATTAGATGATGTACTTCCTGACTGGCTGGCCAGTCAGCGGATACCGCACTGAATTAGTTTGGAATCGGGCTTGCGCTTGTGCGCATTAAAGGGCAAGCTTAAAGCCCAAAATTTAGCCTGAGATTTGTGGGGAAATCCCCAAAATTTTGGCTTTCTGGTTTCCTAACCAGAATGTTAGGCGCTAAGAAAGGCTGTTAGCGCCCAGGGAAAGTTGAAAGGAGAAAATAAATGAGCAACCTAAAAAGGCTAAGGCTTTGGAGTATATATTGTCGGAGAAATACTCCGATGCCTGGGCCAGAGTTAAAGGGCGGAGGATCACGGGGCAACCGGGTGCTCAAGGCCAAAGATATGGCCGATAAGATGCGGTATCCTCGATCGAAATGGTGGGAATGCGCTAGCTGGGAGGAGTATTGCCAGTCAGCCAGGGTTCCGCAGTCAACCCTTGGCCTGACGGTTGAGGAGTTGCGGGAGGAGATATTTGAAAGAAATATGGGTGAACAAAAGCGCAAAAAGCGCAAGTAGTTTGCCCAAAATTTAATGGTAAGCCGGATTGGCAGAGATGTTGATCCGGCTTTTTTTGTTTTTTAAACTTTTGGAGGAGGGATCATGGGCATAGCAAAACGAATTAGGACTATCAGCAATCTTTTGCGCCATCTCTACACCCATTGCCAGGGGTGTGGGGTAGAGTTAGGAGCCTACACTACAGTAGAAAGGATTATACGGGCTGGGAAAAAAGTAGTAATCATCCAGAGGTGCGTTGAATGCGATAAGTTCCTGATGTCTCTGGATTAAACTCTTTAGTGGAGGAGAAGAAAGCAATATGAATACTGTCTTTGTATTAATTCCAAAATCGCAACAGTGCCAGGACTGGATAGCAGAAAATATTCAGTGTGAATCCTGGCAAAAATGGAATGGTGGAGTTGCCATTGGGCATCATTTCATTGAAGGAATCTTTGAGGCTTTATGCGATGATGGTTTGTTTCCCGAAGAAGATTTTTCCATAATAAGTTAGCCAATCTGAGTCCTAACTTGGTGCTAGGGTTTGGGCTGGCTTTTTTTATATGGAGGGAATAGCAATGAGCATACCAAAATATGCCTGGGTAGGAAATCAGATTAGCCAGGATGATATGGGTAGGCTGTATCATCTGAAGGTTAATACGGGCGTGCCTATTACCAGGCACGTGGCAGAGGCGGTCGGACAATATCTTAGGAAAGTTGAGCGGCTTACCAAGAAAAATAAAGGAGGTGACGTTAAGTGAAAAATATAGAGATGAAGATTGAAAATAAAGACATCCTGGTTATCCGAGTTGACCTAAAGAAAGATTTTGGCCCTAGTAAGACCGGCAAGACTACGATAATTGCCTCGACCGAGGGCAACGTTACGGTCCCGGGCAGGTCCGAAGTAGTGGGCCTGAATGTCTATAAGAAGTAAGTAAATTTAGCAGAGAATTTTCAAGGTTATATGAGCCAGATAGTGATATCGCTATCTGGCTTTTTTTATTTGGGATAAGGAAAAGAAAATGGATGCTCTTAAAGTTGAATATTACAGAGGTCATCGGATCGAAATCCACTCCGATCTTTTTCCCATGAATCCCAGGGAATGGGATAATTTTGGAACCATGGTTTGCTTCCATAAGAGATATGATTTAGGGGATAAAGATAATGGATTTGGATCTCCAGAAGATTTATTTATTCATCTTAAAAAGCAAAAATCGTTTTACCTAAATTTATATCTATATGATCATTCAGGAATAACCATAAAGACCTCACCCTTTTCCTGTCCATGGGATAGTGGACAAGTTGGGATAATTTTTATTGATCCTGAAAAGGCCCGAAAAGAATTCAGAATAAAACGAATTAACAAAAAAATAAAAGCAAAGGTCTTTTCATTGATGGAGGCTGAAGTTAAGGAATACGATAGCTATCTCAGCGGCCAATATTATGGCTATATAATCCTTGATAAAAATGGGGAAAATATAAATTCTTGCTGGAATCATGATGAAATAGATTTTGCTCTATCCGAAGCTAAGAGTCAGATTGACAGTTATGTAGCTATAAAACCTGAAAAGTTCAGAGCAATCATGAAACTTGAGCGGAAAGAGGGGGACGTTAAGAGATGTATGAAATGACAGCGTTAGACTTTAAAGCCGAGGTAAAGCGCGCAGAAAAAGCATTAAAACAAAAATTAAGGAAAGTATCGACGGCCAAGATAAAAGCCAAACGATGGTCTTTGTTTTTACCGGGAATTGGTGATAATAATCTAGTGGCCCTTCAAGTCACAGTAGAATTAGAGGATGGTTGCGAAAAAACCGTGAATATAGCTATATAAAAAGTAGGGAACTTGGAAAAAAGATTGGCGGGTTTAAAAACTTGCCTAAAGTCCGCCTTCTTAAAAATATTTAATTCAGCCTGCTTGGATTACCAGCATGGTGCTGGTAATCTGGGTGGGCTTTTTTTATTAGGAGGGTTGAGGTTATGGCTAAAGTAGCTATATTAATTCCAAAAAATTCCCACCCAAAAAATGGCAGCATGGGTTTTAAGACTTGCTGTTCTCATCCATCAATTAAGCTATGCGCTGTCTGCACTAGTGCCAATGCTGGGCGTATAGTGGAGCAGCTACAGAGATTAGAACCAGCCTATATAGCACAGAAATGCGCTGATAATGGCTGGAAATTTAAGCAAGTAGCCTAAAGAAAAAGGGGTTTACATCTGCCCTATACATGCTACAATAAAGGAACAATGATAAACAGATTCCAAGAAGAAAATCGGTTTCTCTCCAATTTTTGGCCCGTTCCTGTGAGTTACTTGGGGATAATATATCCAACAGTAGAGAACGCATATCAGGCAGCAAAGCTACCGCCTGGGTTCTCTTTTCAGGGATATCGGGATATGTCCCCAGGACAGGCTAAGAGGCAGGGAAGAAGAAAGCCTCTTAGAAAGGATTGGGAACAAGTTAAGTTGCAAATAATGCAGGAACTTGTTGCCCAAAAATTCAGGTCCTCAAATTTGGCCCAAAAACTGAGGGCCACTTTTCCTCACGAGATCATTGAAGGCAATTGCTGGCATGATCTATTTTGGGGGAAGTGTTTTTGCCCTGAGCATAAAGGAAAAGGGCAGAATAATTTAGGGAAAATCTTGATGCAAGTAAGAGAAAGTATTGGGGCGGGAGGTAGAGATGAGTAAAAAGAACACAATAATGCGCTGATAATGGCTGGAAATTTAGGCAAGTAGCATGATGGCAATTCATTCTCCTGTTTAAAAACAGGAGTTTTTTTGCCAGAAATTTGATAAAAAATCAGGGCGCCGGGTTGGGCAAGACCACGGCGCCCGAGAAAGGAGAAAGAGATGCCTGATTATGATAACATAGCAATTTTTAGTTTGCAAGCTGGCTTTTCTTATAACCAGCTTAGAAGATTTATAGGCCAGACCCTCGGCGTTGTATTAAAGGCCGAGGAATGGCGGAAAATTCGGGAGATCAGGCGCTTTGTTAAGCGTCCCTGCCGGGCGCTGGGCTTTTAATCCTGACCGATATGTGCTACAATATTTAACAATCTTGTTATGCCCCAGAGGGCGGGAGGTGGGGAGATGAGTGGGAAATGGTTACATGGGTTGGTAGTAGAAGGGGGGGACGTGATTGTGGAAGATAATATCTTCTCACATTCTGAACTCCGAGAGAAATATACTGGGCGAGAAGCCCCGCATCCCATGATTAGAGAATGGTCCTGGGATTATGTCGAGAGGGAGTTTCAAAGTACTCCCGAAGAGTTGCGTTCACTCTGCCAGGGATGGCTAGACACTAATCTGGCTACCTATGCCCAGCTACGGGCATGGTTAGCACGGAACTGGAAAGGGCTGGTGGAAGATGAAAAAGAGCGGGAGCTATATGTATGGGAGTTATTGACCACAGAGGCTACCTCTACTGATCCGCTGGTGGAGGCATTTATTCGTGCAGACCAGGACTGGAGGAAAGCATACCAGGACTTGAGGAAAGCAGAGTGGGTCAGGGAGCAAGCAGAACAGGACTGGAGGAAAGCAGACCAGGACTGGAGGAAAGCAGAGTGGGTCAGGGAGCAAGCAGAACAGGACTGGAGGAAAGCAGACCAGGACTGGAGGAAAGCATACCAGGACTTGAGGAAAGCAGACCAGGACTGGAGGAAAGCAGACCAGGACTGGAGGAAAGCAGACCAGGACTGGAGGAAAGCAGAGTGGGTCAGGGAGCAAGCAGACCAGGACTGGAGGAAAGCAGAGTGGGTCAGGGAGCAAGCAGACCAGGACTTGGAGCAAGCAGACCAGACATGGAAAATGCAAGTCATGAAACCTATATTTTTTGATTTGCTTGATCAATTTGTTGTGCCTCAATGGAGGGGCGGGAGGAGAATCATCATGGAAACGCCAAAAAAAGAACAACTTCTGGAGGAAGATGGATTAAAGGTAGTAAGTAGAATTTCTGATCCATCGTGGCGACACGGAACATACGAAACAAAGGTATTTTGTAGGGGAGAAGATAATACGTTTTGGGAGGTCAAATTTCAACTTTCTACCGATGGTGAAACGAACGGATTGAGAGAGGGGGAGTATCTAATCCGGCAAGTTACACCACAAGAAAAAACCATTATTATATACGTCTAATATCAAGATGAAGGATCAACCTAATGCCCCGGGAGGGGCGAGGAGGTAGGGAGATGAGAATAATAAGGTGTAAGGAAAAGGGATTGGAGGAAACACACTTCCTGTTGAAGTGGGGAGAGGATGAAATCCCGAAAGTTGCAGGGATAGAAGCAATTGATGTTGGGATGTCCAATACCCTAGCATTTCCTATACAACATCAAGCTAGGGTGATGCGCCAAAATCCTAGCATAGTAATCGCCTCCTCTCAGGGAGACGCTCCAGATGAAGATGTCTTGGCGGATGCAGAGCGATTGGGGATTACTGGCGAAACAGAAGATAAAATTATCGAAGCGACAATATACGCCTATGGGGAATGGGTGGAAAGGCGTATAAAAGAGTTAAAAGAACGATAACTCAATAGCCCTCTCGGGTGGGGTGGGAGGTAGGGAGATGATTAAAAACCAATTCAGACAGATATATGCTTACCCAACATGGTCTTTGTATGAATGTGATAGAGGGAACCGGTGGACAGCCGTAAAGGGTGGCTGTTATGAACACCCGCAGGATAAACCATGTAACTATAGTGGCTGTACTGGCAACAATCATGGAGTGAAGTGTATGGGTGAAACTACTGACCGTATCGAGGCATACAATTGGGTGCATGACGGGAATGAGGTAGCCTAAACAATCTAATGCCCCACGGGGCGGAAGGTAGGGAGAGATGGGTAAAACAGGAATATATAATTACCAGGTCCAGGTAGAGGTGTCTCCTGGACGCTACTGTATCTTAGGAGCA
>Ga0209727_1002344_pt1 | contig 13474 bp, 9 predicted proteins | sample RifGroC1_FD_183995 | JGI IMG/M metagenome (GOLD analysis project Ga0209727, IMG submission 183995) | Groundwater microbial communities from Rifle, Colorado, USA - Groundwater C1 (SPAdes) (version 2) | ecosystem: Environmental > Aquatic > Deep subsurface > Groundwater | place: Rifle, Colorado...
CAAAGTAACTTTCATTTTCGCGCACGGCTCTCTTGCAAGCGGACCTTGTTTCATCACCATCTCAAATGCATCCAAAATCATTTCAATAACTTCTTGCATATGAACTTCGCCCTTTGTCTCGTCGAGAAAAACATTTCCTTTAAAAATATCTCTGATACATCTTACTTCATCATTGCTCCACTCTAACGCTACATATTGTTTTAAAAAATCCCCTGTTTTTTTCTTTACTCTTCCGTCTGGAACATCGCCATTCATAATTGCATTGTAAGCAACATCATCAAGAGGGCCAACTTTAATAAAAAAACTATTGTGTTTATTTGGCGAGCGTCCTTCTTTTGCAGGAGAATCTTTTGAAGAAGTTTCATTGTAAACCACTATCGGGTTTCCCATTTTTACTTCAAGTCCTTTTTCTGTCTTAATTCTATTTTCAATAATTTCTAAATGCAATTCTCCCATTCCAGATAATAAACTTTCTCCTGTCTCTTCATTAATTTCAATTTTTATTGACGGATCTTCTTTCGCAACTTTTCGCAAAACCTCAACGAGCTTTGGCAAGTCCGCAGTTTTCACAACCTCAATTGATTTTGTAATTACTGGCTGAAAAATATGTTTGATTTCTTCAAAAGGGGTCTGTGGGTTTTCAGTCACTGTTTCACCGACATCAAAATTCAATCCGCTGATCGCAAGAACATTTCCCGACGGTATTTCGTCAAGCTGTTCTGGTTTTATTCCATTATAAATAAAAACTTGTTGAATTTTTCCTTTTGATTTTAAGTTGTTTCCATAAACCCCCATTCCGTTTTTTATTGTTCCAGAATAAAGTCGTCCTGCTGCGATTTCTTTTCCAGAACGCGGTTCAATTATAATTCTTGTAATAACAAATGCAACTTCTCCGTCTTTATTGCAATGAATTAAATTTTTTCCAAACTCGCTTTCCAAGTCCCCTTTCCAAATTTTTGGGATTCTGTATTTTTGAGCTTCAAGAGGATTTGGCAAATGTTTTACAGCCATATCCAAAATAACTTCGTGAAGAGGCGCGTTTTCCCAAACCCATTTATCTCTTTCTTCTTTTTCCATTTCATAAATTTTGTAAATATCTTTGAAGCTGACATTTTTCTTTTTCATATAAGGAATTGACAATGCCCAATTTTCCCTCGCTGAACCAAACGCAACGCTTCCGTCAGAAACATTTACTTTGAATTTTTCTTTCAAATCTTTTTCTGCAATTTGTTCAATCAACATATTAAACTCGTCGATGATTTCAATAAATCTTTTTTGCATTGCTTCTGGAGTTAGTTTGACTTCTTTGATTAATCTGTCAACTTTATTAATAAACAAAACTGGCTTGACTCTTTCTTTCAAGGCCTGTCTGATTACTGTTTCTGTTTGAGGCATAATCCCTTCAACAGCGCACACCAAAACAAAAGTCCCGTCAATAGCGCGCATTGCGCGAGTAACATTTCCGCCAAAATCAACATGCCCAGGAGTGTCAATTAAATTAATTAAATATTCTTCTCCGTGAAATTCGTGCGCCATTGAAACATTTGCAGAATCAACAGTCATTAATCTTTCTTGCTCGTCAGAATGTTGCCAAGTCGCCATTCCCTCGTCGAGATCACCAGCATTTTTCACAGCCATCATTCCAGCAGCTGCTAAAAGATTATCTGTAAACGCGGTTTTTCCATGGTGAATGTGCGCACTCGTCGCTACATTTCTGATGTTCTTCTGATTTGAAATCAATCTTCTAATCTTATCCAAACTTGATTCTTTATTTCCCATTTTCTTAAATTATATTTTAAAATTTAGAATATGTATTGTTCGCAAAAATGGTTTAAAAATCTTTCAGTTTGAAAATTTTTTGGATTAATTTTAATTATGAAAAGGTTTTGTCGTCATAAAATATATTTTAAATTGCAACAATATTTAAAAATAGTTTTGTTTTAAACTATTTATGAAAAGATATGTTTCGTATAATATTTCTGCGAGAAAACCCGAGATTTACGATAGATTAGAAAAAGCAAGATTTAAATTTGATGGGGTGAAAAAGAAATTTTAGATGCTCGTGTTCATAAAAAAGATAGGGAAGGACTTGCGAAAATTTGCCACGAGGGGTTTTTAGTTGTTTACCCTTTTTTAGAAACAGAAAAAGTTAGTTTAAAATCTGCAAGAAGATTAATGAATTTTTTAGACGGTTTGAACTTTGAAATGGATTAAGGAAGTTTGTCGTCGGTGTTTTATTTTTAAAAAATTATTCTTCTTTTCTTTCAGAAATTTCTCGTCTTCTTTCAAAGGGGTAGTCAATTAATTGTCTTCCTAAATGAGTAAGCCCATAAAAAAGAATTCCCGCTCCAAGAGTATATCTAAAGAGAAGTTTGAATAATTCGCATTTTCTGTCGCAAAAATATTTTTGCAAACTTCTCTAAAATATCTCTGTTTGTATTTATAATCAGAGTTGGACTGAATGCAGGAAGAGTTGGAAAATATCTATTGAAATTATTTCAAAGGTTATTGTAATAAAATTATTTACAATTCATCACACAAAGATTTTTAATCTCCAACTTATTATTTTTATTATGCCTGAAATAAAACCAATCAGCAAACTCATTGAAGAGATAAGTCCGTATTATAAAAAAAGAGCAGAGTTAAAAGAAGTTGGTTCACTTCGGTCTGTTGCAGAAGCAGAACATTCAATTGGTTATGATTCAAGTTCAGAAACCCTTGAGCCAATTTATTTTTTTATTACGGATTTGCTTGCAGATTTTGGATTAAATCCAGAAAAGCTCGTAGACAATTTTATTTCTTCGCCTGGCTCAGGACATTTCGGAGAACTCGGACAGCGAATGACAGTTATGCAACAGCAAGGTGCAAAAATTCTCGGCGACATCAACACTGTTTTGCGAAGCGTCTTAAATATTATTTACGATTTAAAAGAATTTAAAATTCGCATGCAAACTTATCAGGACTATCGTTCAAAAGATAAAGCAGTTTCAGAAGGCGCGTTGCTTTCTTTAAAACAAATCTGGATGGACAAAGTGGATATTCAAAAAGGAAATTCAAGTGTGAAAGCAATGGCTTTAGGTCAAGGCGGATTTCAAACTTTGCTCGACGCATTTTTAATTGTCAAAGACGAATCATTAAAAGGTTCTGACGGAAATGAAATTGATTTGAACGACAGAGTAAAAAGAATTTTGCAACAAAGAATTCAAGAATTCAACAGCTGGTTAAAACATTCTGAACAAGAACTTGAAAAAAGATATGAACTTGAAAAAAATTATTTGCGAAGTCAGGTAAATAGTTTGAAACTTTATTCTAGATGGGCGAAGCCGTATTTGAAAGTCGCGCAAGAACTTGAAGCAGGAGAAAAAAGGCGAAGCGCAAATTTAATAAAAACATTTAACACAATTCTTCTTGAATTAACTCTTTTAGGAAAATCAAAAATTGATGTAAGACAATTAGCAATTAATGGAGAGATGCCAAAGGACTTCAAAAATTTAAAATTAAAAAGAGATTATTATTCTTGCATTTTAGTTGATTTTAATTTTAGAGGAATTCCGCAAAGAGTTTCGCAGGGCTCTCAAGGACATTACGCGTTCGGCGGAAAAGTTGATGTAACTTTCAGAGCATATGCCCTAAACTCCGACGAGATAAAAAAATTAGATCAAGAATTAAATAAATCAGACATTGCCGATGTTTTAAATTTAGTTGAAGGCGCGACAACAGACAGCTTAGACAGATTAAGCGAAGAAATAAATTATTTTTTAGAAGAAAAAGATAAGAAAGAAGAAAAAGAAGAAGAAAAATCAGATGACTCTTCAAATCCTTTTGCAGCTTTGTTTGGTTTTTATAATAAAGAAAAAAAATCAGAAAAAAAAGAAGAAAATAAAAAAGAGGAAATTAAAGAAGTTAAGGCAGATGATTGGGTTGAAAAAACTCATTTGAGAACTTTTGCGGCAGGGACATCAAAAGATACTGTTTTCAAACTTTTTGATGTTTATAAAAAAGCTCATGGAATGAGTAGCTTTACATAATTTTATGACGATATTGCATAAAAAGAATGTGTAAAAAATTTTCCAAAATTTTCTCCACAGAAAAGTTTAAAAACCAAATTTCACATTCTTTTATTATTAAATAGTTGTAAAGGTCGATCAATGTGTCTGAACGCTTACAACATTTACTCAAAATGTACATTCTACAACCTAAACACACACTGCTTAATGAAAAAGAGACAAACGAAATTCTAAATAAATTAAACATTTCAAAATCACAATTTCCAAAAATTCTTTCTTCTGATGAAGGACTTCCGAAGTCGTGCAAAGTCGGCGATGTTGTAAAAATTCAGAGAACTTATAACGGAAAACCTAAATTTTATTACAGGGTGGTAATTTAATGCAAGAGACAAAACATCTTGTTGTAAAAAAATATCTTCAAGAACACTCTCTCGTAGAATCAAACATAACTTCTTTCAACGAATTCATCAGTCACAGAATGCAAGAAATTGTAAATGAAATCAGCGAGACAATTGACAACGAGGATTTTGAAATTAGTTTTGGAAAAATTGAAGTCGGAAAACCGCAGATAATTGAAGCAGATGGAAGCACATCAACAATTTTACCTTATGAAGCTCGTCTTAGAAATTTGACTTATTCTGCCCCGATAAAATTAGAACTTACTGTTAAAAAAGATAATCAAGTTGATTCTGAAGTTGTTGAAATCGGAAAAATTCCTATTATGGTAAAAAGCAAGGTTTGCAACACGCATGGATTTTCAAAAGAAGAATTAATTTCTCAATACAATGACCCGAACGATCCAGGGGGATATTTTATAATTAATGGAAATGAAAGAGTTATGATAATGGCAGAAGACCTTGCAGAAAATCAGCCGTTTATAGAAGACAATAAAAAAAATGAATTGACTCTGAGAATTTTTTCCTTGAGAGGAACTTACCGAATTCCTGTTGTGATAAAAGAAAGCAAAGAAGGAATTTTTGAGTTAACTTTTAGCAGGTTCAGAGATATTCCTGCAATCGTGATTTTGAAAGCTCTCGGCATGACAAAAGAATCAGACATTGCAAAATATATTTCAAAAGAAACTGACAGCTTAATTGTAAATCTTTACGAGTTTGTAAATCTCGCGACGCCAGAAGATGCGATGATTAAAATCGCAGAGATCACAAATCTTCAAGGAACAAAAAAAGAAATTCTTGACAGAGTAAAACAAAGAATTGATTCTTACTTGCTTCCGCATATTGGAATGAAAAAAGAAGAGAGAATGAAAAAGGCAATCACGCTTTGCAAATTAATAAAACAATTTTTAATAGCAAAAGAAAATAAAGAATTAAGAACAGATAAAGATCATTATGCAAATAAAAGAGTTCGTTTGTCCGGCGATCTTTTGTCGACGCTGTTTAGAGTAAATCTTGGAATTTTAGTCAGAGATATTGTTTATTCTTTGCAAAAATCTTCAAAGAGAAAAAAATTTTATTCCATTAAAACAATCGCGAAGTCAACTTTATTTTCGCACAGAGTTGAGTCAGCAATCGCAACTGGATCTTGGACTGGCGAGCGTTCCGGAATTACGCAAAATATGGACAAGACAAATTATCTTGCAATGATTTCACAACTTCAAAAAGTTTCGTCAATGTTGCCCGGAGATCAAGAGAATTTTATGGCAAGAACTCTTCACCCAACTCATTACGGAAGATTTTGTCCAATTGAGACCCCAGATGGAAGCGAGATTGGTCTTAGAAAAAATCTTTCAATTCTCGCAAAGGTCTCAACAAGAGTTGTCTTAGATGAAGAAAAATTCATAAAAGAAATTGAAGAATTTGGATTAAATAAAGAAGGTGTTGGAAAACAAGATGTGATGCTCAACGGAATTTTAATTGGAACAACAGAAGATGGAAATAATTTAACAAAAAAAATAAGAGAACTAAGAAGAAGTGGAGCTCTTTTTCATCAGCTTAATGTTAGATATGACGAGGGCTTTGGAATCGTTTGGATTTCAACAGAATCAGGAAGGGTCTTGAGACCAGTTATCAATGTTGTCGACGGAGTTTCGCTTTTAACAAATGAATTGAAAGTTAGATTAGAGCAAGGAGAAATAAAATGGAACGACTTAATTAAAACAGGAATTATAGAATATCTTGATGCATCTGAAGAAGAAAATGCTTTGGTCGCTCTTTATGAAGAAGAATTAACTCATCAACACACTCATCTTGAAATTGATTCAATGGATTTGTTCGGAGTTATCACAAGTTTAGTTCCATACGGAAATCACGACCAGAGTTCACGACTTAACAGAGGAAGCAAAACACAAAAACAAGTTCTTGGTTTGTATTCTGCAAATTATGCTTGCCGTCTGGATACAGATGTTTCAATTTTGCAATATCCTCAAAAACCAGTTGTCAGAAGTTTTGTCTACGACACATTAAATACTTATCCTGCTGGACAAAATCTTGTCGTCGCTATTATGAGTTATGAGGGCTACAACATGGAAGACGCTCTGGTCTTTAACAAAGGAAGTTTGGACCGCGGAGTTGGAAGAAGTTTTTATTATCGTCCTTACAGCGCGATTGAAATGAATTATGCAGGTGGATTAAAAGACCAGATAATAATTCCTGAAAAAGATACTTCTGGTTATAGAACTGAAAGCGCTTACAAATTTTTAGAAGATGACGGAATTATTTATCCTGAAGCTGACTTGAAGGGCGGAGATGTTTTGATTGGAAAAATTTCCCCTCCAAAATTTTTGTCAGAGGCAAGAGAAATTTCTCTGAAAGCGAATAAAGAATCAAGCGTGACAATGAAACAAGAAGAAACAGGGATTGTTGATTCAATTTTTTTAACAGAAGACAGCGAAGGAAATAAAATTGTCCAGGTAAAAGTTCGTGATCAAAGAATTCCAGAATTAGGAGATAAATTTGCAACACCGCACGGACAAAAAGGGGTTATTGGAATGATTGTTCCAGAAGAAGATATCCCATTTACTTCAAAAGGAATAAAACCCGACGTGATTTTTAATCCACATGGACTTCCAAGTCGTATGACTGTGGGATATTTGCTGGAGTTGTTAGCAGGAAAAGTTGGTTGCATTAAAGGCGAGATTATGGATGGAACTGCGTTTTCAGGAACAAGCAAAAAAGAATTAGAAGACCAGTTGGAAAATTTGGGATTTAGATATGACGGAAAAGAAACAATGTTCAACGGAATTACTGGAAAAAGAATGGAAATGAAAATCTTCGTCGGTAATTTGTATTATCTTAAATTAAAATATATGGTTGGAAATAAAATTCACGGAAGGGCATCTGGAAAAGTTGCGTTGCTTACAAGACAACCAATTGAAGGAAGAGCAAGAGGCGGGGCTTTGCGACTTGGAGAAATGGAACAACAGGCATTAGTTGCGCATGGAGCATCTTTGCTTTTGAAAGAAAGATATGATTCAGATAAGGTCTTAATTCCAATCTGTGAAAAATGCGGGAGCATTGGCATTGATGACAACATTCGTTCAAAAACTATTTGTCCAATGTGCGGAAGCACTAACACACAGTATGTAGAAATTTCATATGCATTTAAATTATTGCTGGAGGAACTGCAAAGTTTGCACATCCATACAACTTTTGGATTAAAAAACAAATACGAATAAAACAAAATGAAAACAAGAAATATTTTAATGTTACCGAGCAGAGGATTAGATTTAGTTGCTGAAGGATTAAATTATCTTTCAAATTATTTTGAAGATGATCAAGTTGTTCCAGTATATCAGAGAAGTTTGAATAATTCACATTTTTCTGTCGCAAAAATATTTTCGCAAACTTTATGGAAAATTCCCGACGACAAAGTTGATTATTTTTTGCATAAATCAAAATTAAATTTCAAAAACCTATTTTTGCAAAGTTCTCATCAACATCCAGATTTTTGTTTGCGACATTCAATTACAGGATTTGATGGTGCGCAATCAATTCTTGCTTCTGCAGGAGTGATGGGGTGTTTTATTTTAGAAATGGGCATAGAAGCATTAGCACATCCGATTAGAACATATAAAGAATATAAATTATTAAGAGGAAGAAAATAAAATGATAACAAGAAATATTTTAACAGAACTTAGTGTGAGCGAAGAAAAAAGAATTTACGGCGGAGAATTGTCAAAACAATTTTTAACTTTTTCAACAGAAACTGAAAAACACCGACGAGAAATAATGAGAAAATCTTTGAACACGCATTTAAAATTGGGAAAAGAAAATGACGAATAAAATAATCAGGAAAATAAAAAGCAAAATAGTTCCTATTTTGAAAAAAAATAAAATAAAAAAAGCGGGAATTTTTGGCAGTTATGCAAGAGGAGAGCAGAAAAAGAATAGTGACATAGATATTTTAATTGAAATTCCAGAACAAGTCAGTTTGCTTGGATTGATAAAAATTAAAAAGCTTTTAGAAAAAAAATTAAATAAAAAAATTGATTTGATAGAATATAATTATATTCATCCACTAATTAAAAAAGACGCATTAAAAGAAGAGGTGAGAATAATATGAAACAAGACTTGCTTTATTTGTATAATATACTAAAAAGCGTAGAAATAATTGAAGAACATTTAAAGAAAATTGATTTAAAAAAATTTTCTTGTTCTATATTAATTCAAGATGCAATAAGTAAGCGACTTGAAGAAATAGGAGAAAATGCAAAAAAGATATCAAATAGTTTAAAAGAAAAATATCCTCAAGCAGAATTTGAAGAATACACTGACATCAGAAATTTTTTAACACATGTTTATCAAATGTTAAATGTAAACAGACTTTGGAAAATAATTAAGCAAGATTTACCTGAGTTGAAAAAACAAATTAAAAGAATAATTGAAGAGGTTAAAGAAGATGAAAATTAAATTAAAAATAATTTGGGAGAGGAAATAAATGTCACAAAAAATAATTAAGAAAAAAATTGGAGAACTTAGATTTAGTTTAATTAGTCCAGAACAAATTAAAAATATTTCAATGGCGAAGATTGTAACTCCAGAACTTTATGATATTGACGGATTTCCAGTTGACGGAGGTCTGATGGATTTGCGACTCGGCGCTGTTGATCCTGGAGTTCGTTGCAGAACTTGCGGTGGAAGAATTAAAGAATGTCTCGGCCACGTTGGAAGCATTGATTTAGCAAGAGCAATTGTTCATTTGAAATATGTTCCATTAATTGAAACAGGGTTGAGATGTTTTTGTCACAACTGCGGAAAATTAAAATTAGATGAAAAGTCATTGTCAAAATATTCCCCGAGTGAGAGAGCGAAAAAATCTAAAGATGTAAAAAAATGTCCGTATTGCGGGGATGCACAGGAAAAAATAAAATTAGACAAGCCAACAAGTTTTCACCAAGGCAAAAAAAGAATTTTCCCAACTGCAATTAGGGAGATGTTAGTAAAAATTCCTGATGAAGAACTTGCAAAAATTGGAATCAACGCAAGAACTTCTCGACCTGAATGGACAATTCTTACAATGCTTTTGGTTCCTCCTGTAACAGTTAGACCAAGTATAATTTTAGAATCAGGAGAAAGAAGCGAGGACGACATTACTCACAAACTTTCAGATATTATCAGGGCAAATCAGCGACTTTGGGAAAATTTAAACGCAGGCGCGCCAGAAGTGATCATAGAAGATTTATGGGACTTGCTTCAGTATCACATCACAACATTTTTTGACAACACTATTGCGAGAGTCCCGCCTGCAAGACACAGAAGCGGGCAACCCTTGAAAACAATTACAGAAAGAATTAAAGGCAAAGAAGGAAGAATCAGAAAGAATTTAGCAGGCAAGAGAGTAAATTATTCTGCAAGAAGCGTTATCTCGCCAGACCCTGCAATTGAAATCAACGAAGTCGGAGTTCCGTATGAAATCGCAGAGATAATCACTGTTTGCGAGTCAGTTACTGATTTGAATATTGAAAAGTTAAAAGAATTAATTAGAATGGGAGAGAAATATCCAGGAGCAAATTATATCCAAAGACCTGACGGAAAAAGAAAAAAAATTACAGAAGAATTAAAAGAAGAAATTATCGCAGAAATTGAACCGGGCTACAAAGTTGAAAGACACTTGCAAGACGGGGATATTGTTTTGTTCAACAGACACCCAAGTTTGCACAGAGCAAGTTTAATGGCGCATTTTGTAAGGGTCTTGCCTGGAAGAACTTTCCGACTGCATCCTGCAGCAGCTTTCCCTTACAACGCTGACTTTGACGGAGATGAAATGAATATTCACTCACCGCAAAATGAAGAAGCAAGAGCAGAAGCAAAAATACTTTTGGATGTAAAACAAAATTTAATTTCTCCAAAAAATAATACAAATTTAATCGGTTGCAACAAAGATGCAATCACTGGCGGTTATTTGCTCAGCATCGACGAGCTTTCAAGAGAAGATGCGAACCAACTTTTATACAAATCAGGAATTCAAAAAATAATTTCAAAGAAAAAAATTTCAGGCGCAGAATTAATTTCAGAAATTCTTCCAGATGTAAATTTTTCAAATGATTCTATAAAAATTAAAGCTGGAAAAATTATTGAGGGCGCTATGGACAAGACCCTTTTCGGAAAAGAAGACGGAGAATTAATTAAAGAGTTGGATAAAGTTATTGGAAGAGAAAAGACATTTGAAACAATTAAAAAAATTTTCCGACTTGGCGTGAATTATTTAACAAATCGCGGAATCACAATTTCAGTCGGAGATTTGGATTTGGAAAAAGATGTTGTTGAGATGAGCAAAGAAATTATCAAACAAGCCGAGGACAAGACACAGGAAATTATTGATTCTTATTACAATAATACTTTGGATATTATTCCAGGGAAAACAAAAGAAGAGTCAAGAGAAATCGCGATTCTGCAAACTCTTAATTCAGTAAGAACAAAAATCGGAAGTATTGTTAGAAAAAATTTCCCGAAGACAAATCCTGTAAGTCATATGATAAAGTCAGGAGGAGGAGGAAATATCTTAAACATAACTCAAATGGCATGTTGTGTCGGACAGCAGGCATTTATGGGCGGAAGAGTTGACTTCGGTTACACAAACAGAACACTTTCATTTTTCAAAAAAAATGATTTATCTCCGAAGGCAAGGGGCTTTATTCACAGCCCATTCATAAAAGGTTTGAGACCAGATGAATTTTTCTTTCAGGCAATTACAGGAAGGGACTCGCTCATGGATACTGCGTTGAGAACTCCAAAGTCAGGTTATCTTTACAGAAGATTGGCAAACGCTTTGCAAGATATTAGACAAGAATACGACGGAACAATCAGAGACAGCGGAAACAGAATTGTTCAATTTGAATTTGGAGAAAACAGCGTCGATGTTTCAGGTCTGCACAAAAATCAAAAAATTTCTCCAGGAGAATCAATCGGACTTGTGACTGCGCAGTCGTTTGGTGAAAGTTCAACTCAAATGGTTCTTAACACTTTCCATATGGCAGGAGTTGCAGAAATGCAGGTTACTTCAGGACTTCCAAGAATTATAGAAATTTTTGACGCAAGAAAAAAACCTTCGTCGCCAAAAATGGAAATTTATCTAAACAAAGAATACAACAATGAAAAAGGCGCGACAACATTTGCAGAAAAAATCAAGGAAGTCACTCTGAAAGAAATTGCTTCTGAGATAAATCTGGATTTTAGCGACAAAAAAATTGAAATAAAAATCAACAAAGAAAGTTTGAAACAAACTCATGTTTCCACAAAAACCATTGTTGAGCGACTGAACGAACTTGGATTCAAAGCAAAAGAAAAACCTGATTCAATTTCTTTAAACGCAGAAGAGATGGACTTTAAAGCGATTTACAAACTCAAAGAAAAATTAAAAAACACAATTATTTCTGGAGTTAAAGGAGTAAAACAAATTTTAATTGTAAAAAGAGAAAAAGATTTTGTTGTCTTGACACTTGGAACAAACTTGAAAAAAATGATTGAGCTGAAAGAAGTTGACACAGACAAAATTGTTTCAAATGATTTGTATGAAGTCGCAGAGGTCTTTGGCATTGAAGCTGGAAGACAATTAATTATCAATGAGGTCTCAGAGGTCTTGAGAAGTCAGGGAATTGATATTGATATGAGTCATCTTGATTTGGTTGCCGACGCTATGACTGACACTGGTTTGGTTAAAGGAGTTACAAGAATGGGAATCATCGCTCAAAAAACTTCAATTCTCGCGAGAGCAACTTTTGAGACCCCTGTGAAACAATTTGTAAATGCAACGATAAAAGGAAACAAAGATATGCTTAGCAGTGTTATAGAAAATATAATTGTAAATCAGCCAGTGCCTGTTGGAACAGGGCTTCCAGGACTTCATGTAAAAGTTATTGGGGCTTTGGCAAAAGAAGAAAAAGACAAAAAAGTCGCAAAGAAAAAAATAGTTGAAGCGACGAATAAGTAATTTTTTAATTTTACCGACGAGAGAATTGCGGAATTTCCGAAGCTGTTTGGATTTTTTCGCACTCAAATTTTTAAAAAGAAATTTTTATTCTGAGCCCCCAAATTTTTATTTGGAAAATAATTCTGCAAATGACGAGAAAAAAGTTGAAGACGATCAAAAATTTGCGACTAATTTTAATTCAGAATTTCAAAGATTATTTACCTTTCAAATAATTGCGACAAAGTCGCTAAATTTTTTCCAGCAAAATATTTTTTCTTCAAATTTTTTTCTTTTCAAATAATTTAAAAACAACTTTTTCTTTTAACAAATATGAAAATTTTATTTGTCTGCAAACACAATCGTTTTAGAAGTCAGCTTGCAGAAGGATTTTTTAAAAAATATAATCATAACAAAAAAATAAAATTTAACAGCGCTGGAATTTTTAAAGGGGATCCGATTGCGCCAAATGTTAAAAAAATTGCAAAGCAATTTAAAATCCGCGTCGGAAAACCAAAAGCAATCAGCGAAAAACTTCTTAAAAAAATTGATTGGGTTGTAATTGTTGCTGACAATGTTCCGTCGTCGCTGTTTACTAAAAAAAATATTGAAAAAGTTTTGGTTTGGAAAATTCCTGATACTTCACAAGAGAATTTTTCTGGAATTAAAAAAATTGCAAAACAAATTGAAAAGAAAGTTTTGGAGTTGGTGAAAGAGTTTAATTAATTGTTGTTTGCAAAATCAATTTTATCTTTTTCATTTCACAATTTCATTAACTAATTCTGCCATAACTCTGATAAATTCTTGAGTTCTTTCCTGCCAAGTATCAATCATCACGCCTTTTAATTCTGTAATTTCTCCATGAGTAATTTTTTTGTGCAAAGTGTGAAGTTCTCTAAACCAATCAATATATTTTGATTTTAATTTTTCAGAATCAACAAAAGTTTCTTTAAGATTAATTGGAATATGTTCCGGGCTTGGGGGTAAAACATCTGATGCAATCAAGGCCGCCTGCGATGAATCAACCATTGCCCAATAAAGCCCTTCAATGCAATTTAATTCAGAGACCTTGCTTCTCGCAAAATGCATTGGAGCGCGTTGAA
>Ga0209727_1002345_pt1 | contig 13462 bp, 13 predicted proteins | sample RifGroC1_FD_183995 | JGI IMG/M metagenome (GOLD analysis project Ga0209727, IMG submission 183995) | Groundwater microbial communities from Rifle, Colorado, USA - Groundwater C1 (SPAdes) (version 2) | ecosystem: Environmental > Aquatic > Deep subsurface > Groundwater | place: Rifle, Colorado...
GAAAAAAAGATTGAAAGAAGGAAACCGCCGAGAATACTTTATGGAGTGACTAATTTTGAATGGCTCCAAAATCAAGAAGCTACGGAAATACTTATCAATAAGGTTTGGCCGTTGGTAAAAAAATCTTATCCTAGTGCAAAGGTGTGGGTGGTAGGAAGGAAAATTCCGTTATGGTTGAAAGAAAATGCCAAAAATAATACTGATATTGAACTGACGGAAAACATTCCTGATGCGCGTGACGCTTATCGGAAAGCAAGTATAATGATTGCACCCATAAAAGGTTCTGGGGGTACAAGACTAAAGATTCTTGAAGCTATGGCAACAAGTTTACCCGTCGTATCCACAAAAGTCGGTATAGCCGGTTTAAACTTAAAAGACGGTGAAAATGTATTGATAGCAGATACTCCCGAAGAAATCTCCCAAAAAGCACTTATGCTATTACAGAACCAAAGTTTTGCAGAAAAAATAGGCAGAGCGGGTCAAAAGCATGTACAAGAATTATTTGATTGGGAATCTATCGTTAAGATGCACGACTCCATTTATATAGATTTACTCAAAAAATAAAATGCCAAAACCAGAACTTTCAATCGTTATTGTAAGCTTTAACACAAAAGAACTTCTTAGACATTGTTTGCTTTCATTAAAGAAAGAAAGGAATGATATTAATTATGAGGTTATGGTAGTCGATAACGCATCAAGCGATGGATCTAGTCAAATGGTTAATAATAAATTTCCTTGGGTAAAGCTTATAAAAAGCACTAAAAATATTGGATTTGGAGCAGGTAATAATTTGGCAAAACATTATGTTAATGGGAAATATATACTTTTTCTTAATTCCGACACCACTATTCCAAAATATACTCTCAAAAAGACAGTTAACTACATGAATAGTCATAAGCAAGTTGGTGCATTAACTTGTAAAATAATTCTTCCGAGCGGAGAAATAGACAAAGATACAAGACGTTCATTTATAACTCCTTGGACTGGTCTAGTTCATCTTTTTTTAAGACTCGATAGAATATTCCCGGAATCGAAATATTTTGCAAGATATTGGTATGGTTATATACCAGATTATCTAGAGCACGAAGTAGACGTAATACAAGGAGCATTTTTTTTAACGAGGAAAAAACTTTTGGATGAATTGGGATGGTTTGATGAGGATTATTTTTTGGACGGAGAGGACGTTGATTTATGTTGGAGAATTAAACAAAAGGGTTGGAACATAGTTTATTATCCAAAAATATCAATAACTCATTTCAAAGGGGCTTCTAAAGGAAAAGTAGAGAGTGTAAGAAAGAAAGATATACCGCTAAGAAGTAAACTAAAATTTCGGATGGCAGGGGTTGATTCAATGGAAATTTTTTATAAAAAAAGGCTTTGGAACCAATATCCATTGCTTATGAATTTTTTAGTCCTGTTTGGCATCAAAGCCATTAAGACCCAAAGATTACTGCGAACAATATTACTAGGATAAGGATATTTTAAGACCTATGACTGTAAAAATATTAATTGATGCAAGGATGTATGGATTGGAGAATTCAGGCATCGGAAGATACCTGATAAATTTAACTGAAGAATTAAAAAACATAGAAACCGAGGAACAATTTGTAATTCTACTTCGTAAAAAGTATTTTGATAAATTAAATTTTCCCAAGAGTTGGAAAAAGTTATTAGCAGATTTTCGTCATTACACCTTTGAGGAACAATATAAACTTCCAGGAATTATATACAAAGAAAAACCGGATATTGTTCATTTTCCACACATAAATTACCCGATTTTGTACAGAGGAAAATGTGTTATTACGGTGCATGATCTGACGATGCAGTATCAGGGATTAAATGCCACAAAACTTCCATTGCCGATCTACTACCTTAAAAGGTTTCCGTTCCTGTTTACTACGAAAATTGGAATAAAAACGGCGAGTGCAATTATAGTTCCTTCAAAAGCAGTAATGAAAGATGTTTCTTCCTATTATAAAATTAATAAAAATAAGATTTTTATTAATTACGAAGGAGTAGATTTTGGCAAGTTCGAAAATCACCTCCGAGGTGATCCAAAGGGGCTCCTCGGACGGTGGAGTTTGGAAAAAGAAAAATACTTCTTTTATGTAGGTAATGCATATCCTCATAAAAATTTAGGCAAAGCGATTGAAGCAATAGTTGCGTTAAATAAGAGTATTAAGGAAAAGGTGATATTTGCTATAGCAGGTTCAAAAGATTTTTTTAAAAAGAAACTTGAAGAATATGTAAAGTCTATAGGGGCAGAAGAATATGTCAAACTTTTAGGCTATGTACCGGATAAAGATTTAAGTATTCTTTATAAAAATTCAATTGCATTTGTTTATCCATCGTTTTCAGAGGGTTTCGGACTTCAGGGATTGGAAGCAATGGCTTCAGAATCACCAGTTATTGCTTCCGATATTCCGGTGTTTAAGGAGATATATGGTGATAACGCAGTATATTTTAATCCGAATGACGTAGACTCTTTAGTCAAAGTCATGAAAACTGTCATGAAAATGTCTAATGAAGAAAAATATAAGAAAGTTGATGAAGCTAAAGAGTTTATTAAAAGGTATTCCTGGCAAAAAATGGCCAAAGAAACCCTAAATATATATAAGCAAGTTTCAGGCAACTAGTAAAAGGTTAGAATGTAATCAACCTGTAGGGTTGATTAGCTTCGAACGTCGTCATGTCATACTTTTATTATTTTTAATTAATAATTTTTAATTAATATTATATGAATGTAGCTTTGGTTTACGATAGGGTGAATAAATGGGGTGGGGCGGAAAAAGTTTTATTGGCGCTTCATGAGATTTTTCCTGATGCACCGCTTTATACTTCGGTTTATTCTCCTGAAAAAGCTCCTTGGGCAAAAGTTTTTCCCAATGTTGTACCTAGTTTCTTGAACAGAATTCCCACTTTAAACTACAAACATGAGCTTTTAGCTCCTCTAATGCCCCTAGCTTTTGAGACATTCAATTTAGATAAATATGATTTAGTAATTTCCGTAACAAGCGAGGCAGCTAAAGGAGTAATTACAAAACCAGCTACTCTGCACATCTGTTATTGTCTCACTCCAACTAGATATCTTTGGAGCCATTATGATGAGTACTTTAAAGGACGGACCTTTAAAGATGTAACAAATCCTATCGTTACTTATTTAAGAACCTGGGATAAGATTGCGGCTCAGAGGCCGGATGTGATGATTGGAATTTCGACCGCGGTCGAAGGCAGGATTAAGAAATTTTATGGAAGAGAATCAGAATTAATTCATCCACCCGTTGATACTAAGAAATTTGAAATATGGAATACGAGATACGAAAAAACAAAACCTAGCTACCATCTACCATCTACTAGCTACTATTTGATTGTAAGCAGGTTAGTGCCTTATAAAAAGGTAGATTTGATAATAGAAGCATTCATTGAATTGGGATATCCATTGGTTGTGGTTGGAACGGGAAGTGAAGAGAAAAAGTACAAAACAAAGTATAAGTTTAAGAAAAATATAATATTCAAGGGATTTGTATCGGATAAGGATCTTATTAGTCTGTATCAAGGAGCTAAAGCATTTATTCATCCTCAAGAAGAGGATTTTGGAATAACCGCTGTCGAAGCACAGGCAGCTGGAATACCAGTTATCGCTTATAAAAAGGGTGGTGCACTAGATACTGTAATTGACGGAAAAACAGGCGTATTCTTTAAAGAACAAACAATTGAATCTTTGATAAAAGCGGTAAAATACTATGATGATTCGAATCAACATAGAGAAATGAGAAGAAGTTGTATTAATAATGCTCAGAAATTTTCAAAAGAAAGATTTATAAAGGAGTTCAAAGCATTGGTTGATAAAAATATAGTTGCTAAAAATCATTAGTTTCTGCTAAACTTTTTCACACACGCTAATTAGCATTAAAAAATTATGAAAATAATAATATTTTGCGGAGGCTACGGCACACGAATGTGGCCTGCCAGCAGGAAATCATTCCCTAAACAGTTTTACCCTGTTGTTCATGGCAAATCGTTCTTCCAAAATACTATAGCAAGATTTAAAAAAGGATTCAAAAATGAAGATATATTTATTTCTACTGAATCTCAATATGTGAAATTCATCAAAGAACAAGCTCCGGAGATATCAAGAGATAATATTATTTTAGAACCTGAGAGAAGGGACTTGTTGGGTTCAGTAGGTCTTGTGGCTGCTGTTATTGAGAAAAAAGTGCCGGGAGAAGTAATGTTTTTCTCTTGGTCTGACCATTTTATCGCTGATGATGAAAAGTTCATTAAAGCAGTAAAAGCAGCAGGTGATTATACATTAAAAACCGGGAAACCCGTATCTATTAATGAAAGACCTACTTTTCCTTCGATCCACAATGGCTGGCTCAAATTGGGAAAGTCAGAAGGAAGACAAAACGGTTTTACTCTTTATGAAATTGAAAAGCATGTAGAAAAACCCAACTTGCAGACGGCAAAGCAATACCTGACGTCAGGAGATTATTTAATCCATACGGGTTATGGTGCTTGGAGACCTGATTTAATGCTTTCTTATTACAAAAAATATCGACCAAAAGAATATGAAGGACTTGTAAAAATAATGGATGCTTGGGGAACGAGCAAGCAGGATAAAGTACTTAAAAATGAATACCATAAATTCGAAAAAATATCTGTTGAATACGGTTTATATGAACATTTACCTAAGGATTTAAGGCTTACATTATCAGTAGAAACGGGATGGGAAGATGCTGGAACATGGCAATTATTTTATGATGCTATGCTGGATAGAGGTGAAGACTCCGTTATCGAGGGAGATATCAAAACGAAATTTATTGATGCTACCAAGAACTTGGTAATCGGTAAAAATAAAAAGATGATTGCAATAGTTGGATTAAAAAATATTGCTGTAATTGATACAGATGACGCTCTATTGGTTTGTGACATCGATGAAACACAAAAAGTAAAAGACCTTTTTAAGATACTGGAAAGTGAGAATCCGGAGTATATTAAATAATATAACATTTTAAATGGAGAATTTTAGATGTTATAATCACCTGCCCGTGTATGTATTACGAAATTGTAAAAAGAACAATTGATATTTTAGGTTCTACCTTTCTTATAATAATTTTTTGCCCCTTGATGTTTATTTCCGCAATTTTAATTAAGTTGACGTCTCCCGGTCCAATGTTCGCCGATATACCACAAAGGGTAGGTAAAAACGGAAAAATGTTCAGGTTATATAAATTTAGGTCTATGATAGTAAATGCACATGAACAGATAAGAACTGATCCAAAATTTAGTAAATTATATAAAGAATATAAAAGTTCAGGGTTATCAGAAAATATTCCATCGACGAAATGCCTCAATTTATTAATGTTTTGAAAGGAGAAATGAGCATAGTCGGACCAAGGGCTTATTTCGCGGATGAACTGGAAGAACAACAAAGGAAATATCCACATACTAAAAAATTAGTTAGAGAAACATTGTCTGTAAAACCCGGAATTTCCGGTTATTGGCAAGTTTCGGGTAGAAGCGAAGTCAATTTTGATAAAAGAATAGAAATGGACGCGTATTATGCAAGAAAAAGATCAATTCTTTTTGATGTTCTGATTCTTTTGAAAACTCCTTGGGCGATGATATCGGGGAAAGGTGCGGTTTAATATGGAAGAAAAGATTCAAAAAATTAATACAGACGGAGAGATTCTTGTACCGAAGATCAGTCTTGATAATGAAGAAGATAATTCAAATGTACACAAGGAAGGTAGTGTAAGGAAAAAAGAAAACAAAATGAAATGGTTTGTGATTAAGTTATCCAAAAGACAAAAAAAAATAATACTTTGTTCTACGGGTGTTCTGGTGGCTTTGTTTTTGGTATTTGGCCTTCTTTCATACAGAATTTATGGCAAGGCAGTTGGGCTGAAATCTTCAATAGACATTCTCTCAAAAGCGGTTCAAGAACAGAACTTGGATAAAATTAAGACCGAACTTTCCAATACCAATACATCGTTGATGGAGTTTAAAGCTTCATATATGTCAATTAAGTGGTTAAAGATTATTCTGATGGTGAACACGCAATTAACGCGGCAACTTACGGTATGGAAGCTGCAAAGATTTTAGTTATTACCATCGAACCATATGCTGACATAATAGGTTTAAGTAATGGTACGCAGGATGTCGGTAGCGGCCAGGAAACAACCCAGGACAGACTTGATTTTATAATAAAAACAATTCCGGATCTTATTCTGAAAGCAGATGAAATTACACAAAAAGTGAGTTTAATAAAAGGAGAGGTCGATAATATTGATCCGGATCGCTACCCAAAAAAAATAGCCGGAAAGGAAATCCGGAAAAACGTTAATAAACTTAAGGACATTGTTGATGTGAGTGCCACTCTGGTTGAAAACGGAAAACCCCTACTTGAAGCCGCTCCGTATCTTATGGGAGCAGATACAAAGCGGGAGTATTTGGTTATATTCCAAAACGACAAGGAACTTAGGCCAACGGGAGGATTTATTACCGCATATACTATTGCCAAGGTAGAAAAAGGCAAGTTCGAACCCGGAGTATCTGACGACATCTATAATCTTGATGGGAAATATAAACCAAAGATAGCTGCACCTGATCCGATTATTAACTATATTAAAGGCCCATATCTGTTGTCAAAAAATTTACGTCTTCGTGATATGAATTGGTCTCCTGATTTTAAAGTTGCAATGGATTTGTTTGCAAAGGAAATAAAATCAGTTGGCATTAAAGATATCGATGGCATCATCGCCGTTGATACCCAGGTTTTAGTAAACATACTTGATGTTATTGGGCCTATAGGTGTTTCCGGATTCGGAAATTTCAGTACGCAGATTATACCCGAGTGTAATTGTCCCCAAGTGATATATGAATTGGAAAGTTTTGCAGATATTGAAGGCCCTATCGTCTGGAGCGAGAACGAACCAGGTAAAATTATTTATGCACCGCCCAACTATGACAATAGAAAAAAGATTATCGGACCCCTAATGAACGCGATATTATCAAATGCTCTCGGACAACCTAAAGAAAAATTATCGGCCTTGTTTGAAGCGGGTTTTAAATCTCTTTTGGAGAAGCATGTTTTATTTTATGTATTTGATGACGAAGCACAAAAAGCGGTAGAGGAATTCGGGATAGGGGGGGTAATAAATAAATACGATGGCGATTATCTGTATATAAATGATGCGAATCTCGGTGGCCGGAAGTCAAATCTATATGTTAAGGAAGAGGTGTCGCAAGAGGTGGAAGTGGTAAAAGATGGAACAGCTACTAAAACCCTAACTATAACATATAAAAATCCTGAAAAGCATGATGGGTGGTTAAATTCTGTTTTACCAAATTGGGTCAGAATTTATGTTCCTAAGGGTAGCGAACTAATTTCCATAGATGGTTTAGAAGTTAAAGAGGACGCGTATGAAGAATTTGATAAAACCGTGTTTTCGGGATATTTTCAGTTAAGACCGCAGGGAGTTGCAAAAATAATTGTCAAGTATAAATTGCCTTTCAAAGCAGAAAAAGACTACAAGCTTCTAATTCAAAAGCAACCGGGTAAGGATTCACCACTTTATTCTATTAAACTGGGTAAGATTCAAGAAGAATTTTTCCTAAAAACCGATAAAGAATTTAAATTCAGTATTTAATGAAACCCAGAAACTATTCTTCAGAAGGAGTTGTACTTGCCAGGAGGAATTTCGGAGAAGCAGATAGGATCTTGGTAGTTTTCAGTAAACACTTCGGGAAATTAAGTCTATTGGCTAAAGGTGTAAGAAAACCAAAAAGCAAGAAACGCGGACATATAGAAATTTTCAGTCAGTTTAGGTTTTCTGCGAATAGAGGTAAAGGTCTTGATATTATTACCGAAGTGGAAATAATAAATTCTCAACAAAATTTGCGTAAGGATTTAAAGAAAGTTGCTGTATGTTATTTTTTAATGGAAGCGGTTGCAAAAGTAACCCACGATGAAGAAAGAAACCTTAACCTTTATCAATTAATTATTGACAGTATTAATAAGTTGCAAGAAACAAATAATTTAAAAGGATTAAGAAAAGATTATATTTATAAACTACTTACCAGTTTAGGATATTGGCCTATCGAGAAAGTGATGTCCGATCCCGACAAAGAATTGGAAAAGGTTATTGAAAGAAAATTATATTCAATCAGAGTTGGCAGGAAAATTTTGGAGAAAGCTTCGTAGGTGGTAAAATCAAGCTTGTTATGGCAATAACATTTAAATGTCCTCACTGTGGTAAACAAATTGAAATAACTGAAGCCCTGAGACAGGATGTTGAAGAAGATGTTAAAAAGGGTATCGAAGAACGGTTAAAAAAAGAATTTGATGAAAAATCCTCAACTGAGTTAGAGGATTTAAAAAGACAGCTTAATGAAAAAAATAAAAAGGTCGAAGAAATGCGGGAAGCCGAGCTAAAGCTTCGGGAAGATAAAAGACTTATCGAGGAGGAGAAAAAGGAGCTTAAACTTGAAGTTCAAAGACAGATTGATGAAGAGCGTAAAAATATCGAAGAGGCGGTATTAAAACATGCGGTAGAAGAACATCGCTTAAAAGATTTGGAAAAGGAAAAAAGGATTTCTGATTTACAAACCCAGCTCGAAGAAGCTTTAAGACGTGCAAGGGTTGGTTCTCAACAGCTTCAGGGAGAAGTACTAGAACTGGATTTGGAGGAAACACTTCGCTTAAGCTTTCCCAATGATGATATTGAACCTGTCGGTAAAGGAGTAAAAGGAGCCGATGTTCGCCAAATTGTCAAAAGCCCTAAGGGGTTTATTTGCGGAGTAATTTTGTGGGAAACGAAAAGAACTAAAGCCTGGAAGGAAGAATGGATCGCAAAATTGAAAAGCGATTTAAGAGCTGAAAAGGCAAATTTACCCGTGATTGTCTCCTCGGTCTTTCCCAAGAGCCTTAAAAATGGTTTTATCCTTCATGAGGGGGTTTGGATAGTGTCATTCGATCTTGTTATTCCGATGTCAACGATATTAAGAAAGAATCTTCTTGATCTGGGATTCCAGAAGGCTGTTTCGGCACACAAAGGAGAGAAAGCAGATCATCTTTATGAATATGTAACCTCGCATGAATTCCGACAGCAGCTTGAGGCTCTAGTTGAGGTGTATTCAGAGATGCAGCTACAGCTGGATAAAGAAAAAGCGGCTTATGAGCGAATATGGAAAGCTAGAGAGGGTCAGATAAAACGGCTGGTAACTTCAACGGCTAATGTTGTAGGGTCAATCCAAGGCCGCGTCGGTTCTTCTGCGCTACAGGTCAAAGGCTTAGATTTTCCTGAATTGGAAAGTGGGGATTAGCCTATATCGGTAGTTCTCCATCTAACAAATATCTGGCATATATTTCTAAGGGTTAGAAGCTAGTCAACCCTACGGGTTGTTTACGTTCTAACCTTTTACTTTCTGAATTTCTGAAGCATCTTTTTAGCTGAAACGTGCCAATTATAAGTTTCTTCGCTTTTATCGCCTTCTTGAATTAGTAATGATGTCTTAAGAAAATAAGAAACATATGATGCTTCGATTAAAAGCGGTATCGATTTTAATTCATAATTTGCAAGGTTATGGCGTTTTGTATACTCGGTGATTACAGTACTATATATCTTTTTTCTATCTTTCCAATTATTTTCGTCAAGACAAAACCAAGCTAAAAAGGTAGAAATCTCGAATACCTTACCAGCATAACTGGCACATCCAAAATCTAAAATGCAATATTCTCCCTTTTTATTTTTTAATACATGTTTTCGTTGCATATCACCATGAATAACCGATTTACTGAATTTATTAAATTCAAGTTTCGTTAACTTTGTTATTGTCGGTATGATCATAGTATTAACTTCAGTCGAGATTTTATTTTTATTTAATTCGTATTCTTTAAGTAGGTTTTTGTTTCCCCAAGAATCATAAGACTCTCCGATTTGGAATTGTAAAGTATTTAACCTTGCTAAATATTTTATAATTTTGACCACATCAAAGATTCTTGGAGTTTTTGTTTCAAAATTTTCGCCATCGAAAAATTTACTAATATGAAAATAAACAATATTATTACGGAAAGTTATTGTACTTAAGAATCCTAGATTACCTTTTATCAGTTTAATTACAGGAACTCCAATTTTTTCTGCTTCAAGTAGTATTTTAATATAATCCCTAATGTTTTTTCCTGTTCTTTCTCGAAGAAAAATTTTAAGCACAAACTTTCCCATATTAGTATCAATTATGAAGTTAGCATCTTCGTACCCTTCTAATACTGGGTTGCATTCTTTAATAATACCTATCGAAGGGTATATATTCTCTATTTTTTTAATGAATTTTTCAAAAGGGAGTTTTAAAAAGGTTCTCTTAAGTAAAATTTCGTATCTATTTTTATATGTAAACATAGCCCTAGTTTAACAAAAATTTTCTTAGAGAAGAAATACGACAAATATGGACACACTGGGGGTGGAAAAATATTACAGATTAAAGGTCTCGATTTACCCGAATTGGAAAGTGGGGATTAACATAAATTTATCAAACCCATTAGATTTGTAACAGAAAAATCCTCACCGATAGAAGTATTAATATAAATAAAAAAATAATTACGGAAATTTTTATACGTTTATCTAGAGTGTTTATTTTTTCCATAGCATTCTTAATATTAGTTCAACTAGACCAGCTATAGATGAGATTATTGTTAACCAGTGGAAAATGTGATTTGATTCGATAGATAATTGTATTTTCTTTGATTTTGCTAAATAAGTATTGTAGCTATAAGAAATGGACTTTTTTCCAAGAGCTGGGTTAATAAGCGGGGAATGTGTCCATACGGATAAGATTAACCCAATTAAAATATAGTTAACTACAGAATTGGTTATACCAGAATAACCTATAAAAGGTAGCGTAATTTCAGTTGCGGGAAAGACTCCGCTGATCATTCCTAAGTTAATTACCAAAATTAGTGTCAAATAGAATCCAATGCCTGCACACAATAATTTGCCGAAGTAATTTTGTGCAATTTTCGATGTTATATAGATGCCATAAAGAAATATCGCATAAATTACAACTATAATTTCAATACCAATAAAGCCATATTTTTCACCTATTACCGAAAATACAAAACCTGAGTTTGCATCAGGAATAATAGGCATTGTAAGAGTTGTTAAGTTATTAACAGATCCTGTTAAACCTCCGTTTTTTAAAGCTACGATTGATCTCGTGGTTTGGTAACCGAGACCGTATGGATCTAAGCCGGGGTCGATAAATGAAAGTATACGATAATGAAAATAATTTGGAGAAGTTAGAAGAAGTATTATTGTAATGCTCGCAAGAGTAAATAAAAATGTACGTGTAAGTACTCTGTTACCGATAAGGTAAGTTAAAAAACTACCTGTTAAAAATATTAATACCGCTTCAGTTATATTGGGCTGAAGAAGTATCAAGATAGCTGGAAGCGAATATAGAGTTAGCAATACAATTTTACTATAAAAAGTCGCGATTTTTTGTTTTCTGCTACTAAGATATCCTGCAATATAAGTAATCATAATCGGTATTGCCCAAACGGAAGGCTTTATCATCATTCCGGATATCCCTATCCATTGTTTTGAACCGTAGTATCCGATTCCGAAAAATGCAGTGAGTAATAATATAATTATCAATATGTAGTAAATATAGCCACGGAGAGAAAGTAGGATCCGATAGTTAATTTTTACAATTAGGAAAGCAAATATTATACCAAGCGCAATTCCATAAATTTGATTAATAAGGAAGTAGTTCCTATAACCATAGTAACTTTCTGAAATGACTCCTCCGATAGAATAAGACAGATAGAGTCCAATAAGAGATAAAATAGTAGTAGAGAATATTATAATTTTTCCTGAAGACCGGGATAATATGTGCATATTAAGATATATTTTATACAATTTCTAGTTTTAGTGGAAACGTAAAAAATTATGCTTCTTGGATATTAACTTCACAAAAAGAAAATAACTTCTGGAATATATAAGTCATAAAATATATAATTCAAACATGGATTTGATGGAAAAGATTACTGCGCTTTGCAAAAGACGTGGATTTATTTATCCCGGTAGCGAGATATATGGAGGTTTAACCGGCTTTTGGGATTATGGACCGCTTGGGGTTGAACTAAAAAATAATATCAAACGTGAGTGGTGGAAAGATATGGTTTATGACCGTGACGATGTGGTTGGCATAGATGCGGCAATAATCATGAACCCCGAAGTTTGGAAGGTATCGGGACACACGGAAGGTTTTACTGACCCCCTAATTGAATGTAAGGTATGTCATAAACGCATTAAAGCTGATGATGAGGAATTAGTTAAAACCCATGAAAAAGAACACGGTGATAAAAGTACATGGACAGAGCCAAAAATGTTCAACCTACTTACCGAGGTATATTTGGGTATAACTGAACCAAAGCAGAAAGCTTATCTTCGTGGAGAAATTACGCAGGGAGTATTTGTAAACTTTCAGAACGTAGTGGATTCTACAAGAGTGAAGATACCGTTTGGTATTGCACAGATCGGTAAAGCTTTTAGAAATGAAATAACTCCGGGTAATTTTTCCTTTCGATCCAGAGAGTTTGAACAGATGGAATTGGAATTTTTTGTTAAACCCGATGAAGACAGATCAAAAGAGTCTTTTGAGTTTTGGAAATCGGAGAGGATAAGTTGGTATAAAAAGCTAGGAATAAAAAGCGAGAACTTACGATTTCAAGATCACGATAAGGCTCATCTCGTACACTATGCTCGTTACGCAACTGACATACAATACAATGCTCCTTTTGGTTGGAGTGAACTTGAAGGAATTCATCATAGGGGGGACTGGGATTTGGGAAGACACAAACTAACCTATAAAGATCCTGACACGAATGAGGAATACACTCCGTGGGTTATTGAAACTTCGGGTGGGGTAGACAGGGCAGCTTTATTTTTTCTCCTGGATTCTTATACAGAAGAAAATGAAAGGGTAGTTCTTAAGCTTAATCCTAAACTTGCGCCATACAAATTAGCTGTATTTCCACTTCTTGCGAATAAGGAAGATTTGGTTAAAAAAGCGAGAGAAATCTATCAGAAATTGTCCAGATATTACTACGTAGCTTGGGATTCTCGGGGAAACATAGGTAAACGTTATTTTGCACAAGACGAGATTGGAACGCCGTGGTGTGTCACAGTTGACTTTCAGAGTTTAGATGACGATACCGTTACGGTACGAGACAGAGATACAACCAAACAGGACAGAGTTTCGATTGACAAATTGGAGGAGTACATAGACAATAAATTATCTTCGCTAACTTAGATTATTTGTCCTGAGCAAGCGAAGCGAGTCGAAGGATGAAGAAATATTTACCATTATTACTTCTAGGTGTTGGAATATTGATACTATTGGTTGTATTTATTTTTGTTCGAAGTAGGAAGGTTGAGGAAGAGCCGGTTGAGGAAGA
>Ga0209727_1002362_pt1 | contig 13386 bp, 10 predicted proteins | sample RifGroC1_FD_183995 | JGI IMG/M metagenome (GOLD analysis project Ga0209727, IMG submission 183995) | Groundwater microbial communities from Rifle, Colorado, USA - Groundwater C1 (SPAdes) (version 2) | ecosystem: Environmental > Aquatic > Deep subsurface > Groundwater | place: Rifle, Colorado...
ATATGCATTAATTTCTTATCTAAATCCTCTTTTTCTTGTTTCTTTTTACATCTCATTTGATGCTCTTTATATCCTCTAATCCCACCAATCAAGCCAACAACGCCAGTAGCACCCATAAATCCGGCCAAAGTTCCATAACCAAAATTCTGCTGTGCAAATGAAGCATAAGCGCCATAGCCAAAAAATAGAGCTGCACAACTACCGCCGATGATATTCTCTATTGGGGTAGGATCACCAGCCCCCCCATCGCGTTCCTTTTCGATATCAAGTTCTAAAACTCTTGCAAAATTTGTAAGGTATTCTATTTCCTGATCTGAATCTTTTGTTGGCTTTAGCCTATTCATTTCCTCTTCAATTCCTTCTTTCCATCTTGTTAGTCTCCTAATCTTCCGCCTCGGCTTTCTGTCATAAACGTCGATGCAACATTCTAGGCCTCTAAGGAATTCTTTTTTTGGTTTGTATGGTTGTGGCATTTTTGCCTATTTTTTATTCTTTTCGTAATAGCCGTTTTTTCTAATATAATCATGAGCTTGATCAAATATCCCCTGTGCCTCTACCCAGAGTTTAGATTTAGTATTATTCTGTGTTTCATACATGGGATCCCCAGGATAAAAAGGATGTTGCGTCTGGATGATTGCCGTAGATAATTCATCTATGGCGTTATCACCATTTATTTCTTTTATTAAAAATATTAATGAAGATCCGTTGGCGTAAATGCCTGGCCAAAATCTACTGTAAGAGTTATAATTATTAGAGCTAATCCCCCGCGCAAAAAGGCTTTTTGGTGATGTATGCTCTACTATTCTTCTTCCGTTTTCTTGTTTAAATGAAGCGCTAGGATCCCACTTATTACCATCGCTTTTTTGGAGAGGGATACTGTTAACCTCAAAATCTCTTATCTGAGAATAGTCGATAATCTTTGTCGGTGGAGTTTTGTACGTCTCTTTTTGCATTGGTGTGGTGGGATTTTCTGCTTGTCCCTGTACCGGTGGCTGAGTAGTGGTCGTATTCTCCACCTTATTTGGCTTGTTTTGAACTACTTCCCTCTCTCTATTTGACTTCATCTCTTCGATTCCACCCATCTTTTCATCTATGCTGGAATTGCCCCAGTCGGCTCTCTGTGCGGCAACGTACTTCTGCTCAGCGCGGCCGTAGTCCTTTCTTGAGAAGTATCTGTCCCCCTCTGCCTCAAGCCCTTCAGATTTCTGCCTTGAGGCGCTTATCGCTGCGAGCAGTTTGCTGCCATCTATCTTGGGATTAAATTTTATAGCTTCTTCAAGACTTTGTTCCGCCTCATTTAGCTCTCCTTCTTTCCATAAATTCCCCGCAGTATCATAATGCTCTTGCGCTATCTCCCTCTTCTCTCTTGCAGAATTCCAGAATGGGATGTACTCTGCGGCGAGGTCTGGATTTTTTATCAGTGTGAAAATTCCAATTCCGAGTGCTGAGGCAGCTGCCAGATTTCTGAAGAGCCTGCCAATATTTTTCCTTTCTGGAGCTTTGCCCGGTTTTTCTTCCTCTGGCGCCGGTGATGGCCTAGGCCTAACATACCCCTTTTTGACCTCTTGTTTAATTTTTTCATATTCTGGATCATGTATATTAACCCATCCAACTCCATGGACATACTCTTCTATTCCAGATCTTTTCCAAGATTCTTTTGAAGGTTCTGCTGGTGGCGGAGATTGTACTTGGAAATTTTTCCTCTCCCTTTTGTCTCTCTCTGCATAAAATTCTAGAAGACGCTTCTTTTCTTGATTAAACTTATACGAATTCTCTCCTTCCGTCAGGTGTCTCTTCGGCGAACTAGTAAACTCTTGCAAGAATTTTTTCTCTTCCTCTCCAAGGCGCTTGTGATCCATTTCTCTTTCTACAAAAACAAAATATCTTGCTACCTCTTCGGGTGTGAAGAATTCTGCCGGAGAAACTTCTTCTTTTGGGAAAGGGATATCTCCTTCCTTTAGGTTGTATGTAGTATCTTTCCATTGGGGTGATGGAGAGTTGTAATCCTCTAAAATCCTCTCCAGTCTACTAAGAAAATCAGATTTCGAATCACATGTATGAATTGGAGTCATTATAACTATAGCATAAGAGCATCAGTGATTAACTCTTCCAGTTCTTTGTCTCCTCTGGCAGTTAAGTTGAGCCTTTTGCCTGGCCTGTAGGGTTCCCCTGAAATCATCCTGAATGCAATAGCTCCTATGGAATAAATATCTGTTTTGTGTGTTGGTTCTTCTCCATTCAAGACGGCGGGATGGAAGTACTGCCTCTCTTGCTCTCTGGGTCTTCCATTTTTAGCCGATTCTTGCACAAGAACTGGTGGAAGGAAATCCACAACTTTTAATTTTCCATCCTTTCCGATGATGATGTTTGATGGCTTGACGTTTCCATGCACTAGATCATACTTTCCCTCTGCGTATGCTAGGCCATCCATAACATCTCTCATAATGATTGCGGTTTCTTCTCCTTTGAATTTTCCTCTTGTTTTTATGGTCTCCTCCAAGCTTTTTCCTTCGATATACCTTCTTTGCAGATGGGTTTCGTCTATTTTAGGATTAGAATATCTGTATCCTACGATTTTTGGGTGATTTTGGGTTTCCTCATTTAGGCCGCTAGACATCCACACCACCAACTCTCTGTCAGAAATGTCTGCAGCATCTAAGACTTTAACGACATTCTTTTCCGGAGAAAGGTATGATGGTCCGAGCAGCCCATCACCGAGAACTTGAAATCCTTTCAGGCCATAGTCCACTTTTTTTAAATCTCGTATGACTTCGTCTGCGGATTGGTGACGTTCTCTTTTATCTCTTTTTGTTAGTTTAAGAATAAGATTTTCTAGCTCTAATGGTATTCTTGTATTGGATGTTGTCATATTTTCGATTTCCAATTCATTCGTTAACATTTCGTGTAGCACAACTCCAAATGAGTAAAAGTCTGTTCGGTGATCTATCTCTACATGCCGGTATAACTGTTCTGGGCTTGCATAAGCTGCCTTAGTTACAGTTGCATCTGGCCCACCGATATCTGTTATTTTCACAGTATTTTCTTTAGTTAGAAGTATATTTCCACCGTGGAGGTCTTTATGGGGGATCTCACATTCGTGAAGATATTTAAGTCCGCTCAAGATTTGTAAAGATATGCCTACGGAGTCTTCTATCGAGAAGAATTTTCCTTCTTTAATGTTGTCATTTACGATCTCCTTTAAGTCCATACCAGTGATAAACTCCATTGACAAATGATCATATCCAGCTACATTAGCATCATCATTTACACCGTAAATTTCTACTAAATTTTGGTGTACTATCCTCTCTCTTATCATGCTCTCATAGAAAGGTATCGCTTTTTTAAAATCATATCTCTTATTCTTTGCCAGATACGCATCTATTATCTTTACTGCTTTGTTTTCTGGAGTTCGCCAAATCTGACCTATATGACCATTCTTAATAAAAGAGTACCCTTTACCTTCTAATGTCTCTTTAAACTCTAAGTCTTCATCTAGCGCCATCTTTCAAAATCCCCCCTATGCTTTGCGTAATACTCATCATTCGTAGTTTCTTCCAAATAGATTTTTCCATCCCCACTTTTTAATACCTTAACACTAAAAAACTTTGCTCTTTCTGCATCATCAATTCCAAAATCTACCGATAATAAATCTCCGTCTTTTGCCTCGTTGAAACGTTTCACTCTTTTAAAGTAAGTTCTTTCAAATGATGTGGGTAAAAGAAGTGGTACTCCAGTCTCAACTTCCCTCTTGCGCCTGTAAAAAGGAGAAGGATATTGCGAGCATAGGGAATCCAGCTCTTCTTCCAGCGAGATCTCTTTTCTCTCAAAAAATCTTGAAAATCCTCTCTCAACAAATTCATCAATTCTCTCTCCAAGAAGCTCTTTTCCAGACTCATCTAGAATCTTATCTATCTGGGGGTAGGATTCCACTGGCTCTCGGAGCCTTCCGCCGACTCCAAACTCAATCGCTATCCTTTTGAGCACATCGTATGCTTTACTAAACCCCTCTGCTTCTCCATCCCATAAGTCATACTTCAAATCTTGCCTTCTCGCGGTAAATCCTTCAAATCTCACTGGCCATCCAAGATATATGGGCTCTATAGACCTTCCTTCCAGATCCGTATCAATATAAGTAGAAACCCCCGCGATATTCTCTTCGTTTGCAATTGCTCTTACAACATCTGTAGTGGCTTTTGCCACATCTGGCGCGGTTGTTCCGCCTAGTCTTTTTAATGCTTCGTTCACAAGCTCCCTCATATCAACAATTTTTTTCTCCAATTCTTCGGAATAAATTAAGAAATCTATGATGGGGAATTTTCCGAACCTGAGATTTGAAGGTAAGGCGGAGAATAAGTTCTCGTCATGAGGGCCTATGACAATTCCATCCACCTCAGCGATATCGATAGGGCATGGCCTTCCAGAATTATGTTTGTAGCTCTTTGAAAACTCTTGGAGTGCCGATGTCCTGAATCTCCTTGTATCAAGATGATTCATTCCGACAACCTGTAATGGATTCACCTCTGCATGCGCTGCAAAGTGGTATGCTAGAAGGTCTGGCAGGTTTGTTACAATAACAGATAATCCATCAAATCCGCCATCACGATGTGCATGAGCAAGGTCTCTAACTATAGCCATATTCTCGCAGAATCCTTCCTTTGCCGCTGGGTTTATGAGCAAATCTCTGTACCTAAATGCATTTCCACTCTGGCTGACTAATCTTCTTCCGGAGCATATTATTGAAATATCTAAATTATTAACGAGCTTCCCAAGTTTGTCTGTGTGGTATGCTTCTACACTGTTAACTTCACCTGGATTTTTTGTCAATTCATCCCTAAAGCCATACGCTTTTGGTGGGTCACTCGAGAATAAATAAATTTTAGAGACTTTTCCTCTATCGAACTTTCCGTTTGAGTAAAGTTCGGATGCAATCTCCTTTCCAACCGCCCCACATCCGATTATTCCGACGTTCAGAGAATGTGTTTTGAAAGAGTCTTCTAGAATATCTGATAGCTCTCCTACTACTGCCTCTCGGTTGAGATTAGGGGTTCTTTTCGCAGACATCTTGAACGTGAATATAATTAATATAGGATATCTATCAAAAGTTATTTGCTGTATTTCCTTCTTCCTGCATTATACAGGGATTTTCCATACTCTCCGAACTTTGTTTTGCCCGCAACATAAGGAACCTGATGCAGTTCAGTGCCTAGAATCTTTTCATTTTCTTTTTCCTTCTGGCCGATGATTTTTCTTGTAAATGTGAGGATTGGCCTGTTGTCTCCTGTGATTGCTAGGCCGACCAACTGATCTCCATGCATGTGTGTGGATTGGTACTTTCCGCTGTCTTCATGCGCTCTTTCGGATTTGTGATATCCTACCTTTCCGCTTTTTGCTTTGCGGTGAAGGGTGTATGCATCGCTGCCTGCTCCTGCTCCCCCTTTCCCGGTCTTATACTTCTCGACAAGTTCTTGTGGAATCATGATCACATCTCCCGCGCGAAGATTATCCCCTCTAATCCCATCAACACTCTCTCCATAGCGCACCTTTCCGCTTTTTACATAGATTGTATCCCTATCGATTCTTTGCCTGAATGCAGAATCTTTTGAATGCGAGATGTTGTAGTCAACAACTGAATTTATGAAAGATGGGATTTTTCCTACACCATAGCTTTCTGAAACTCCCCACAAGCTGTCGCCGCGCTTCACTTTGTGCTCATGGACTTTTGCTTTGCCCTCTTTCACTTTGTCTTCCAGACTCTTTGATTGGATTGTTACTTTTGGCTGGGTTTCACGTGGCTGACCTCCGAATATTTGTTCTATTGGTGTTTGTCTTGCACTTGTATCTTGCGGAGCATTTGCATTTTGTACGCCAACACCAGCTTGTGATTGAGAATTTCCTTTTCCTGTCTTGCTCCCGCTTACAGCGACAATCTTCTCTTTTTCCTTGCTTTGTCTATCCTGCTCACCGCCATAGCCTATGTTTTGGTTGAGATAATAGGCTCCCCATGTTGCTAGTCCAAGCGCTGCCACAATTCCTGCAGTTTTCAGGACTTTCCCATTTCTTTTTGCGAACTCTTTTGTTTTACCATATGCACTCTTTGCAGAATTGACTAGAGGAGTATAGATTGGTGCTCTTGGAACTTGAGGAGTTCGAAGTGCAGGCTCTATCTCTTGTTCTTGCATCTGTGGCACTTCTTCCCGCACTTTTTCTTCCATGGTTTCTCTTTCTACTGGAGTTTCTTGGATTGGCACTTCCTGTGCTGGAATTTCCTGTGTTACTGGAACTGTTGCAACTTCTGGTTCTTGCTTTTGCGCAGATGCCTTTTTTTCTTCTGGTACTGGTCTTAATTCCAAGTAGCTTGCAGCTTCTTTGCCGAGTTTTCTTTGGTACGCTTTTTCTTCTTCGGATGCTTTACGTAGTGGAGTGAAGCTCCTCAAGCCTGGAGCGAGTTTCTCTTCTATTGGTTCTGTTGAGATAAGGTATGTAATGACTGTGCTTTCTCCTCCCTTTTGATGAATATTTACTCCTTTATTCCCTTCCCTTCTTTCTATCATAAACATTTCTCCATACTTTGCCTTTTGTAATCCCTCTTTTTCTGAGGAGTAAGGATAATGTGTAACAATTTCCGAGTAAATTTCTTCTGAGTTCTCAAACAAAGGATAAATCTCCCTTCTCTCCTCCTCGGAAAGCCCCAGCTCTGGATTCTTCCTTATAGGGTCGAGAAGAGCTTCTAGCAAAGTTGGATATGTTGCGCTGTCCCACGGGGTTGAGTAGTCAAATCCATTTACCCTTCCGCTTACATCTGTGCCCTGCGTGGAATTCTCTGGAGAGCCTTGTGTTGAGCCTTCTGCCACAATCCCTTCTAAGCTCCTGCCATCTGCTCCGTCACCTAAGAAAACCCTTCTGAATACACTCCTTATCCACTTCCAAAATCCCATGTTATCCTCCAATGAAAAGCCTCGAGGCCAATTTTTCAGGCAGCAGCAATTCTCTAATCTCTCCGGCTGTCTTTTCTATGTCATATTCCACTCTCTTTAATTCAGTCTCTGCATTGACCAACGCATACGATGCTCTTGGATTACCATCTCTTGGCTGACCAACACTTCCCGGATTTACAACTATTCTATCACCAATCTCTTTTATGTATGGTAAGTGGGTATGCCCATGCACTGCCAATTCCAGATCTTTTCCTTCTTCAGACTCAAAGAACTTCCCGAAAATACCCTCAGATTTTTCTTTAGAGACGTACTCTCCCAAATTGTCTCTTGGAGAGCCATGGACAATATACAGCCCATCATTCCTATATTCAAATGGTGGGAAAGAAAGCCACTCTTGAAGGCTCTTATCCAGAACATGCCTTGTCCAGATGTTTACTAACTCTGCTTCACTATTAAACTCAAACTCAGATTTCCCAGGAAATGTAACTGAGTAATCATGATTCCCCATTACTGTAGGAATCTGCAAAGTCTTGAGAAGATAACAGCACTCATTCGGCCTAGGGCCATAGCCGACTACATCCCCCGCGCAGAAGATTTCTTCTACTCCGCTTTGCGAGATATCCTCAAGAACAGCCTTCAGCGCCCAGTAATTAGAATGGATATCTGATATGAGGGCGATTCTTCCGCCTTTTGCGTTTTTCTCTCTACTCTCTTGCACTTTTGACACTAGGGAATCTAACTCTTCACGAGAAATTCTTTCTATAGACATTTTCCTACCCTTAGTTATGGTTACTACTTTAGAGTTATTTATAAATATTGTGATTTATTGCCTTGCTCGGGGATTATAGAATTCTAGAATGAATTACTTACCGGGGGTTTTCTTCCGCTCGGAGCTTAACTTATGAGCATTAGCTAAATTGTACTCACGCAGTTTACGCGTTGCTGTATTATTTAGATCTAGCTCCAAGGCCCTTTGATAGACCTTAATAGCCATATCGTAATCTTCCTCACCCAAGTACACTAGACCAAGACGGGTAAATACTGCACTTGCATGACGCTCGTCCATCGGGAGATTTAAAATGTCTAAATACTCTGATTTATAGTCCCCCACAAATTCCCCCCTCCTTGCTCCTCTTTTTTGCATATCAGTTAATTTATCGACTCTTCTAGTTGCTTCTAGTATAATTTCGTCGTCTATTTTATTGGGATACGTTGAACTTATCTTTTTTCTTATCATATCATCGAGCGATTGTGGTTGCTCTTTTGAGGGTGGAATGGGTTCATAGTGATTTCCACTTCTCTCTGGATGGGGCACATTGCTGATACTCCCCCAATATCTTATGTCTGCCGTTTTTCCCTTAGACTTATACTCTTTAGAGATCCAGCTTGCCTTTACGAGCGCGTCTGTAAATGTTTTGTAATAGACCGTATCGCCCTTTTCATTCTTTAACCAATTACCATTGACATTCAAAAGTATCACTCCCCCGTTCAATTCTGGGACTTTTCCTCCTTCTTTTAGGTGCATCGTTATCTTTTCTATCTCTTTTAAGTCCTTTAGATACTCCTCTTTCGACCCGTATTTCATTAGTGCAGGATAAAACTCTTCATAAGAGATACGTCTATCTTTGTCTTTATCCTCTGCCTGATTTATGATTTCCGTCTCAAGATCGTACACAGTTGGTTCTCCGCCTGCAGCAACCGCACTTGTTGTTGCCGCTGCAGCTGCCCTTCCGTATGCTACATCTTTTTCTGATGGGATTGGTGGCTTTGGAAGCATTTTCACCACATTAGAATTTGATGGAGAAACTCTCTGTTCTAGATCTTTCCAGGTAAATATTCTTTCATTATCGACTATAACTCCCTTCGGGTCTACGTTAATAACTGGCTTCAAATTATTCAGATTCAGAGATTTGTACAGACAACAAATTATCCTTCCATTGGAATAGATGAAGTAATCTCCCTCATAATTCTCTATACGGATATCACGGGAAAAACTTGGTGGATCAAGAAGGTCAACGAAATTTTGAGCATTACTTTTAGTGGGAGTAGCGGACATGAGAGCACCGGCGAAAAGTAATGGTATCAATTTAGTCGGTTTCATTATCCTTTTCCGCCATTTCCTCCTTTTTCATAGTCTCCATAGCCTCGTGTTCTCCCTTTAGTGGAGGGATCATACAACACTCCCTCTACATCTCCTCCTCCGGAACTAGAAGTATTTACTTCGCTCGCTTTTGTTGTTACTTCATCTGCGATGTTTGGATTATACTTGAGTTTAGGTGCAGAGTCTTCTTTTGGTTGGGACGTGTAATTACTGCTGGTTGTGCTTCTTCCTGATGCACTTGCTCTTTCCGGGCTGCCATAATCACTGTTACTCTCTTTTGCAGGCCTTTGCCGCTGTCTCTTCGTAGGCCTTTCATCCACATATGTTTCTTGAGCTGCAGGAGGAGAGTATTGCACATCTTCGGTCTTTTTCTCACCTTGTTCGGGTGCGGGAACAGTCACATCTTTCCTATCATAAACAATTTTAGCATTACTACTCCCAATTTTCTTGGATTGTTTTTGCTCTTCTTGCGCTGATGGACTGTCAAATGGGAGTTGGATGCCCGGGATATTATAGCTAAAGTTATTCTGGCTCTGGATTGCATTGTAAACTCCTATTCCTCCAAATGTAGCTACACCTATTGCTCCGGCAACAATGGCAGAGATTTTCATTTTGTGGCTATCACAAATCGCTACTCCGCCAGATGAAATTCTGAACGAAGGTATTGATTTCCAGGAAAAGAAGGAGAAAAATTCATTCCATCTTTCTCTAGAAATATCTTTCCTTCTCGCTTCTTCTGCTCTCTCAGATTCATATGCTTGGATAACCCCCTCTAAGCCGATAAGAAATTCGTGCTTCAAACCGTACTTTTGAGTTAGGCTCATTTTATCTAGATTATGAGGGCTCTTAATAATTAGTCCTTCAAACTTATAAGCTTTTCGAGAGATTAAGCATTTGAATATGCGTAAGCTCTTTTGGAATGATTTTGCCCAAGCCTGTTCTCTGTCAATTGTATAAGTGTGTCGAGAGAATTGAAAGCCCTCTCAATTGCATCCTTTGTTTCGGTGCGATTATTTATCTCGATTAAAAGATAGCCATTTTTAGAAAATCCATAAAGGTTTTCTTTTACTTTCTTAACATATTGCAATTCCGCTTCTGAGTTTAACTTAGTAGCTCCTGCCGTCCCCTCCAGCATCATTAATCTTTCTATCCATCCCACACTATTCTTTCCCATATAGGCTTCCCACATGAGATAGAGGGAGCTATCCTGCTTTGGCTCTGGAAGCGCTTGTAGACAAAAGTATCCCCCCATGCTAGAGCTCGCTTCTTCTCGGGAATCACACATCTGCCTTCTAGCCACGTAATTCCCAGACCATATCTCCCTGTAGAGCTCTCCTCCTGCTTTAGATTCGAGCTCTCCTCTTTCGAGCTCTGCATCCTTGAACTCATTTAAGAGGCCACTCTTGCGCCTTCTGAATAATCTTGAAAAGATATTTCGCAACATTCACACTTCCCCCAGAATTTTTTCTTCCCCGATTGTGGCATCATAGGCAGTAATCTTTCCATCCTTTATGTTGCTTTTCTGCCATCTCTCCAGAACATCTGGATAGAATTCAAGCATTGTCATGCTTCCTATATTCCATACACCTCTCCAGTCGGTTATCTCTTTCCCTTTACTTGCCTCTGCCCCCTCTTCCTCGCCGCCTGCACCCGCTTCCTTTGCACCCCCGTCCAAACTTTTACTGAACATCCGATTATATAGAGAATGCACCAGGAAAAAATCCTCGAGATTCACAAAAATATTTCCAGTCTCGTGCACTCTTTCCTTATGGTGGAAAAGCGCAGAGCCCTGTATAAGGTTAAGATAGTGCTTCACGAAACTTCTTGCCTTAACTGTTAATGGTATTACATCCATGAGTGCTCTTGAGAAAGGATTGACGTATTCAATCTCTGGAAGAAGTACGCATCTCCTGATATGCTGCTTCAATTCCGTAAAGTCCCTGCCCTTATCGCTGTGATTGTATTCTTCTTCTACGATGTTGTCTATCACTCTATAATTTTGTTCCTCACTTGAATCTGTAGTTAGCTGGAATACTCTCCTTGAAAGCTCCACATCCTTCTTGAGGTCGTTCTCTAAAGCAAGAGTGTAAATTATACCTTTATCTGCCTCTATGTGGAGAGTTATATTCCTCTTCTTTTCCTGATCACGGACTCGGCGAAGAACATCTCTTCCCTCTGTCAGATTCTTCAGCACTTCGACCATTATCGGATTCTTTGAGTTTAGCGCTTTCTGGAGCTCTGGCACATAGATGATTTTGGCTCTGTTTATCTCTTCTGCATTGTATACCTCTGCAGTGTTGGAGCTCAACTCGATTCGGTAGACATATTCTTTCGGGAGAAGTTCCATCAGCAAATCTGCTGTAAAGCTCTTGCCGCTTCCGCTCGCACCTTCGATTCCGAAACATAGTTTTCTTATGGAACCAAGTGTCTGGAGGATTGCAACTCTTTCTTCTCCAACAAGTCCCCTAGAGCTGTAGAAATCAAGCAGGTCTCCAATGTTTGGAATGTAGTTTGCTTGCCGCGAGGCTCTTTCTTGCCATGATTGGAGAATAAGCCTTGGCCCATCTACTCTTGCATCAGCGTTGGAGATCTTTCTAGCTTCTTCGACATAGAATATTTCATTATAGAGCTCTCTTGCAGTTCTCGATTTCAATCTTGCTGAATCTATTTCAGTGTACTCTTCCATTTTCAAAACCCTCTATCTGGTTTCTGCTCATCAAGTAAAGATCGAGTTGCGCTTTCAGTGTATTGTGGCCAATCGGAGAATATATCTGGAGTAATCTTTCCAATTGTTTCTCCTGGTTGAGACTGAGAATCTCATCTGGCTCTTCTCTGGAATAAAGCTGCGCAAGAACCAGCTTTGAAATATTTTTTATGTCTCTTCCAGAAATTCTTGCTTCGACGCACTTCTCCCCCATCTCTTCCCATTCTTTCTCAGACGCTTTAACAAGTCCAGCTTCGATGCTTTTCTTTAGCTTTATCTGGAAGAGTTTCGTAAAGTCTTCTGCTGTTTTCGGTCCTGGAACATAAATCTGGCTCTCTCCGAGCCTGCTGAATAATGCATTATCTATGCTAAGTGGATTATTCGTCGTTACGATAATCAGATCATTTCCTTGTTTTGGCGCTTCAATTCCCTCTAGATAATTCATCATCTCCCCGAGGATCACCTTGTCCTCAGGCCTATTCTTCAGCTCATCACGAGAGAAGAGGATTGTGTCGATATCCTCAAAGATAAGGATGTAGGATTCTCTCCCCTCCTTGACCCGATCAAAAATCTCTTTCAAGTTCTGTGTAGACTTGCTGTAATACTCACTCTTGAAGGCGTTCGTGACGTTTTCTATGATGAGTGGTTTGCATACTTTCCTTGCGAGTTCTGTCGCATAATTCAGGGTTGCTTCTATCGTCGCTGTCTTTCCGCATCCTGGCTCGCCGTAAAAAGTAAAAGTGCGCTGGAAACCATCAAAATGCGTCTGCATCACATTTTGCTTGCTTTCTGGATCATACTTGAGAACATTTCGCATAGCCCTCTTCAGGGTAGTGATCATCTCTTCATTTCCGACGATATCATCGAGTGTTGTTAAGAAGGAATACTTTTTTGGTGAGAAAGTAGAGTAGTTGAATCCATTGACTGTTATCTCTCCCACTTGGAGATGCAACTCAGTTAGGGCTTCATTGAATCCGTTGTAATCCTCTATCTTGGAGATTTCTTTTGTTTTCTGGATGACAGAGGAGAAATATGCTGCTGCGAAATCTAGCATCTCCCCTGAATCCTTGATTCTTCCGAGTGAATTGCTCAGTGGAGTTACAACTTGGTCTGCGAGAGAATATGTCCCTTGGGAGAAGTCTACCTTTATCTCAATTTGTCCATTCTTGTTCTGATTGCTTCTTGCCCGCACCTTTGTTATCTTTCCTGCCGCCTCGGCTGCCGCCGCGTAAAGCGAGAAAATATTGATAAACGCTCTTTTCTGGCTTGAGCTTCCATCGAGATACTTGCCCGCTTCTAATGTTTCTGAGACCGTCTTGTAAGTCGTTAGAAAGGTCTCTAATGAATTACAGAATGTCGCGGCTTCTACAGAAGACGCTCTTCCATCGATGTTCCTGACCTTAGTGTATACATCGTACTTAGGCCTTGCCAGTTCGCGCTCATAATATCTTCTATTTGACTCTAAGAGTTCTGTGTCTAATTTTTCAATCATGTTCCTCTCTCTGTCTTAAATAAAATAAACGCACGGAATGCAGAGCATTCCGGCGCGCCGGAGAATGGCTCCGGGCGAGTAAAAAATAAAAAAATTAGAAGTGTCCGTTTGTCGCTCCTATTCCATTCCTTTTTCGCTCAATAATCTTTCTCGC
>Ga0209727_1002364_pt1 | contig 13382 bp, 11 predicted proteins | sample RifGroC1_FD_183995 | JGI IMG/M metagenome (GOLD analysis project Ga0209727, IMG submission 183995) | Groundwater microbial communities from Rifle, Colorado, USA - Groundwater C1 (SPAdes) (version 2) | ecosystem: Environmental > Aquatic > Deep subsurface > Groundwater | place: Rifle, Colorado...
TGTCGTCTCCTCCGACATGCCGCAGGAATCCGGGCTCCAGTTCGCGAAGCTGGACACCAACTTCTATTCCGCGGACTACACGCCGGACAAGACCGGCTTCTTCACCCTGCTCGGGGCGACCGCCGCCGCCAATTACCCGGAGGAATACGCGCCGCTGGGCATGAGCGGCGATTTCGTCAGCCTTGTCGGGGCCACGGGAGGCAAGGCATTCGCCCCGGAGGACACCGACGGCATCATCGAGTTCGTGAAAGCCCATTCGAAGCGCCTCAAGATAGACTCCTACGACCTGAGGTGGCCGTTCCTCATCCTAGCCCTGCTCGTCTTCCTCGCGGACATCGCCTACCGGAAGATCAGGGAGAACCGGGAGGAGAGGAGGTGAGCAGAAAAAGCGAAAGGCGGCTGCACCCAACCTTTTCTTACGGCGCGCCTGCGGCTCGCGTAAGAACAGCTCGTGGAAACGAAGTTTCCAGAGCCCCGGAGGCTTGCCTCCCGCGGCTTGACCAAAAGAAAGAAAAGCCCCCCAAAACCGCATAAGAACATTAATAAACATCAAAACGATGAAAAACACCGGAATCATCCATTCGATGGAAAAAGAGGGCGCGTCATGGCAGTGATGAGGAGAGACATCAACATAGGGCTCCTGTTTCTCATAGTGGCCACGCTCATCGTCTTCGCCGGCTTCACGGTCTATTACCAGACCACCTTCAAGAACGTCTCCAATGAGTACAAGGCCAAGCTCACGGAGCTCGAGAAGGTCTCCAGCGACCTCGAATCCAAGAAGAAGGAGCTGACGGAGACGAGCCAGACGCTGCAGCTCAAGGAGAGCAACGAGCAGGCGCTGAGCAGCCAGTACACCGACCTCAAGGGAGAGAAGGAACAGCTCGAGAAGGACAAGGCAACCCTGCAGATCGAGCTTGCAGCCAAGCTCACCGAGCTTTCAGACACCCAGAACGCGCTGCAGGCGGAGAAGGCAAAGAGCGACCAGCTTCTCCAGAATATCGTCGTCCTCAACAGGAAGCTCGACAGCCTCGCGGACGAAAAATCCTGCCTGGAGTCGACTGCCGACGCTGACGAGGGGAACTGCTGATGAAGGACTTCACCCGCGCGATGGGAGAGGTGAAAAGGACGCTCAACCAGCTCTTCCTCTTTGAGGTGCTGCTCAACGGGCTCCTCATATTCCTTCTCGGCTACCTCATCCTGATTTTTGTCAGCTTGTCCCCGTTCTGGGCCATCATTCCGGCGGCCGTCTACGTCATCATCACCGCATACCGGAGCCTCACATCCAACAAGGCGCGCGTCGTGGAGGGGAAGCACGCGGCATTGCGCGAGAAGCTCAGGACGGCCGCCGACTACATGGGGCGCGAGAACCCCGTCGTCGAGGAGCTGGAAGGCGAGGTGTTGCGGGAGATGCGCAACGTCGGCGTCTCCCAGTTCGTCAACGCCCGCGGTCTCTCCTACAAGATCCTCATCATCTCCATCCTCTCCTTTGGCATCATCTTCGGCTCGACACTGGACATCCACTTCATTGACCTGAAGAACCTGCACCTGTTCAGCGACGGGAACGGGGAGAAATCGAAGGGCGCCGGCGATTTCGAGTCCATCAAGCTGAAGACGGACGAGAATATCTATGGCAACGACGACGTTGCCCAGCTGGGCAGCGATGTGATGGACATCCGGATAAAGCCTGTGGACTTCAAGGTCGCGGTCAAGGAGGAAGGGGACGTGGACACGGGCACGTTCAACGACATCTTCCCGAAGGACGCGCATCTCAACGAGGCAGAGGAAGCCAAGGAGAACATCCCCAAGGACCAGCAGGAGATCGTCAAGAACTACTTCAAGGGGCTGGCGGAATCATGAGCATGAGCATGAGCATGAGCATGAGCATGAGCATGAGCATGAGCATGAGCATGAGCATGAGCATGAGCATGAGCATGAGCATTCAGCACCCTATGCATTATCCACGCAACACAAACATACTATTGAGGTGACCATATGAAGAACTACAAGCAACACTTTGATGAGCTCCAGAAGGAGGTGGGCAGGGTCATCGTCGGCCAGCAGGACACCGTCGAGCAGATCATGATAGCCATGCTGTGCAACGGCAATGCGCTGCTGCAGGGCTATCCCGGCCTCGCGAAGACCCTGACGGTGAAGACGATCGCGGACATCATGGACCTCAAGTTCAGCAGGATCCAGCATACCCCTGACCTCATGCCCTCGGACATCACCGGCACCTACATCATCGAGGAGTCCGGCGGCAAGCGCCAGTTCAAGTTCCAGCCCGGCCCCATCTTCGCCAACATCGTGCTCGCTGACGAGATCAACCGCGCCACGCCCAAGACCCAGAGCGCGCTGCTCGAGGCCATGCAGGAGAAACAGGTCACGGTGGGCACGCAGACCATCAAGCTCGACCAGCCGTTCTTCGTGCTCGCCACCCAGAACCCCATCGAGCAGGAAGGCACCTACCCCCTGCCGGAGGCGCAGGCAGACCGGTTCCTGCTCAAGATACAGGTGAACTACCCCACGTTCGAGGAGGAGGTCGAGATCGTCAACCGCTACACCGGCGAGCTCAAGGAGCCGAAGATGAGGACCCTGCTCAACAAGTCCGCGCTCCTCGGCCTCCAGGCGCTGGTGCGGCAGGTGCCGATCGCCAATGACATCCGCGACCGCGCGGTGAAGATCGTCCATGCCACGCGCAACACCAAGGACCTGGTCCATTACGGCGCTTCGCCGCGGGCCTCGCTTTCCCTGGTGCTCACCGCCAAGGCGCGCGCCCTGATAAAAGGCAGGACCCACGTCAGCAGCGAAGACCTCAACGCCATGGCCCCCCCAGTCCTCCGGCACAGGATCATCCTCAACTTCGAGGCGGAGCGCAAGGGCATCACCACCGACGAGGCCATCAGCCAGATCGTGTCCAAGGTAAGGTAAGAGGAGAACGCTCGGGGCGGCTGCGCCATTGTTGTGAACGAATCGGCAATCGCATCAATCACTGCGGAAGGGGACGTTCCTTACGGGAGGGAACCGCATATCCCTCTGCGACAGCAAGGAGTGAGCCTGGCGCCGCCCCGAGCAGAGAGATATTCGCCTACCATAGCCTACCATAATGACCCATTCACCGCATAATTCACCATGATCGACGCGTCATTCCTCGACCAGCTCAGCAAGTTCCACCTCATCATCAGCAAGAGGGTGACCTCCAATTACGTCGGCCAGAAGAAGTCCTCGGCCGCGGGAAGGGGGCTGACGTTCAAGGACTACCGCATCTACGCGCCGGGGGACGACATCCGCCTCATCGACTGGAAGGTGTATGCGAGGACCGACCACCTCTACATCAAGAGCTACGAGGAGGAGCGCAACATGACCGTGCATGTGGTCGCGGACTGCTCCGCCTCGATGAACTTCGGCAAGCCCGTCACCAAGTGGGACTACGCCTCCATGATCGGCGTCGGCTACGCCTACCTGGCCATGCGGGACAACGAGAAGATACAGTTCGCGACGTTCTCCGATGCCCTTGAGATCTTCCAGCCGAAGCGCGGGCCCGGCCATCTCCTCAACATGATCTCCCATCTCAACGCCATCCGCCCCAAGGGACAGTCCCAGATGAGGAACGCGCTGCACGAGTACCGCAAGACCATCGGCACCAAGGCGCTGGTCGTGCTGATCTCGGATTTCCTGCTGAATTTCGACGACATCAAGGAGTCGCTGCACAACCTCGCGGGCAACGAGGTCAAGGTCGTCCAGGTGCTGGACAAGGTGGAGAAGGAGCTCAAGATGGAGGGGGACTACAAGCTCATGGACAGCGAGACCAGGGGGATACTGCGCACCTTCATCTCCCCCCGGATGCGCGCCCAGTACCAGCAGCAGCTCGCGGAGCACTGCGCCCGGATAGAGCAGGCCTGCAACCAGCTCGGCTTCAGCTACTACCTCGCCACCACCGACGTCCCCATCTTCGACACGTTCTATAAGATGCTGAATGAATAGAGGGGAGGAAGGGCAGCAGCATCAGTCGAGCTTAGCCATTACGAAAGCGAACCGACAAGGGGGATGCCCCTGCCCGGAAGCAGGCTTCCGGCATCCACTGCGTGGACTACGGGGAATGTCAGGTATCTGCTGGGAAATCAAAAGCGAGAAGCTGCTGCCCTGACCGAGGCCATTCTACAAAGAACAAAGAGCATATAACTACTTCTCTTCTTTCTTCCCCTCGCCAAACTGCACAGAGAACGAGATATCCGTTGAATGGGCGATCTGCTCCTTCAGGCCGCTGATGGATTTCTTCAGCTCGTCCTGCCGGGGATGCCCGAGCTCAAGGGCAACCTCATAGGCCTTGAGGGCAGCCTCCCAGCTCCTGTTCTTCACGAGCGCATTCCCAAGATTTGCAGGGTAAAGGGGATTCCGCGGGCTGAGCCTTGCCGCGAGCTCGTACATCTTGATCGCATCGAAGATATTGCCCCGGCGCTCATGGACGATGCCCAGATTATTATAGATGGAAGGATTGTTCGCGTCCACCATCGCCGCCTTGATGAACTGCGCATATGCCTTCTTCAGGTCCCCCTGCTGGAGGTAGCATCCTCCCAGGCCGAGCAGGGCGGCGCCGCTCTGCCTGCCCTCGGCCGATGCGCTGAAATGCCCGATGGCCTTGGAAATGTCCCCTTTCTTCTTCCAGAAGATGCCCAGCTCGTACTGGGAAAGCGCATGATGCTTGTCCTTCCCTATCGCGGCCTCGAACGATTGCCTGGCCTCCTCATCCTGTCCCAGGTCCTTCTGGATAACCCCTAATTCATAATAGGATTGCGCATCCTGCCGTTCCCCTGCCTTCTTCTTCGCGATATCGAGATAGCCCAGCAGCTTCTTCCTCGCCTTCTCAGGATCGGCGTTCCCGTAATGGTGGATGGCAACATTCGCCGGCTCTATCTTCCCTTTTTTCTCCGCGATGGAAGGCTCGGCAAGCTCATGCACCCTCCCTTTGAAGTGGAACCCCTTCCCGTTCCTGAACAGCCGGGTGATGGACGACGCATAGAATCCGTCATATCCTTTGGTGTACGGCGAGGCGGGCGCGGTCCTCCATCCGGTTATCGCCTTGTTGTTGGCGTAGTTCAGCTGCGTGAACGCAAATCCATCAGCATCTTCCCTCTTGGCCAACTCCCTTATCTTGGGAAGGTCTTCCCTGGCGATGACCTCATCGCAATCCAGCACCAGGACCCAGTCCTTTGTCGCATGCTTCAGGCTTTCGTTGCGCGCGGCGCTGAAGTCGCCATCCCAGCGAAATCCCACAACCTTCGCGCCCTTCTGCCTGGCAACTTCTTTCGTCCTGTCTGCGCTTCCCGTATCAACGACGACAATCTCATCAGCCACGTCTTTCACGGAATCAATCGCATGGGCGATATTCTTCTCCTCGTCCTTGGCTATCATGCATAAAGAAATGCTCATGGCATGAGAACAGCAGGGTAGTTTTTATACTATGCTGGTTTGGACGAGAAGACCGCCATATGGTTTCTTCACAAGCCCTTCATGCTCACCCCACAAAAAGCAAAACTTTAAATATAACTTCTTCCAGTAAGTCTGAAAACAGTTGCCGTATCCCGACGATACGGCAGCGCAAGCACACACCAAAAGAGCCATGATGTATACGCTGTAACATAACTGTTGCAGTGTGCTATATTATCGGAAGCTTTAAATATGGTTTCAGGAACAATCAACCCATATTAGGGCTTTTCATAGGGCTCTCAACAAAGTCATACTAAACATGGAGGTGTTTAGACAATGGTAATGCGAAAGACGATAAAGAGGATTGCTGCACTGGGAACAGGCGCAGTGATGATTGGTTCTTCTATTCTCAGCGCTTCAGCAGCTGCTGATTTGAGCCAATACCCAACCCAATATATCAAGGACGGCAAGTTTACCGGCGTCATGGTTGTCGGCGACAAGGCCGCGGCTGAAGACGTGATTGGCGTGTCCGACATCGCTATCAGCCTGCAGGCTGCTGCGGTGAAGAAGGTCTCCTCAGGAGGAACCTCCTTGGCTGTTGAAGGCGATGCGTGGCTCGTTGGCACATCCAACAAGTTGGAATTGAGCGAGGAGCTCACCACAGGCACAAACCGTGAGACCATCAGGAACATCACCACCTTCATCGATGATGGTGATCTCGATGCTCTTGCAAGCGGCGAAGTGACCAACTCCAAGGTGACTTCCCCCTACAACCAGTATCTCTACCTGTTGTCAGGAACAACCGCAACCTCCAGCGTAAGCACTGGGTTTGTGGTGTACACAGAGAATGATGATGACGAGACAGGGGATTTCCTGTTCTTCAGTTCTGGTTCGCAGATAGCCAGATACCTATTGGAGTTCACGACTGCCTTGGAATCCGATGTTGACGATTCCGCTGGCTCTGCTTCCACCACTGGCCTGTTCCTGACGGACTTGCAGGATATTGAGTTGACTATGTTTGGCAAGCCCTACACTATCGTCACTGCAAAGAGAGTGACGACTGTTGGGGACAGCGTTGACATCATCCTCATGGGAGGGTCCACAAAAGACACGCTGACCATCAGCCAGACCAAGACCTACACCCTCGGTGGCAAGGACTACGAAGTCACGTTGAATTTCGTGGACGCTGATGAGGCGCAGTTCACCATCAACGGCCAAACAAGCCGAAAGATGAAGGATGGTGATACCGACAAACTCGCTGACGGAACGAGCATCGGTGTGACTGATGTGCTCTACCAGGATTATGCTGGTGGTGTGCAGGCAGCGACCTTCTTCATCGGGGCCAACAAGGTCCAGTTGAAGGACACCAACATCAACGATACTGGCTCAAGCAACAACCTCAAGGTGGATGACACTGAGATTGATGATGCTCAGGTCATCATTGAGGGTTCTGACGACAACTCTGTATTCAAGATAAACAGGATTCACGTCAATATGTCTGCTGATGACACGTTTTTCGTGCCAGTCGGCGGCAAATTGAGCGAGAATCCTGATCTTGACGAGCCGCAGGTGCTCTTTACACAGAACTGGGACATTGAGTACAAGGGTCTTTCTGAGGTCGCTACCGAGGACATCAAGCTGTCCACCAGCGGTGACTCCCAATACAACCTGGAGTTCGTTGATGGAGATGGCAACAAGGTAAGCGTGCCGATTGCCAAGTCCCCCACGGGGAGCGCTGTGCTCCACGGCGACACCAACAAGCCGTTCATCAACGTGGAGAACTGGACCATCAGCAAGGACGCCTATATCGTCGTTACTGATTCGACCAGGAAGCGCGGAGAGCGCAAGACCTATATCCTGCAGTACAAAGGTGCTGACAAGGTAGGATCTGACAACCCAGTGATAAAGTTCAAGGACTTGGGTTCTGGCGACTCCATTGACCAAACATGGTCCAACGTCTCAGCCACACTTGTTGGTCCGGATGGAACGGAATGGAACGAAATCGCAACCCTGAAGATTGGTGGCTCAGATCACAAGATTTATTCCGCGCCAGGAGAAAGGGTAAGCAACGACTTCGGTCTTATTGCCGACCTTGATGGAAGTGGCTCAATAACGGGTTCACCGAACAACACCACGTTATCGACAACGACTTACAACCCGAACATTGTAAACATAACCACAAAGTTCGGTGCTGAGATTGGTGTCACCAACCTGACAACCAGTCCGTACAATTCGACAGGCATCGTGGTGTCCATCAAGACTCCAGATGAAGGTCGTGAGAGCAACGCCAAGGACTCTGTAGACACCCTGCAGGCAACTGACTATGTGGTCAACATCACTGCGGCAAGCGGCGAAGTCGCCCATGCAGAGGTGACCGCATACACTGCTGGACAGAAGGGCACGAAGCTCAGCCTGAGGACGCCAAGCGGCGAGAACAACGTCGCGTATGGATACACCTCGTACGGCACTTGGATCCAGAGGGATACCCCCACTAGCGCTCCGGCAACTTTGGACATCAAGTATCCAGAGTCCCAGAGACTGCCACAGGTGTTCATCACCGCCAAGGGAGCTTCCTTCAGCGAATCAGCTGCTGGCGAAGGCGATGCAGTGACCATCCAGAAGATTGATGTCGGCGCGACGAAGCTCGCTTCGGAAGTGGCGGACATCAACGCAGTGAACTCCATCCTCGTCGGTGGGCCGTGCGCAAACGCTGCCGCCGCCAAGGTCATGGGCAACCCTGCTGACTGCACTGCTGGCTTCGAGCCGGGCGTGGGAAAGATCAACCTGTATGAGGTCGGCACCGGAAACGTTGCGATGCTCGTCGCAGGCTATGCTGCGCTTGACACCAGGAACGCAGCCCAAGTGGTGGCCAACTACAAGAAGTACACCGGCCAGCTCAAGGGAACTGCCGTGGAAGTCAAGAAGGTGAACAACCAGCTCACCGTAGCTGCGCCGGTTCCAGCGGCGGCCATGCCAGCGGAAGAGAGCACAACGACTGAGGAAACCACCACAGAAGGGTCCACCCCTTAATTTTTTCTTTTTATTTTTTATTTCTCTTTTTCTCACCAGTTCATAATCAGCTTATAGAAATGTGAAGTGTCCTTCTTCGCGCACTGATGCTTGGGAAGCAAGGGTAAGTGGAGGGCGATGAGAGCACAGAAAGCGCGAATCAGGGTGTTCCCTCCCTGACTGCTCACAGGATGGTTGGTCCTCCAATTATACAATCTATACAATCTCCCCAACAAAGATATTGTGCTTTGTCCTCCGTATCCTCACCCTCACCCTGCCGCGCTCCTTCTCGCAGTCCGGTATGGAGATGATCCTTCCCCTGGCGACAGCAAGCTTCTCCCTGCCGATCCTGCCGGGCAGCTTGATTTCCGCCTCCACCACCTCGCCTTTCCTGAAGGGCTTGGGAAGCTCCCTGACAGGGTGCATGTTGAACCCCTTGGTCTGGAGGAGGACAACGCCATGCTCCTTCTCGAGCTCCTTCATGCGCGCGAAGAAGGCATCAAAAGAGGCGCTTTTGACCGGGTTGCGGCCCATCCTGTAGGGCAGGAAGTTCTGTATTCCCAAGGGGGGGCAATCCTTGCCTGCACCGATCTCCTCGGCGAATTTCGCCAGTTTGGGCAGCTCCTCGTCATTGTAGCCGGGCAGCCAGACCGGGGTGATGATCACATCCATCTTCTGGCACGCGTATCTGGCCATCTCCATGACCCGCTTGACATTGTAAGGGAATCCCGCCAGCTTATTGGCCTTCTCCTGATCCAGGGCATGGAGGGAGAGATGGATGCGCGTCAGCCCCGCTCCTGCCAATTCATCGATGAACGGCCTGCTCAGCAGCGTCCCATTGGTGTCGATGGAGCTGGTCTTCACCCCTGGCGTGGACATGATATCCCTGATGAGGGGGACCAGATCCCCATAGAGCGTCGGCTCCCCCTGGGAATTGATGTGGGCATCGATGTCATCGACGCCTTTGTAGGCAGCGACCTTCCGGAACTCCTCGACGAGATAGTCTTTCTCGATGACATAATCCACCTTCCTTCTCGAGGACGGGCCCTCGTCCACCGAGCAGAAGATGCAGCTGATGTTGCAGCTCGTCAATGGCTTCACCTCAAGGGTGTTGGTGCCGCGGTCGATGATGCCGAAGTAGTTCGTGCCGATGAGCGGGATGCCGGAATTGCGGTGGATGTACGCTGTTGGCTTATGGGTCATCCTGTTCTTCAGGTGCCCGAAGGCCCTGCCCAACAGCAAAGTCATTTTCCTCCGCGCCCTCTCTTCAGAGGAGTCCTTGAAGTCAATGATGTTCCCCCTGATGGAATACTCCCCGATGGCCTCCAAATCCCGGTTATCCAGATAGGTATAGAACATCCTGAGGAAATTCACCTTTACCCTGCCTTCCTCCTGCCCGAAGGAAAGGTCGCTGAATTGCAGTTGTGCCATGGTCACCTAACCAACTAAAATACAAGAGAACGCCTTGCTCCTCAGGGCAGCACCAACTCGCTCTCGCTTGGGAGTTTGCCATCGGCACTCCCCGTAGGGGGCGTCCCCCTGCCGATTTGCTTTTACTATTGATGATATCGCTCGTGAACAGGTGCTGCCCTCGGCGTTCTCCCTGCCTGAATTTTAGCCATAGTAATAAGAAAACTTATATAAACATACCCTCCTTTATAGCATCGGGGAGTGGCACATGGAATCCAAGGAAATCATCATCACGTATGAGACCCTCTTTGACCTGCTCAAGAGGGAGAAAGACCGGGTGGAGCTGCAGAAGCTCGAGCCGGAGTTCTTCGCCAACGTGCTGTCCTACCTCCGCGAGAAGCGGCAGTTCGCGCAGCAGCAATCACAGGGCTCCTATGACGAGGCGATGAAGGCCAACAGGGAGATTGACAACATCAGGAAAATCATAAAGGAATTCTACGACCGCAGGGAAAAGAAGCTCGTGCTGCTCGCGCTGGACCAGAGCAGGACCAAGTCCAACCTGGTGGACTATTCCCACATGCTCAAGGACGAGCGCGACTTCTTCGACCAGATCACCGGGCTGCTGGACGCGTTCCGGGACGGCATCCTCGGCAACATCCTCAACGAGCGCCTGCCTGCTGTCCACACCTCCCTTGAGGCGAAGCGGCAGGAGCAGCATCCTTTGCCTTCCCCGCCTTCGTTTCCCCTTTCTCCCGGGCAGAGCGCGCAGACCGGCGAGGAGAGCCAGGACGCATCAGACGGCGGCACTGAGCAGGCTGAAGGATCGCAAAAACCGACGGCGCTCCTGCGCTTCCTCCATCCCGTGCCGAAGTTCGTCGGCCCTGAGTTGGATGAGTATGGCCCGTTCGCGGAGGACGACATCGCCAGCCTGCCGCGGGAGGTTGCCGAAGTCCTGCTGAGCAAGGGCCGCGTCGAGGAGATCCATGAGGAATAGTCAGAAGAGTGATATCCCTACGACCCCTCCCACTATCATCAGCGAGCCGAGATACTGCATCATCCCCAGGCGTTCTTTGTAGACTATCATGCCATAGAGTGTCGTGACGAGCGGGCTGGCGAATCCCAGGGTGGCAATGACGCTCACCGGCGCCATGGTGACCCCGAAGGCGAATCCCAGAGTCCCCAGACTGGTTGTCAGGGCAAGCAGCGCAAGGAACGGCATGACGCTTTTGCCAGGCCATACGAACCGCGTTTTTCTCATGAGCAGATGGACGCCGGCAGAGAGCGTGACTCCCGCTTCCAGGAAGAAAGAGGCGAGCAGCGGCCCGAACACTAGGATGGGCATCTTGAGGAGAAAATACACGATTCCCCACAGGACGCTGCTGATTAGGGCATACGGGATACCGGAAGAGGGGCTGAACAGCGACGATGCCCTGAATTCCCTGAAATTAATGGAGATGAGCATGATGCCGAGGACGATGGCGGCGATGGCGCCCGCCTGCTGCATGGAGAGGGTCTCCTTGAAGAAGATCAGCGCAAGCGCGACCGTGGTTATCGCCGAGCTTTTCGCGATGGGGCTGACCATTCCCACTTTTCCCGTCTGGATGCCCTTCAGGTAAAGCGCCAGAGGGATGTAGCCGAGGACGGCGATGAGCAGCATGACGAGCGCGTCCTTTGCCGTGAACGCGACACTCTTGAAAAACAGGAGGGTGATGAGGAGCAGGAAGCCGCTCACCAGCACTCCCCGGTAAAAGACAGTCTTTACCGCGCCGATCCGCTGCGAGGGCACCTTGGAGATGGCACCGCTCAATCCATACCCTATCATGAACAGCAGCCCGAACAGGATGCCGGTGGTGAGCGCCATGCAGGGACGGATGCTCCGGGATTTATAAAAGTTGTCCGCCCCAGCGTCTTTTCTGTCCAATACTGGCGCAGACGAAAACATCAACCAGAACCTTTTTAAATCACCCCCTCATCCTCGACGGTATGAAACTCCCCAAGACCATCATGCGCTATTGCCCCTACTGCAGGAAGCACGCGGAGCACAAGATCAACGTCGTCAAGAAGAAGGCGGCGAGTAGCCTCACCTACGGCTCGAAAGTCAGGGCAAGGCGGCGCGGCTCCGCCAGGGGAGTGGGCAACCTCGGCAGGTACTCCAAGCCTGCGGTCACCAAGTTCAAGATGACGGGCAAGAAGGCCACCAAGAAGACGGACTTCCGCTACGAGTGCAAGAACTGCAAGAAAGAGCACGCGCAGAAGAAAGGCATCCGCGCCAAGAAAGTGGAGTTCAAGTAGTCTCTTTATTCTTTCGTGGCCCTCTATTTCTGGGATATCATCAGCACCGGTAAATCAGTATCCCTCCCAGCTCCTTGTCCGTGAGCTGTGCCTCGAATGCGCAGTGATTGTTCAGGAGGCCGCGCGTTTCCAGGAAGCCGGCGATGCCCTGCGTCGTGCGCGCGAGGAAAATGACGCCCCCTTTCTGCCCTTTGATTCTCTCCAGCAGCCCGCCAAGGGACTGCGCCCCTGATGAGAATGCTTGGTCGTTGGTGTCGACGGCATTGAACGCGATGCTCCGCCCGGTGCGCAGCGCCATGAGCGGCGTGATGCTGTCATCCCCTACAAGAGGCATGCCGTCGCCAAAATGCCCGCCGATGTATGCCTCGACATCCCCCACGCGGGAAAACCCGGAGAACCCTTCCTGAAAAAGGAAGGAAGCGTCGGCGGCAAGATTCCAGCCGTAGCCAAGGACAAGGATGGCGCCAACGCTCCATGCCGCTACCCTCTTCTGCCGCATCGTTTCCATAATCCCGACGATAGCGGCTCCACCGGCCATCGCCATGAACGCGAGCGCGGGCAGGAAATAATAGCCGAACAGCGTTTTCACGAAGAGCAGGGAAACCAGGTAACCGGCAGCGGCGATGGCGGGGAACGTCAGCCGCGCTTTTCCCATGGCGAGAAGAGGCAGGAGCAGGAGCGCAGCGCCGAAGAGCGGCCAGTTCAGCGTTATCATGCTCCAATACTCGGCGAGATTGCCTCCCTCATGGGCTGTCTTGAGGAAATGGAAAAGGTACACCGGATCGAGGAAACTCCTGCCGAAGGCAACAATGAGGATGAGTGTCGGAATGACAAAACCGATGCCGAATCCCATGACTGTGCGTCCGGCCCTCCTTCTGTCCTGTATGGCCACCCAGATGAACAGCAGGGTGATGGCCACAAGCGCAATCAGGCGCGTCATGGCAGCCAATCCCAGCAGCACTCCCGCAAGGAGCGGCCTGCGCCCGATGGTATGATAGCCGAGCAGCAGGAATAGGAGCGCAATCTCGACGCCCCATCCTATCGTCGCATTGAACAGGACGCTGTAACCGAGGAGGAATAAGGCGGCAGCCAGGACGCCGCTCCATGCGCCATGCGCCTTCCTGGTGATGAGATAGACCAGCATGCCGGAGGCTGCCATGCAGAGCAGGGAAACCAGCTTGAGGAGCACTGCATTATAGCCAAACATCATGAAGAACGGAGCAATCACCAGGAGCTGCAAAGGGGGA